>Ga0299915_10002709_pt1 | contig 12888 bp, 3 predicted proteins | sample RVTome_13_FD_200263 | JGI IMG/M metagenome (GOLD analysis project Ga0299915, IMG submission 200263) | Soil microbial communities from uranium-contaminated site in the Upper Colorado River Basin, Wyoming, United States - RVT92D227 (version 2) ...
TGCCTGCGTACGGATCGTAGATCTTAATCCCTTGCGGATAGGTCTCGGTTATCCTCAAATCAATGGCACCGTCAAGATCCTTCAGGGTGATGGCAATGGGGACGTATTGATAGGGTGAGAAGAATTCCGTATTCGCCGGGGTATGGATTAAGGAGAGGCCTTTTTTAATGATCTCTGAGATGATCTGGTAGCTCTCCTCATCGAGCGTCTTGCCGATATCAAAGGCAAAGAAGAGGGTCTTTCCCGCTCCATACTGATTCTGGACAATCCCTGGGTATTCCTTGGGTGTCGGGTTACAGTTCTCTCCCCTTTGCCACCCGATCCAGCCCAGGATTTGAGTGGGATTGTCAACCTCCACCCGCAGGGCATCGCCGGTGCCCTTGAATGATACCGCCGCTGGGAGCAGCCCTTGGGGGATGTCAATCTTGTGCGTGAACCCCGGCAGCTTCCCGTGATAGGTCAGACCGAAGAGCGGCTCATCCTCATGCTCTGGACCAATGCATATCCCATGTTTGAGATAGAGCGAGGAGAGGAGCCCTTTGCCTGCATAGACTTGCTCCCTCAGCTCATCTGCGTGGTGATCCGTCAGCGGTGCCTGGTCTCCGAGGATCATAAAGTCCGTATAGAATGGATTCCTCATTTCATACTCAAAGGCATCCTTGTCGTACACAATGAAATAATTGATTGCAGCCTCACGGAGTATCTGCTCCACCAAGTCAACCCGTATGCAATCGTGGGAAGGCGGCTCAGGACACTTTGCTCCTTTTTGAGCTGGGTGATGATTACACTTGTCATTAATCCAAACAAGGAGGTTGACCATATCCAATATGCCCTTGGTAGCCTCCAGGCCCGGGATAACCTCAAAAAGGGCATTGGCTATCGTCTTTGGCTCACTCATCGCAGGCGATTGCACCCGGAGGATCGCCAGGTATTTCCGCGGCTCAAGGGGTATGGTGGAGAGGGAGAACCCGCCCTCAGAGGCCGAACCCATGGTGACCGTCGCCGAGGCATTGTAGGTGTGCTTGATCTCCTTGGTATCAGGATTGACGATCAGTACCTGTACCTGCAGATTGGCGATATCCATATTGCCGATGTTTGTTATGCTATAGGCAACGGCCTCCTTGTCCCCGCGATAGACCGGGCTGGGTGACGCGGTAATGGTACCAGTAATCCCTTCTCCGGTCTGGGGCGAACCCGCTATGGAGAAGCTTGTCTGGGCGATTGAGAGGCTCGTCGTGCCTTTGAGGATCTCTAATACAACGGCGTACATGCCTGCTGGATTCGCCGCCGTATTCCAGAAGGAGTTAAATTCCAGACGGCTCCCCGGGGCGAGGATGGGGATGGTCTTTGTATCGGTAAAGAGGGCTGCGCCTGCCGAATCCTTAAGGGTTATTTGCGCCAAGAGGTCAGTCAAAATGTAATTGGCGCTCGTGCTCTGTACAGTCGAGGTGATGGTGACTGGCTCATAGACCTGATAGGACATCTTGTCCGTTGCCACCATGGAGCTTACACCGATATCCGCCCCGATGATAAAGTTAGCAAGGGCCTCGCCGACCTGCTTCTGCGCATCGAATAGCAGGAGGTGAGCTCGATAGTCGCCGCTGAGCGTCGTGCCGGTATTAAAGACCAGGTTGTCGTAGATCTTTTCTTCTCCTGCCTCAAAGTTTAGGTTTGCAATGGTTGTCAGCTCCTTGACGAGCACCCCGCTGCTGTCTTCAATCAGGATCTTGGCGTCGACGGTTCTCGCGTATTCGCTCAGGTTTTTGATCCTGGCATTGATAAGGACATCCTCGTTTGCTTGATAGGTAGGCTTATCCGTGGCGATGCCGGTCTCGAAGGCGGCATCGAGGACATAGACGTAGTGGGGTCCGAGCTCGGTCCTTACGGAATTACCATCGAGGTCGATATAGAGGACTTCCAATTTTTGATTGATGAGCCTGTCTTCGCCTGGTACAGGGTTCTGCATGATGACATCGAAGGAGAGGTCTTCGGTCTGCGTCAGGGTAAAATTATTGAACCGCCATTCGATTACTGTTGAGTCTGCTCCAACAGAGATACTATAAGGTGTTTTTGAGAAAGACGTTTGATCAACAACGATATTTGTACCTGGAATTGTGTCAATTACTCTAATATTGGTAGGCGTTGGTGTTGCATAATAAATGGGTGTTGAAAAGAATCTCGAAGTATTGATATCCGCACCATTGTTAGTCCATATCCACTCAGCATTAGGATCGATGCCCGTGTGCATTCCCCATGGACTTACACCATTCTTACCCATAGCGGTTATTGTTCCTACTGTTCCACCGAACTTATCCGTATAGACTGTCCAGCTATTTATACCTGTCAATAATTTCTGTGTACCGTTTGCAAAAGAAAAATCTCTGTTATTCAATTTAAAATCACCGAGGAATGCGGCTATCACACCCCAATCAGTTCCTTTTACATGTAAATAATTTGTGACATCAGGAACTAAAGCGGCGCTTATTGAATATGTAGAACCCCAATTATCACCCTGACCGATAATAACACCTGCTATGGATTCATCTTGGCTTATATAAGCAGTGAATCCATTATCTACTGTCATCTTTACAGAAAGACTTATATCATTTACAGCTGTTTTTATAATCATAATGAAAGCAGCATTATAAGGAATCATCCATATGTTCTGCCCATCAAATACTCCGCCTCTAAATGAATCATTTCCTGTTATATACCCGGAGGGCCAGTTATCAGATTTTGTCATAATACCAGTTTTTTTATTAATTTTAATTATTGCACTGGCACTGGCTGGTATCATCCATATGTCCTTACCATCAAAAGCACCACCGGCAAATGCTGCGCTATTTTTACTGAATCCACTGGGCCATGTATTGTAACCACTCATTGTGCCAGTATCTTTATTTATTTTAATAACCCTATCTGCATTATATGGCATTAGCCATATATTTTGGCCGTCATAAACACCACCTTGGAACCCTGAATTAGCTTTAGAGAAACCGGCTGGCCACGCATTATATCCTGTCATATTACCAGTATCTTTATCTATCATCACAACCATGTTGGCGTCATAGGGGATCAGCCAAATATTCTGACCATCGAATACACCGCCGGAAAATGCATAACTACCAGCGTTAAATCCAGCGGGCCACGCATTAAACCCAGCCATTGTCCCGGTATCTTTGTCTATCTTTATTACTCTGTCCGCTCTTTGCGGAATCATCCAAATATTTTGACCGTCAAATGCAGCGCCGGAAAATGCATTAGTATTTTTAGTAAAACCAACAGGCCATGCATTAAATCCCGTCATAGTCCCTGTGCTAACATTTATTTTTACCACTCTGTCTGCATTGTAAGGCATCATCCAAATATTTTGACCGTCAAATGCAGCGCCGGAAAACGCGTAATTAACTTTTGTAAAACCGGCAGGCCATGCATTGAAACCAACCATTTTGCCAGAATTAATATCTACTTTTGTTACCATCGCAGCACTATGCGGAATCATCCAAATGTTCTGGCCATCAAATACGCCACCAATGAATGCGGCAGAAGTTTTTGTAAAACCACTAGGCCAAGAGTCATATCCTGTTATGGAAACGTCATTACCTAAAGGAATACCGGCTACCATGCCGCTAAAACCCAAGCCGTCACCATTGTAAAAGAATATGGCAACTTTGTTTATAACAGCATAATTGCTGAAGCTTGCTAATTGTTCCCCATCTGCAGATTGTATATCTCCAGCCGCATAATTTAAGAGAACAGTTTGTCCCTCAAATATCGGTGTTTGCAAGGTCAATTCTATCTTCGTGTTATCAGCCGCATTTAATGCAATCGCCGTAACGGAAGACATAACGCCATCTGCCGTAACACCAAATTGCGCATTTTTTCCTGATGGATCGGACATTGCTTTATTAAAAGCAATTGTCAGTTTATCACCGTTTATATTTGTTTGTATGGACAATACTGCCAGCGAAGCTATTCCTTTTAATTGAATACCAATATTTATTTTTTTATCTTCGCCAGGGATTACATTATCTGGTGTTAATTTTTTACTTGGTTCAATCCTTAATGCAGGTGCGACATAAATAAAATCTGTCTTGTCAGCAAACATATCATTGCCGAAAAACACTTTAATATTTACCGGATATTGTCCGCTCTGATTAAATGTATAAGTTAAGGAACCAATATCTACTGTTTTTATAGAATCAGAAACATTGACTGGAATATCAACTTCACCATTATTAATAAGATTGCCGCTTGTATCTTTAACCTCATACTTTGCCTTTAATGTCGCAGCCACATTTGATCTGTTATTAAAATTAGCAGATAATTTTATTGTTTGAGTTGTGGCAACATCAATGTATTGCGGGATTATGTTTAATCTAACGCCGCTTATGGACACTGTAGGTATAATTGTAAAAACAACACTTTTTTCAGCCAGGAGAGTACCACTGCCAGAATCAACAACGCCAAATACTAATTGATAATTTCCAGGAATATTGCGTCCTACATTCCAATTCATAGACATCTGATTTGTGCTGTTGGGATTTATATTTAATGGTTCAGGCTGCAATATAATTTTATCAATTGTATTATTATTTACATCCTTGATTTCAGCATAGATAAAAATACCATATACTTTACCACCTGTATTTTCTAATGTTGCGCTGATTGCTAATGGAGAGTTGGCGGTATAGCTGGCACTGTCTAAGGCTAAAGAGGTTATTTTCAAATCGCCCGTTGCACTCCGGCTAAGTACAATATTAACCGTATATGTGCCTAGCTGAGTTGTATTTACGGTGGATATTTTACTATTGTAACCACTTGCAGAAACTCTAACACTGAATTCCAGCAACTGGATACTTGAAATCGAATATGATCCGTCTGTCGCGGTTTTTGCCGATAGTGAAGTACCAACAACAGCTATATCTGCACCTGCAATCGGGTTACCCGTTGTGGCGTCGGTAACAACGCCGGTTATCGTCGTTGTAACGGAAGGCCCGGCTGTCAAAGAAATTGTTCCCATATCCGTCGTGCCGCCTGCTGAAATAATGACCTGATAATTCAGGGCGCCATACCCTGCTGCGGTGATGGTTACTTGATGGCTACCAGCTACTATATTGTCAATACTAAATATTCCCTGCGCATCAGTGCTGACCACTGATCCGCCATCAATAGCAACAACAGCGCCCGTAATGGGGTTGCCGGTTGCGCCTGCTACTATTTTCCCAATAAGCTTTCCTGTCGTACTAGATGGCGGCGTTGTGCTTAGTTGCGGATTGAAGAACAAAACGCCGCCGGCAAGGACGTTTCCCGATCCCGTTACCGCGTAATAGCCTGCCTTTGACGCGGTGAGTGTCACCGCTCCAGGGGCGACGTCGATGAAAGAGAAGGTGCCATCTGCGGCAGTTGTGGTGGTGGCCGTCGCAGACCCTGTCATATCGATGACAACGCCAGCCAGAGGCATACCGGTTGCCGACTCTGTTACCAACCCCTTTACCATGCCGGTAGTGGGATTGGGAGCAAGAGGGATCGTGCCGAGGTCCACGATGGTCCCTGCGGTGATTGCCAGGGAGGCAGAGCCCCCTGTATAGCCGGGCAGCGTAAAGATGAGCTTTTGCGTGCCTGGTGGGCAATTGGCGAGAGTGAACGTGCCCGCTTGATCTGTCATGGTGTTTATGCCGGCATCGCTCTCAAGGGTCACCGAAACTGCCTTAAGCAATGCATTTGTCGAGCTATCAATCACCTTGCCGGTTGCCGTGCCCTTATCAGGAGGCGGAGGTGGCTGTGGCTTATTCTCAGCAAGATACAACGCCTTGATAGCCAAGGCCGTTGCATAGGGATCATCAAGCCAGGAACCATCAGCCAGCTGCGACGAGGTAAGATGGTTGGCTGCCTTGCCCAGGATGGTCTCGTCGGTGGTTACACCAACCAGGGCGATATAGGCCAAGGCCGTCTCATAAATCGTTGATTGGCTTGATCCAAAGCCGCCATCGGTATTCTGATGCGCAACCAGATAACCCGTTGCCTTGTTGATCGCCTTAACCAGAGATGTCGTCGGGGTAAACTGCTGCAGCGTGCTTGCAACCATCGCCGTCATATAGACATTACTCGGATCAGCCTGGCACGTCAGGCAGGCAGCAGGATAAAATCCCCACCCCCCATCAGGGTTCTGGGTGGCAACGAGAAAACCAAGCGCACCATTGATTATGTTTTGGTCAAGATAGTTGGCTGCCTTTAAGGCCTGAAGGGCAAGGGCGGTGTCATTTATCATGCCTGTAGAATCTGCATCACCACCCCATCCACCATCTGAACTCCTTATATTGACCAACATAGATAGGTCAGAAGAAACATCAACCCCAGTAATAGAAAGACTTGTCACCTTTCTCGAGACAAAATCTGTGGGCAAAGGAGACTGAGAGCTCAGCCAGGTAACCCCATTTGAATAAGCAGGGCTGCCTATATTCAAAGACTTAAAAGTATCAAGCACTGTGGATGTGTCTAGTATCGCAAGGTCGGCATTACTACCCCAGCTTCCGTCAGGATTTTGGTTCGCGGAAAACCATGTAATGCCGCTTTCTATGTTTGGAGAAAAGGCATAAGCCGGCATCGGAACAAGAAATAAGATCAATAGGCCTATACTCGCCCTGAGGAGTTTTTTCTTCTCCATGTTTATTCTCCTTATCCTATCTCCTATTAAAATCCCTCTAAGATTACCAAAGTTATGCGCTAGATTCTTGAGGCTAAGTTATCTTTTAATGTCTTCCTCTTTCAATTTGTCTGCTTCAAGCTTCGACAATAACTCAACATATGTTAAGTGCTCTTTTGACATCTTTTGCTCGGAAAAGGACGTGCTCTCTTTATATGGAGAACCAGGATAGTAAAATTGGGCTCGTACAAAAGGATTCTTAAAAGGATAACCATATGAAGCAAAAACCTTGTTCCTCGCATATCTCAATTCCGCGGCTGACAATGTCCCACCTGTATGACGATTTGGCTTTATAGCTTTCATGTCCTCTGATAAGGAGCTTCGTACTAGGAAGGTAGGATTTATTATCGTGGCACCACCAACGACCAAAAAATCATTTTTCGGCTTGAAGTTTTTAAAATTCCAAAGAAGATCTAATTCATTTCCTTTTAAAACCGCTCTCTGCTCTTGCGGCAGAAATCCAATAATATCTTTTGCCTTTGCTATATGAGTTTTATATATTAGCGAAAAAACCTCGATAACACCTCTCCACAAAGCCCCTGTCCTCAAAAAATATCGAAGCTCCCACCTCCCTGTATTAAAATCGATTCCACCAATATTATAAGAATGTTTGATTTTTTTCGTTTCCCCATTCTTAAAAGATACAGTATAAGTATATACCATTTTAGAAAAATTTAAATCATTGTTCACTGGATTTGGCATGCCTTGTTTTCTTGTAATAACAACCTTCTTTCCATTCACCCAGGTGCGGAACTGTGTGTCTACTTCGCTCCCTTTGTGATCAGCCAGCACAGGAAATCCCATTTGCAGTATTGTATCAGGGCCATGATTTTTAAAAGTCATATCAACTTTTACAGTGAATCGACTGTCCCCAAAACGCGGAGTAGGACCAAAGCCGTACTTAAGGGCGTAGCTGTCGGTGATTACTATCATTTCCGCTACGAGTTGAACATGGGAATTCTGAATAGGATAGACGTCATATCCGCTACCCATATAAACAGAATCGTCAGCCTGGATGATTGTTGGTGTATTTGCCAGCAGTACGATTGCTAACAATAAAATCAATTTTTTAAACATACGTTGGCTGCTTTTTTTAGTCTTTAATCTCCCACCACGCCGGGTTTGCGGTAATTAACATCAATACTAATATCATTAATTTTTTCTTTCTTAAGATCTTTGAAAACCCATTCTAGTGCACGGTCTTTGATTTTGTATTTTGGAGGTTCTATAGTTATCTTTGGCCATCGGGAAGGGTTCTTTGCCTTAATATTATCGATTAAATCCGCTGGCAGCGTGAGTCTGAAGTATGCCTTATCCATATCCCCTTTCCAAAGGTTTAATCTAGCCAACTGGAGTTTCAGCACATCGTAGCCGGGTCCTTTGAACCATTCCAAGGTATACGTCGTGGTAATTATCTTCTCTTCCCTCGATTTGAAAGATACTTCCCACATAATCAACGGTATTTCCTGTTCTCTAGTTATTGTTTTCCCCTGTCGATCTGTGACAAAATATTTGGTCATTATTTTTGATGTAGAAATTTTAACAGTTCTATTATTAATTGATACCTTAAAATCATCAGGCATTTTCACGCTCTTGCCAATTGAGTAGTGAGGTTCTATAGCAAATCCCACCTTAAAATTTATTTCTCTAGGAGTTAAATTTTCTAACTTATACTCAGCTTTAGTAGCCATAATACCTTCTTCTTCCGTACTCTCCATTAAAACGCTAATTTCTGTTAATTTGACATCTACATCTGTCAACGGAAAGATGACATTCCCTTTCATTGGGTACTCATCGTAGTACCACCCATATACTTGCGAAGCTGATATAATGCTAAAAATTAGAAAAATAGCTTGGACAGTTTTCATCTTTCTACTCCTCTGGGCATTCATCAAATTCAGGGGCATATCTATACCCTTTAAAGGATTCAAAAGTTTCTCCTGTGGGATTCCAATTATAGCAATCATCACTCCCTATACAACGATTATTCTTAAAAGCATCAACATAATCTTTTCTATTATTGCAAAGAAGACTCATTGCCTTTTCTTCAGATTCTATTCGCGACGCACCTCGTTTGTTTACATTAACTCCTCGTCCAGAAGCCTCAATAATCCAGCCATATTTAAGTACCATGCCCACATGAGAAGGCCCATCGTTTTCATTTGCAAAACAGTCATGATTGGTATCGTATGTTCCCTTCCAAAATATTAAGTCTACAAACATGGGGTTATCTGTTGGTTTTGCTGCATCAAACTGCATTGCGGCATTTTTGGCATTTTTCTGCGTGCATCCGACGGACCCAAAGCCCGCGTGCCAATACGCATAACAAACCAAACCTGAGCAGTCAACTCCTTTACAAATTTCTGGTTTAAAGGGATTTATTGCTTCTGGGTCCTTACATCCCCATCTGTAAGGTGATCCAAGAAGACTCCCAGCAATTATCAATATTAACCACCTTTTCTGCTCGCAAATCCTTTTATAAAGAACTTGCAGCTCTCGATGAGAGTATGGCAATGGCTTGGTAAACTTCCCCCCAGCCAACCCTCCGCTTATCAAATAAGCCCCGCTGCCTTTTACAGGGTCAAGAATTATATAGCCAACGCCATTCCAGTCGTTATATTGGATGTTGGTTTTTGATATGATAATTTTCTTGCCGGCATTCACGGCATTTTCTATGTCACTAACCGTCTCCGATGTAACCTGAAGTTGTGGCAAAACGAGATTAATGTTGTTCTTATCAATTGTATAGAGCGGAATTCCCTGTTGATTTGCAAGCTTCAGAAGCCTTGCTGCTGAAACGGATGGAATATTAAAGAAAGACTCCAATATCAAATCTTCCCATAATGATCTTCCTATACCTGAAACTACCATAAAATCCTTTGTTCTTTGCTGATTGCCATCTATAGGAAAAGCTATATAGACATTTCTTCTCGCGTCGACTCCTATCGCTTCCGCGATGATTGCATATGGCACTCCCCACAGCCATTCCGTTTCTGCATGAGAGGTCGCCATTGCTTCTGATTGTTCTTTTGTAACAATCATTTGGAAGTTCTTTGCATAGAGTTCTTCTTCGAATGTTATATGTTGTAGGTAGGAAAGCCCAATGTTATAAAGCATAAGGCCGAGGAGGTCATCGAGATCCGTGCTTCCTCTGTTTTTTGTAAGTTCCGCCATCTTATCGCCAACTAACTCTAACGGGGGCTTATAATATTGAATGGCTATGCCTGAATAATCACCGGCAGTTACCTTGTGCGTCACTACATCTGTCGCCTTATTCGGTATCTGAAAAGATATATGGAATATCTGCTCATAGCCAAGCCCCACGGCATTGCCTGTCGCCACGGTAAGGCCATTAATCTTGATTACTGGTTTTACAGTTAAAAGATAGGGGGGTACGTTGAGTATATTACCGCCACATTGAGTCACGAGGGCCTCATCGGCTGACGTTGCCGGGATATATGAGAGGGTTATCCTTTTTCCGGCTATCTCGGTAAGGGTTATGCTGTAAGAGAGGTCTGTTTCATAGGTAAGGGTGTTTTCTATTGCAAAGTCTATCCTGGGCCTCAGGGCATCGGGTAATGTTGAATATGTTGCACCTTTTGCTAATACCTTGTAAGGTAAGCTTCCGAGAAGATAAGGATATCCTTTCCTGATCATAGTTTTTGCAAGCTCAATTGTCTCATCACCCATAATGTCCTCTATGGTTGCATCAGGGAAATTGGCATCGAGGTAATTGAAAAGTCTGTTGCTGTAATATTGGTAGGGACTGATCGTGTAGTTTGGGAACAGGTCTTGCAGTTCCGATGGAATCGGAGAAGCAGAGGTGTCCGTAAGGTAATCCATAATATACTGTTCTCCGTTGATTCCCAGTGCTGCATGTAAATCCATGCCTCTTTTGTAGTCGTATTGTTTAAAACTCGAGTCTAAGGGAATCCATGTCTTAATACTGTCATCCCGTCTTGCTCCGCGATAATTTCCATACGGCACGTACGCCTCCACCCACACATGCTCCATCCAGACATCGGTGATCTTGCCTCCTGAAATGCCGGCGCTAACTGGAATGCCGCCGCTTGCAATAAAGTCTGCTGCTGATTTTGCATGGGTAAACCCGCCGACCCAGTTCATCGCCTTATCAATGGGGACCTCTATGGTCCCATAGACATACCTGGCGGGGATGTTTGAGGCGCGTAGCAGTGCGATGAACAACGATGCCGTATCAAAGGCATTCCCCTGCTTGTTGAGGAGTGTCATCTGGGCACCCTGAATGGAGCCGTAGGTGGGAACAAATTCTATGTTGTTCCTCACCCATTCGTGGATCTTTACGGGGTCATGATTGAGGCTTGCAGCCAGGTCCCTGATCTCCTTGGTGAATTGAACCTCAATGGTCTCGGCAAGGTCATCAGCTGTCGGCTGATTGGTTGCTTGTGCGACGATCAGGTTCCCGGTATCTTGTCCATCGGTGGATGCTAAAAGACCTGTTAATGGCCCATTCGAGGCAACAAGGATTGGTTTCCTTTGCTCCTCTGACTTTTGTGGCTTTAAGAAATCTCTCTCAAAATCTTTTTTCTTAAGACGTGGCTCTTTCCTTTCTATCTTTGGGATACTATTCGGGAGTTTATTCGGGTCTAAGGGGATATGCCTTTCCCTGTAGATATTTTTCTTGAGGTAATCGCGGGCAGCCTTCACCCTTGCCTGAAGCTGCCCCGGCTTTGCCTGCCCTGCTTCATCAAGGTCGGCAAGAAGGGCCTTTAGATTTGTCTCAAAATTCTGGGCAAAGGCATCGTGCCGCTGGATGATCTCCGCAGGGAGCTTCTTCGAGATAAGCTCTGCCCGCGTCTTGGCCAACTCCCCCCTGATGTTGTCAGCCAGGCCCTGGAGATCGGACCTGTGTTGCCTCAGCTGCGCGAGCTTGGGGGAGACGTCTTTCTTCTTTCCCAGGTCTGCGTCCATCCCCTCGAAGAGCTTCTCGGTATCCTTAAGCAGGTCCTGAAACTTGGCTGCTGACGTGACCTTTTTCTCAGCTGCCGGCTGTGGCTTGGCCTTGGGCGCTGCCAACAGATCCACCCTGAGCGCAATGGTTGCAAAGGCCACCAAGACGCAGATGGCAATGGTCTTCAATCCCTTCCATTTGAGACTCATCCCTTTTTCCTCCTTAAAGAGTAAGGACCTTTTACAACTGCTTTATACGGCATTTCTTAGCATCTTTCGCTCTCCAATTTCTTGACCTATTTCGGCTTTTTTTTGACATATTCTGCTTTTTTTAAAGGAGAACCCATAATAGCGATACTTTTTGTTGCTAAATATTGTTTGCCTCCAAAGCGTGCCTAAATGTCCTTGGAGAGGTCATGGCAAACAGCTTAAACACTTTGTAAAGTAGCCCTCCCTGAATCATGGCTAAGGAAAAACTTGTATCTGCAAAGGACACACATTAATCCCTCCCAAAACCTGCGATAAATAATCGTTCTTTAAGTGTTTTAAAAAAGAAAGTGCAACGATGGGCGCCTCTCAGGGTGCAAACAGTCACCCTCAGAGGCTAACAATAGATATATTTCAGAAGACCTCTGCTCATAACACGCATCAGGACATTAATAGAAAGGCCTCCACCGTCCCGCACCGCTTTAACGAAAAATATGGAAAGCGGGATGTCGCAGAGCGACAGTGCAGGTCCGCACCATGAAGGCCATTCAAAAATCCCCTTCCTCTTCCCTTCTCCATGTACCCCCTCAGAAGCAGCCGGAGGTGGCCCTTTGGCCAAAGGTTGTCTTTTTTTGACTGATTTAGAAAGCAGATACGGCTATCCCCATATCAGCAAATACTTACCCCTGTCAAGCTTTTTTTAAAAAAAGAAAGGCCTTATTTCTGGAAAGTGATCGTCTTGAACAGCTCAAGCGGGGTCTGCAGGGTCCTCTTGAGCACCCCCCAGAGACCGCTCCCCACCGCCTCCGGGGGCAGCAGAGTCACCCTGGGTTTGTCAAGGGGGCCGTTGACGCCGAAGGGCACGGAGATGAAGGTACCGTTCTTGCCGGTCATGATCCTTCCTACAATGGGTATATGACGCATGACGGTATCTACCGTCTTGAGCGGCGCCACGAGCAGCACGATATCCGCCTCTCCCTTGGCAAGATCAACCCTTCCCTCACCCACAATCTTCATCGCCGGCCCATCTATCACCATCTCTTTTA
>Ga0299915_10002711_pt1 | contig 12880 bp, 15 predicted proteins | sample RVTome_13_FD_200263 | JGI IMG/M metagenome (GOLD analysis project Ga0299915, IMG submission 200263) | Soil microbial communities from uranium-contaminated site in the Upper Colorado River Basin, Wyoming, United States - RVT92D227 (version 2) ...
GCTCTCATTGTACTTGTTGATATGGAAAGACTGCCTGCATGGATAGCAATTACCATCATTGTAAGAGAATTTCTCGTAACAGGCCTCAGGGCGGTCGCCCTTTCAAAAGATATAGTAATCCCTGCCGAGATCGGTGGAAAAATAAAGACAACTCTGCAGATAATCGCAATACTCTGCCTTATACTCGAGAAAAATATTTTCGGTATTGATCTTTATGACATCGGAATAGTCCTTATCTGGTCGGCATTATTTCTTTCTATTGTCTCAGGAATCAGGTACACAATATCTTTCGGGAAAAAGATATAAAAAAACAGATACGATGAAGATTATTTTACTATTGATTGTCGGATTTAGCCTTGGTTCGGTTCCCTTTGGTATAATAGTAGCAAAGCTGAAAGGAGTTAATCTCAAGAAGGTCGGCAGTGGCAATATCGGTGCGACCAATGTATTGAGGTCGCTCGGTAAATGGCCGGCTACCCTGACCCTTATCGGAGATATTTTAAAAGGAACCGTGGCAGTTGCAATCGGAAGGTACTTAGGAATGGAACCATTCTATGAAGGTCTCATTGGTATAGCTGCAATCCTGGGACATAATTGTTCAATATTCCTGGGTTTCAAGGGAGGCAAGGGAGTTGCCACAAGTATCGGGGTTCTCCTTTTCTATTCTCCGTGGGTATCTGTTCTGACTCTCATACTATGGTTAATAGTAGTTTTTCTAACAAAATATTCATCCCTGGGAGCAATTGTGTCATTCGGACTCCTCCCGATAAATATTTTTCTTTTTGATCCCGGCGATAAAGGAAAATTATTTATCGCAATCCTTATTGCAGTACTTGTCCTTTTCCGTCACAGGGATAATATGCAAAGGCTTATGAAAGGGACTGAAAGGAAAGTAGGTCAACGGGCGTGAAAAAGTTTATCTTGCTTCTTTTACTCCAGCTTGTTATATGTTTTCCCTCTCTATGCACCGGGGCGGATGTATATGAAAACCAGCTTGACAACGGAATAAGGAATTCAGAGCCCTATTCTTATCTGCTCATCCAGAAATCCAAAACAGACCCGTCTGCGGCAAAAAGCATCCTGAAAGATGCACACCGGTATTCTCCGGACCTCCCTGCCGTCTATTTTGAATTGGCAAAAGATAGTCTGAGTTTTAGACATCAGGGAATATTTAAGGCTGTCGATTACACATTGCAGGGGATTGCAGCATATGAGCGGAATTTCTGGTGGACTTTCATGGTGACAGCTTCATTCCTTATGAGCGTAATCCTTTCCTTCGTTATCTCTGTTTTCGTCATTGTCATCATAAGAACGATCAGGGATATCCCGTTAATCTCCCATGATATAAAAGAAGACAGGACGAAGCTTCTTCTCCTTCTTGTATTTATATTCGCAATATTCGGGCCGCTCTATTTATTGGGAAGCCTGCTTGTTATGGTCAGCTTTTACCTCAGGAAATGGGACCGGATTGTTCTTTATCTTTATCTTGTATTTCTTCTTTTTTTACCATTTGTCTTCAAGGCCGTCTCAATGGTTTTCAGTGCTCCGACTTCAGCTGAATTAAGGGCTGTTGTTGATGTGAATGAATCAAAGGGAAACAGATATGCGCTCTCTCTCCTGAAGGCCAGCGATAATCCTGTTGAACGCTTCTCTTATGCTCTTGCCTTGAAGCGCGAGGGCAGATACGGTGAAGCAATAGATATTTATAAAAATCTTGTTGCTGCAAAACCTAATGCCCTCATATATAACAATCTTGCAAACTGCTATGTTGCGATTAATGATATCGAAACGGCGAAGGAGCTCTATACAAAAGCAAACGGAATCAAACCTCTTCCGTCTTCACTTTACAATCTCAGCCAGGTATACAGAAAGTCACTCGATTTTGATAAAGGTGAGGAATTTTTTCTTGCAGCCCAGAGACTGGACAGTGAGGCTGTTTCGGCATACAGGGCGATAGTCAGCTGGAATCCGAACAGATTTGTTATTGATGAGGGCATGCCCAAGTCCGTCATCTGGGAATACTCCAGCAAAAAAGCACCGCAAACAACAACCATGGGTTTATCAACGGTACCACTGATATTCATGCCTGCTGTAGCAATTGCCATGATTATATTTTTTTCTGTCTTTGACACACGGGTCAAAAACAGGGCTTACAGATGTAACAGATGCGGCAAAATATTATGTAATAAGTGCGAGAAGCACATTCTGTGGGGTCGTATGTGTTTACAATGTTACCGTTCTTTAGTGAAGCTCGATGAGCTTGATGCGAAGGAGAGAATTGCAAGGATTCTCACTGTTTATGAACATCGAAAAAAGAAGAAGGATATCATAAAACTGCTTTCCCTGATAATCCCCGGTTCCGGCCAAATATACTCAGGGAATATTTTATACGGCTTACTATTCCTGTGGCCTTTTTTGTTTTTCTTCATGGTGCCGGTAATGAATTCCATATTTGTAATTGAGATGTCGGCTTTCTCACATATCTGGCTAAACTTGGTATCAATATTTTTAATGATTGCCGTATATTTTATTTCTAATGTAATAACACGACGGAGGATTGCAAAAGGTTGGCTTTAGAAGGATCTCTCAAAGATTTTGGCCTCGCTGACATACTTCAGCTAATTTTCTTCCAGCGGAAAACCGGCGTACTGACCCTTGAAGGAAAGCTGGACAAGGTGAGGCTTCTCTTCATCGATGGCAATATTACAGCAGCTGAATCAAAGAGAAGGATTGAAGTAAACAGGCTGGGAAAAGTACTTGTTAAAAAAGGCCTTCTGCGGGAAGAAGAACTTCAATCTCTTCTTGACGAACAGCGAAGCTCGAATATAAAACTCGGGAATATTATGGTCAAAAGAGGGATTGTAAAAAAAGAAGATATACAAGAAATCCTCGTCGGCCAGATCAAAGAAACAGTCATTCAGATATTCAACTGGAAAGAAGGAACATATGAATTTAATCCTCAGGCTGTTCCGGTTGACAGGGACATCCCGATATCCATTGATACTCAGCACCTACTCATGGAAGGTTTGAGGATAATTGACGAATGGACTGTCATCGAAGGTAAGATAACGCTCGATACCGTATTCATAAAAAAGGCTGAAGATGTTACAGAACTGAACGATGAAGAAAAGGACATTCTTTCTCTGGTCGATGGAGAAAATGATGTCAGCACCATCATTGACATCTCCGGCAAGGATGATTTTTCTGTATCAAAGACCCTTGTTACACTCATAGAGAAAGGACATATAGAACAAAAAGAGGTTTTACCGGTCACTACAGAAGCGCTTCTGAAAAAAGAGAAAAAACCTGTAATACCGTATCGTGTTCTCCCTGTAGTAGTCATTGTGGCTGCCTTCCTGCTGTCCCTTGTTTCTTTCTTCTTGGACTCGGGTTATATCTTCAAAAGATTCCGTGCCGCGGAAGTTATTGACACCCTCAGGTTCGGGATAGAGACTTACAAGTTCGAACATGGTTCGTATCCTGAAACGCTCGATGTAATATCAAATAGGCTGGACCCGTGGGGGAACCCTTATATTTACAACCAGAACAAATATACTTTCATTATTCTGAGTACTGGTGCAGATGGACAAGAGGGGACATCAGACGATATTTATTAGTCCCGTTATTTCAGAACTATTCGATAATATGTTTTCAAATCCAATATGCAGTGCAAGTCAGGACATCTCGTATATTCCCGGTTGTTATGGCCTGCAAGGTAGCCTTATTAAGAGTACAGATATACCCATGATACATTCTTACAAAAATCATGATTAAAAAAAATGCTGTTGTTCTCCTGAGCGGCGGGATTGATTCTTCAACAACACTCGCGATCGCAAAATCCGAGGGATATGAATTATATGCCATCAGCTTTGATTATCACCAGAGGCATAAAAGAGAGATCGATTCTGCAAAAATGGTCGCATCTGCTTTCGGTGTTAAAAACCATCTTATCATAAGATTTGATTTGAGAGAAATTGGTGGATCTGCCTTAACATCAGAAATAGAAGTACCGAAAAAAGTCAGTAGTCAGAATTCAAAAGTAAAAAGTCAAAATAAAGAAAAAGATTCCAGACTCTGGACTATTGACTCTCAACTTGCGACCATTCCGGTAACCTATGTTCCTGCCCGCAACACGATATTTTTATCTTTTGCTCTTGCCTGGGCAGAGGTGCTGCAGGCAGAGAATATTTTTATCGGTGCAAATGCCGTAGATTACAGCGGCTATCCTGACTGCAGGCCAGAATATCTCAGGGCATTCGAAGATATGGCGAACCTTGCCACAAAGGCATCTGTCGAGGGCGGATTAAAGTTTACGGTCAGGGCACCCCTTATTCATCTGAAGAAATCAGAGATTATAAAAAAAGGGTTGGAACTGGGTCTTGACTATTCATTGACATGGAGCTGTTATGATCCGCAACCCGGAGCAGTTCAAAGTTCAAAGTTAAAAGCTAAAAATTATAAAAAACATCACTTTACTCTCCGCCCTTCGCTCTCTGCGCTGATTCCTTGCAGAAAATGTGACAGCTGTATCTTCAGGGAAAAGGGTTTTAAAGAAGCGGGGGCAGTAGATCCTTTGATCAAGCTCTAACGATATGAAGTCATCCCCGGGAGAAACTATAAAACTCAGAGGCCACCATCTCATCTGTCTTCATTTTTTCAACGGAGAGGGATATGATCTTGAATTTATCGAAAATCTGAACGAACTCCTGAAAAGAGCAGTGGCAGGGGTAGAGATAGATGTGTACTCAGGGGCCGATGACGTCTGCAGGAAATGTCCGTATCTTAAGGGTAAAATCTGTCTTTATGATACCAATGCCGAATCAGGGATAAGGGAAATGGACGAAACGGCATTGAAATTATTAAACGTAAACGAGCGAGCTAGTATCGCATGGGAGGAAATAAAGAAGAAAATTCCAGGCATATTGATAACATGGTCGATGAAATATTGCAGTAAGTGTAATTGGAGAGGGGTATGTGAAAAAGACAGCGATTTCCTCCTCATTTTAAAACAGCAGATATCCAGAAATTCGTCTCTATGAAAAAACTGAAAATAGATTTTGATGAGATCCAGAAGGCCATGGAAGACGTCGTGAGGGATACTTTCGACTATTTTCTTGATATAGACACTGGTGAAGTTCTGGCCTTTTCGGAGGAAATACTGTCTGAAGTTAAATCGCGCTTATACGATAGTGATTCCGATGATATAGAGGATGACATAGAATACATAGAATTTGATGAAGAACCCGAACTGCCAGAATGGATGGAAGATGAGGTGGAACTGGCATTGGATATCCTCCTGGATGAAGATGAAAGGTATATCCGAATACCCGAGAGAGCATCTTCCTCAGCTTATAAATCAATGGTCGAATTCATAGAAACCATTGAAGACCCGATCCTCAGAGAAGACCTATCTGCAGCCCTTGACGGGAGGGGTGCTTTCAGGAAATTCAAAGATGTCCTGATCGATTATCCCAAGGAAAGAAAAAGATGGCATGGTTATAATGCAAAATCGATGAAAAGAGAAATTATCGAATGGTTGGATTCCGTAGGGGTTGAACCTGAATCATAGCCTCATAATTTTTCTCTATTTTCAATACGATGGAAATATCTGCTTGAATTTTCCCCTGAATAGATTTCCATAGCAGGAAATGCTGAACAAAAGAAAGCTGGAGAATTTCTTCTCCAGCTCTTTAAAAACATCTTTTGCGTGTAAAGGAAACTTATTTCTTCTTTGCGGTCTTCTTCTTTGCAGGCTTCTTTGCAGCGGCTTTCTTTGCAGCTGGTTTCTTAACGGCCACTAACTATGCACCCCCTTTCTTCACTCTCAATAAATGAGAATATTTTTTTACCTTATTTAATTTATATAACATAAATTACTTTTTGTCAACAGTAATATCACTTTATGGAACAAATAATGCTTTTTTGTGAACAATTCATTAATGCTGGTAATTTAACCTTTCAGTTCCGTTGTCCTGTGATCAGTACCGTATCTTCAATAAGTCTCTCTTGTATATTTTCCAACTTTATTCTTGAGAGCCAATTTATTACCTCTTCAGGAGAATAACATCTGCCGCTCTTCGTATTGACGAGCATATTCACTGAAAAGAGTGCGCTCTGAAACGGATGTGTTCTTTCTCTTTTTATATAAAATTCCTGGTTAACAATCCTTCCTCCCTTGTTCAATGCCTTTTTACATTTTTTTAAAAGATTGAGATTGTCCTTCTCTGTGAAGTCTCTTTGAAACTATCCGGGCCGATTGAGGCTTTGTGAGATAATCGAATATCCTGTAATTATTAGCAGTAATAAGCACCCGTGATGCCCTGAACGCGCCCCAGATTTTCCTTAACTCTTTTGCCTCCTCGAGAATCCTCGATCTCATTCAAGTCCCATCTTTTTTAATGCCTCATCCGCTACGACCCTTGAGGCAGGAGCTTCCTCCGGGAGATACAGCATCACTCCCCCCTTGACAGGTCTGATGACGACCTTTCCTTCCTGAGCAAGCTTATTGGTAACCTCCACAGGGTTTTCTCCGTCGAAGTATTTCTTGAATGCGTTGTTAAACCCTGAATATACAGAATGAATGCCTTTGTACCCCTCCTTTCTCAAACTCATAATCGCCTTTTTTACAAACTCCTCATGACTTAATTTCTCTGACATAAATCCTCCCTCCTTTTTTCAGCTTTATTCTTTCTCCTGTATAAAAGACAAAAACAAAATCTTTGTATCTTTATATATGTGTAAGCTATTCCTCATAAAGTTATCAAAGCAGAGCTGTTTCATCAAGTTTTATCTTCTCATCATAGTCAATAGCTTTTTGCTTCCTTATCTCCTCTATTTTCTTCAGAGGTCTCTCAAGCATGTTACTTCGCGTCGTTACGAGCATATCATATTCCTTTTTTGCAGCATCCAGCCTTTCGCCCATAATCCTGAATTTTTCTTTATAAACATTCCACTGTTTTGAAAACTCACTGAGGAGTTTGAGTATCTCGGAAGCGGTGCGTTCAAGGTTAAAGTTTTCAATAGCCTGCCTTATTACAGCAAGTACCGCATAGAGCGTGAACGGAGAGCATAAAATAACTTTCTGTTTCAGCGCCTCATCCATGATTGTTGTGTCAGACTCGTTTATAAAACTGTAAACCTGTTCGTTCGGAATAAAAATAATCACATAGTCAACCGTATTCTCTGAAGGATTTATATAATCACGGGTTGTTACCTGTTTAATCATCACTTTGGTGTTCTTTAAAAGTTCCTCTTTATATCGCTTTTTATCATGCTCTGATTCGGCATTGAGATAGTGGATATAATTATCAATCGGAAATTTTACGTCCATATTGACCTTTAATTTATTCGGCAGGAAAAATGTGTAATCAGGCCTGCCTGCTGAAGTATCCAGGGTCTTCTGTTTCATGTAATTTATGCCCTCTACCATTCCCACAAGCCGGATGACATCCTCCGCCATCCGCTCACCCCATTCACCCCTTTTTTTGGAGCTCGCAAGGGCATGCCCAAGACGTTCAGTCGTATCTTTCAATTTAGAGGTGACTTCTTCGTGTGTTTTAATGAGAGTGGAAACCTGAGTAAACTTTTCACCGCTTATCTTTCCGACTTCTTCAATCCTTCTCTGAACCTCGGATAAGGTCTTCCCTATTGCCTCGATATTCTGGTCTATAAGCTCTTTTTTGCTCTCAAGTTCTTTTGTCCCCTCAGCGGTCTTGGATTCTAATGCTTTCTCAGCAAGTTTTAGGAATTCTTCGGAATTCCTAGAGAGTGCATCCAAAGAAAGGGCTTTAAATGTTTCACCGAGTTTGCTCTCCATTTCTTTAAACCGTTCTATTTCTTCCTGCAGATGTTTCTGGGATTCTTCAAATTTCGCCTTCAGTTCCCTTTCCGCATCAAGTTCCCCCCTGATTTGAGTTATCTCGGAATCCTTCTGCTGAACCTGCTGCCGTAGTTCTTCAAGCCTTGCCTCGGCACCGCTCGCCCTTTTCTCTGTTTCTGTAATCTGATTTGCATGAGAGGATTGAATTTCTGCCATCTGTTCTGCATATTTTTTCTGTTGGCGGGATGAAGCAATGAGCCATGCAGCAATTCCGCCTATAACCATACCGAGAATTAAATATATAATGATTTCCATAACTATTTCCTTCCAGGATTAAATGTATTCATATATCCAGACGCGACCGCCATTTTTTATCTCATCAATCCTTCTTACAAGTCGTTTTTTGTGAAGATTTAGTAATCTGGTACCACTTGTATTCGCTTCAAGATTCATGGCTGCAGAGAGTTCCTTTGCCGTAATTTTTCCTTTCTTAAGGATTAAATTTAATGTCTCATTGAGATAGTTGTTCAGGCTTCCAAGGAGAATCCTCTTGCCGTCCCGCATCTGAACAATAACTGCAAGGTCTTTCCTTTCGAGGGCAACCTCGATGTTCTCTTTTTGATTTTCATTAAGACCGGTTAGAATAATATACTTATCGCCATATTCACCACTGAGAAGCCTCGAAATGAGTTTTGCCACTATCTCGTCTGCACATGAATAATCAATAATCCCGATCTTTGAAAAATCGAGGGCAATAACCTCCCCGTTCTTTTCTTTTTCAAAGTCCTTCTCAATGCGATCCCGTATGACCTGCCCCGACTGCCGTGTCACAAGATCAGAGGAACCGTTTGAGAGTTCTTCCTTAAGGAATTTATAAAGGTTATACGTTTGCATACGTATTTTATTCCTCAATAAGCTGCCATTCTGCATAGCCATCTTTTCCTTCAGAAAGGCTTTTACCTTTTAATATCAATTTACTTTTCACAGGATGTGTCTTGACCGTAATATACGCTCGCACAAGGTTTGCAATCGTAGCTTCCTGAAATACAAACTCTGTTCCGTCCTGAAGAACGATCGTAGTCCTCAGATGCTTATGCCCTTCAGGAATCTCAGCAATCAATTCTTTTATATCTTCGTTATGGATGATCATGCTAAAGAAGTTTATTTACAAGCTGCTTACAATCAGTAATTTCCTCCCAACCATGCTTCTTAACTGATACTTCACCATCAAAATAGTAGTAACCATCTTCTTCAACTTTCGGGGTATTCTCTTCCCCGTAATATTCTTTAAGATATTTGTGTATTTTTTTCTCCAACTGTTTTTCGTTCTTTGCATAAAAAGCTTGATAGAATATTTGCCCATACTGCCCGCTAAATAGCTCAAAAGTTGCAAGATAAAGTTTTTTACCATTTGGAGTTACTACATTTTTATCACACACGATATCTTCCCCAATTTATTAGGAAGCTCATAAGTAAACAAATGTCCATAATTGAGTATTAATACATTTCTAAGTTTTGTTCGGTAGTTTTTAATTCGCGTTTTTTACTTAAAAGCTCAGTAATTTGTGTAGGTTTGTATAGTTTAATGTTTTGAGAAAAATCTCTTTCACTTGCACCGACAATATTATGAACCCTTTTTATGAATCTTTCTGGAATAATAATACGCGGCCTGGAATTCCACTTTCTGAAGGCGAATTTTAATCTATCCATAGCTCTTTCTACTAATCCTGATAATTCTATTTCAAAAACAAAGGAAGGGACACCATCAATTTCTCTCTTCCAAACAACATCTAAATTTTTCCCTTCCCCGGGTAATCTGAGAGGGTATTCAAGTTCAGTGTAATAGAATTGTAATTTTCCTATTTCTGCAATTTGATTTTGTAATTCTCTATGAGTAATTGCTGATTCTTTTTCTTCTAAAGTGGGAGTGTATTGAGCAAGTGCTTCTCCCACAGCTGATGGTTGTTGGGTTACTGTTGCACCAGTAAAGAAATCTTTTTCTTCCTCTACACCAAAGATGAATTTTGATCGATTAAATAATTCTTTTGCATGTTCAGTTTTTAAAAGCTGAAATCCAATCTGCCAAAGCAGTCTAAAGTCATTAATCTTGATATTATTACTTTCCCAATTTATTCGAGGTAATACTTTTAATACCTGAATTCTAAATCGTAGAGGCCAAATAACTTCTTTTCTCTCATATTCATCTGGCCACACTAAGTTAACATCATCAATATATTTATCTTTTACTAATCCTATACCAATTACGCCTACAACTGGACGAGTAGAATAAAACCAGAGGATATCTCCTATATCCATAGCTTGAAAATCTGCTTGATAACGAAGTTTTAATCCCCAAATTGGTACAGGTTGAGATAGAGCTGCTTCCCAGTTTGAAGGAATTCCTATTACTAGCCAGTTTTTGATTTTATCTTCTGCCATAATTTGCTTATGTTACTACAACCTATTTACGAATCTTTTTAAAAAGTAATTTTTGCTATATTTAAAATATTTTATTTCAATTGATTCAATTGAATCATAATTTAAGGTGTTTGTCAAGAAGAAAATTGAATAGAAATGGACTATATTCTTGCCTCGGCGAGTCGCTGAGTTGACCTGCTGGAGGTTACCACGTACTCGATACCAGGCAGGAATGACTAAAAGAGGGTTTGCAACTTAATTTTCCGACTCCCCTTCTGTAATCTCTACACGCACAAGGGCAAGGATTGCTGTGTGAGGTACGATCAGGTATTTTTTACCTTCGAATTCGATTTCGACCGCAGAATCCTTCAGAAAGATGGCATAATCACCTTCGTTTGCCTGAAGCGGGATGTATTTTACTTCTTTTTTCGCGCCAGTAGCAGCCCATGGTTCTTCTGATACCCCCGGATCATGGATTGCGTAACCGGGGCCTGTCTTTACTACATATCCCCCGACCACTTTTTCTTTTTCCTTAACGGTGGCGGGGAGATAAAGTCCTGAACTGGTCTTATCTGTCCCTTCATCGGGCTCTATGAGAACTCTATCTCCGACGACGATCAGGTTTTTCTTTGCCTTCATATGGATATTTTAAAATATTTACACTCGAAAATGCTTTTTATGAATATTCACAGCGGCGAGAAGGTTGTCCAATAATTCATTATGGTCATTGTAAGGAACGAAGTGACAAAGCAATCTCAAAGAAAAGATTGCTTCGCAAAGCTCGCAATGACATGAACAGAGGATAACAAGTCTACACCTCCGGCAACATTATATTTATCTGGGCTCCGGGCAAATAGGTCAGGTTTGTCTCCCTTGCCTTGCCCCTTGCCCAGTCGGGCATTACTGAAAGTTTTGCCGTTCCTGAACGGATGGAGAGCTTGCCTTTCCATTGGCTTGCAAAACGCCTTACTGAAGACAGTCCATGCCCTCTTCCCTTATCAGTAAACCGTGATGCACCATGGAGCAGCCCTTTTTCTATGGCCTCGAAATCATTCTTTAACAAAAACCGCTCTGACAACGATTTCCTGAATCCTATTCCTATATCCATAACAGCAATCCTGACAATGTTTTTATTCAGATTCTGGAAGTGATATTTCTGTATGCCTACAAATCCTTTGTATTCGCTGTGCTCAATAATATTCTGGCAAACCTCTGATAATGCTACGATAAAGCCATTGATTGCATGTTCATCATAATTGAGATGTTTTGCAAGGATTGAACGGCTGCGTTCTTTCACCCTTCCCACTATGAAATGGATGTCGTCTGACTTTTCTATTGGGGTGATCTCAAGCAGAACATCGGTATAAGAACTCCTGAGATATTTTTCTGATAATTTAGGTTTTGACGGTTCAAGTTTGAAATATCTGTCTGCGAATTGAAAGAAGTCCATCCTTTCGAGATATTTGATGACTTCTTCTGACTCTGGAAGATAAATGGTCTTTTGAATATCCTCAGATTTGAATAGTTCCCCCAGTTCAAGAAGCCCTATCATTCCATAGGGATCTATGAAAGCTGCCTCCCTAATATCTATGATTGCTGATTCTTTTAAATTGTTTAAAACCTGTTCAAAGGTTTCTTCTGTTATCTGGGTTGTCATTAATTGATTGATAATTCAGAGCAGATATTGTGAAAAAATTTGTTTTTTGATTCCATAGTGTACCTTTAACTGATGGTAACGGGAAAATTTTAAAGGATAAAACGTATAAAGATAATTTCAATAACCCATCAAGTTAAACAAATTTTTTCACAATATCTGCTCTGTTTAGATTTACTATATAAATTTTACAACTCATAAACCTCGCCTTTTTCAGGTATGTGCGTTTTAAATCCGAATCTTTCCTTTATCAGGTTGCCAAAAGATATCGCCACATCTTCCTCCCCGTGCACTACAAAAACCTCTGGTGAATTTTTAAAGCATAACAGCCACCCGATAAGTTCACCCTGGTCTGCATGGGCAGAGAAACCATTTATCGTATAGACAGATGCCTTGACCGCTATCTCCTCACCGAGCACGTTGACTATTTTTAGTCTGTCAACAATCTGTCTTCCGAGCGTCCCCCTGCCCTGATAGCCGACGAAAATCACGCTGCATTCATGCCGCCAGAGATTGTGTTTCAGATGGTGCCGTATCCTTCCGCCTTCACACATGCCGCTGCCGGCGATCACGATAATCCCTGAGTGCATTTTGTTTAATGCCATCGATTCCTGGACGCTTTGCACAAAATGCAATTTCAGAGAGTCGTCGAAATCCATTTCTGAAAAACGTTGTTTTGCTTCTTCATCAAAGACTTCCGGGTGGGCTAAATATACTTTTGTTACCTCTTCTGCAAGCGGACTGTCCAGATAGACGTGAATTTTATACAGTCTTTTTTCTTTTACCAGGCCGTTCAAAATGTAAAGCAGATCCTGCGTTCGTCCCACTGCAAATGATGGGATATAGACATTACCACCCCTCTTGAAGGTTTTCTTTATCGCCTCGACCAATTCATCTATGCTTTCCTTCAGAGGCTTGTGCAATCTGTTTCCATAAGTCGATTCCATGACTATGAAATCCGCTTCAACAGGGTTGCTTGGATCTCTGAT
>Ga0299915_10002712_pt1 | contig 12878 bp, 10 predicted proteins | sample RVTome_13_FD_200263 | JGI IMG/M metagenome (GOLD analysis project Ga0299915, IMG submission 200263) | Soil microbial communities from uranium-contaminated site in the Upper Colorado River Basin, Wyoming, United States - RVT92D227 (version 2) ...
TCGGGCAGACCACCTTGCAGGCGCCGCAGGCAATGCAGATGGGAGAGCGTCTGTCATAAGGAGTGGCAACCTTTCTGGCCGAACCCCTGTTGACAAAATCCACCGCCCCGACCCCCATCATCTCCTTGCATACCCTCGTGCAGAGCCCGCAGAGGATGCAATCATCGTTCTGCTTGGGGAAGCGCGATTCCTCGATGCCCATTTCCCCGGCCATCTCCTTAATCCGCGGGGCATCCGGGCAGCGGGCCAGCAGCAGCTCAAGCATCATCCGGCGGGTCTTGACGACCCTCTCAGTGTCCGTCCGGACAACCAAACCCTCCTGCGCCGGATAGACGCAGGAAGCCTGAATCCACGAGCCTCGAGGCCCTGTTAGCTCAACCAGGCAGACTCGGCACGCGCCGTACGGCGCCAGCGACTTGTAGTGACACAGCGTGGGAATCTTGATACCCAGTTTTTCCGCCGCCTGGAGGATAGTTGAACCTTCTTCAACCTCAACCTTCTTGTTATCAATCGTCAAAGTAATCATTTTCCGTCTAATTCTCTCGTATCAAAGCGGTAAGCTGAATCATTTGTCTTGTGTTCATAAACAAAATCAATCTCAGGGTGCGCTATAACCAGCGTGCGTATGGTCTGCCCGATGTCGCCCACAGGTTTACAGTCTGGATGGCTCAAGCGGAACGTCGCCTTGACCCTTGTTCCCCTGCCCGGTTCGGAGTCCAGCTCAATCGTCCCGCCGCTTTCTTTGGCCGCCTGAGCCAGCAGAGGCAGACCTAAGCCGACCCTGCGGGTCGTCCTTGTCGTGAAGAACGGATCGAGCGCCTTCTTTAGCATCTGCTCATCCATCCCTTTGCCGTTGTCCGTAATCTCAACGGTCAGCAGGTCGCCGGCCCGGTCCTCATCGATCCTGATTTCAATTCTGCTCGCCGAGGCGGAAATCGAGTTCTCCGCGATGTCCAAGATATGCAAAGATAGATCTTCCATTTTGCCTGTAACAATCCTCCTTCCGTCTTCACCGCGTAATGCCTTTTCCAGCTCGTTGAGCGATAGGTCTTCCACCATAAAATGCGTCGGGCTCTTTCCTATATCCGCCAGGAAGTGAGCATCGGAAGAAGTCACCACCGGGTAGCCGTAATCCTGCCTGCTTGAGGACGGCCTCGACACCTCTACGGCATCAAGCTCCAGCCCTTCTGGAATAAAACCCAGCTGGCCGATCAGGCTGAATCGTTCGCGGTCGATATGGGAGGCAATCGCCAGCCCTCCCCATCGGTGAATCGCCTCGACTATCCGCTCCACCGTCAAAGCAGTGGCGCCTATCAGCAATCGGCGATTCACCCCAACCACGCGATCCCATTCATCGACTACCAACTGAGGCCCGAACGCCTCTTCATCATTCTCGCCGGGAAGGTTCTCGTAAATCACATCCTGAAGGTGCGCCAAATCCCGCTCGCTCCTGAATAGTCCCAGAATATGGACCTCCTCCCGCGAGGTCGCCTCAATGCCTGGAATGACCGCGAGCCCCTCCCGCGCGCCCGCTTTCATCACGGCGTTTACATTCTCAGCAGAATTATGGTCGCATATCGCTATCATATTCAAACCTGCCTGGCCTGCCTGCCTGACTATCGCCGTCGCCCGCATTTCAGCGTCGCCGCACGGAGAAAGGCACGTGTGCAAATGCAGGTCGGCCCTTATTATCCTCATCATCCCATTCCCGCAACTCCCAGCTCGTACAGCTTGCCGACTAATTCAAACGTCGGCATCTCGCTCATCATAATGACTACACCCTCTTTTTCCGCCTTCTCGACGGTCTCCTGCTCCGGCTCCCTGCCGTTCACCAAAACGATTCCCGCAAGGTCCTTCATACTCGCTACGGCCACAATGTTTTGATGAAGCTGCAAAGTAATCCAGAGGTTTCCTTCTCTGCTGTGGGCAAGGACATCGCTCAGAAGGTCACTTGCATATCCGCCCGTAACCTCACGCCCCAGGTTGCCCTTGCCCGTCCTGACGCTCAGGTCCAGCTTGTCAATCAGCTCATTCAGTCTCATTTTTAGCTCCCTCTTCAATGGCGATGCGAATACTCAATCGCGTGCCCTTGGCCACGGAGGATTTCAGGTCCATCTTTGTGGCGCACTTGAGGATGTTGTTCAGGCCCATGCCGGCTCCAAAGCCCAGATTCCTCACCCACTCCGGGGCAGTCGAATATCCGGGCTGCATGGCCTTCTCGATGTCCGGGATCCCAGGCCCGCAATCCTCCACTCTGACAAATATCTCATGCGGCTCAACACGGACCCGCATCTTCCCGCCATCCGTATAAATGATCACGTTCATTTCAGCTTCATACGTGGCAATGGCTACCCGACGGACTATCTGAGGCGCCAGCCCAAGTCGCCGCAGCGTCGCTTTGAGCCGGCTGGCGCCCTCCCCTGCCCGCGTAAAATCGTGCCCAACAACATCGTATTGAAACAGAAGCACTACTTTATCCGCGAGAATATCCTCAAAGAAATGTCTAACCCGCTGGCGGTATGAATCTTCTTCCTTGTGATAATCAATCTCAAGCTTCTTTAGCAGTCCCTCCACAATATCTCCCTTGGTCACGATTCCCACAAGCCCTCCCGTGTGCCGATCCATCACGGCAAAACGCCCAAAACCGTATCGTTCAAACTTGTTCACCGCCTGCGTCAAAGGCTCATCGGCATGAAGCGTTTGGACTTCCCTGCTCATCTTCTCGCCGATGGGGCAATCCGGCCCCCGCTCGGCAAGCCACGTGATAAAATCCTCGATGCTGATAATGCCCACGAGCTTGCCCCCGTCCACGACCGGTGTTCCGGATATCCGCTTCTCCCTCAGGATGCCTCTCAACTGGCTCATAGGCGTCTGCGAGCTCACCGTAATCACCTCGCCCTTCATCACGTCGCCGACGCGAATCTCATAAACCAACTCCTGAACCTTACTGACTCTGTTCTCGGAAACCACTTAAGAGTATCCTGCAAAATGCTACTTCTTCTTGTATTCCGAACAACCCGGCAGACCCTTTTTCCACAGCCGGCCACAGGACTCAAACATCGGCAGGGGCGTCGTCAACAACGGGATTTCTTTTGCTTTGGCCATTGTTATCGTATCTTGATCCGGCTTTTTGCCTCGTACAAAACATACAGCGACCAGGTCGGCCATTTCAGCCGTGCGAACCACTTGCGGATTAGTCAGGCCCGTCAACAAAAGCGACTCCGACTTCACGAACGACAAAACGTCGCTCATCAGGTCCGACCCGCAGGCCATCTTGACATCCTTCTCGAGGGCATCGGCGCCGACGATGACCTCGGCTTCGAGAATCCGCTGTATGTTGCTCAACTTCATGAGGGTGTATCCTCTTCTCTGAGCTCGAGATCACATCGCAGACAACGCCTTGCCTCTCTAATCGCCATTTCCGGGGCAAGTGGCAATTCTACTTCCTTGAAATTGCCGGATCGTTCCTCCAAAGGCAACAGAGGCATGGAAGGTCTTTGCAGTTCTTCTATCTCTCTATCTGTCAGCTCTATGGGGTCAACACGGATGGCCGGTCGGGTCACTCTATATTCCCGCTCTACGGGCTGTCCTTGGATATACTTGTGTATCATTTTGGCGGCAGTCTTTCCATGAGCCATGGCTGCCGTAACTGCGTTGGGCCCGCTGACCACATCCCCGCCGGCGAAGATACCATCGACTCCTGAGTAGAGGGTGTCCCCACCAACTTCTATAGTGTTAAACTCGGAGGCCTTAAGCCCTTCGTTACCCAGAAGTTCGCTCAGGTCCGGCCGCTGGCCGATCGCCGGCATCAAGGTATCAATCTCCAATACGAATTCCGATCCTTCAATCGGGACGGGCCTTCTCCTGCCGCTGCGATCAAGCTCCCCAAGCTCCATTCCGATACACTCGACTCCTCTGAGCCGACCATATTCAGAAAGGACCCTAATCGGAGCTACCAGGAACTGGATTTCGATCCCTTCCCTGATTGCCTCTTCGATTTCGTGTTTGGCGGCAGGCATCTCCCGCCTTGTTCTCCTGTACAGTATCTTGACATCCTTGCCCAACCGTCTGGCGACCCTGGCTGCATCAATGGCGGCGTCTCCGCCTCCGATCACTGCGACTTTCTGCCCAATCTCGATCTGGCGTCCCAGGTTAAGCTCGCGCAGGAAGTCCACTGCGTCGATGACCTGGGGTGCGTGTTCACCCTCTATGTTCATCCTCAACCCTTTGTGAGCTCCGGTCGCAATGAATATGGCCTTGTACTGCTTCTGGAGTTCCGAAAGCCGAACGTCCTTTCCGACTGTGGTGTTCGTCTTGATCTGGACACCCAACTTCTTGATATTGTCAATCTCCCAGTTCAAGATGTCCTTCGGCAGGCGATACTCTGGAATACCGACAGCGAGCATCCCGCCCGCAACGGGTAACGATTCGAAGATAGTGACCTGGTACCCTTCAAGGGCAAGATAGTAAGCGCACGTCAGGCCTGCGGGCCCGGAGCCTATGATGGCCGCGCTTTCAGGTCTCGTCTGTTTTGGCCTGGGCATGAGGTCAAGGCCGTTTTGGCGTTCATAATCGGACAAGAACCGCTTGAGCATCCGGATGGAGATGGGGTCTCCCTCGCCTTCACCGGCACGGCACTTGGCTTCACAACCCGCGGTGCATACCCTGCCACAGATAGAGGGCAGGGGATTCTCTCTTCTGACAATCTCCATGGCCTGCTCGAACTTTCCGTGAGCGATGAGGCCAACATAGCAGGGGACATCTTGTTCCAGCGGGCAGGTATGCTGGCAAGCCGAGGAGATGATTCCTTTGCACACGCCGGCCGGACATCTCTTGTACTTTATATGGGCCTCGTATTCGTCGCGAAAATAGCGGATGGTGCTGAGAACGGGGTTAGGGGCGGTTCCTCCCAGGGCACAAAGTGAAGCATCTTTGACGGCCTGGGCGAGCTCTTCGAGCATTTCAATATCGCGCTGCTCGCCACGTCCTTGACAGATGCGGTCGAGTATGCCGTGCATTACGCTGACGCCTTCACGGCAGGCAGTGCATTTGCCGCAGGATTCGTCTTTAAGGAACTCAAGGAAGTACCTGGCTACATCGACCATGCAGGTATCCTCATCCATAACAATCAGTCCGCCCGAGCCCATGATCGAGCCGACCTCAGCGAGCTTCTCATAATCAATGGGCAGGTCCAGAAGCGATGCAGGGATGCATCCACCGGAGGGACCACCGGTCTGGACCGCCTTGAACTCCTTGCCGTTGGGTATCCCGCCCCCAATATCGAATACGATCTCCCGCAGTGTAATACCCATAGGGACCTCGACAAGCCCAGTATTCTCGACCTTCCCGACCACGGAGAACACCTTTGTGCCCTTGCTGGTCTCGGTCCCGATGCCGGCGAACCATTCCGCCCCCTTATTGATTATCTCGGGCACATTGGCCCATGTTTCGACATTGTTTATATTTGTTGGAGCGCCCCAAACCCCTGATTGTGCAGGAAACGGTGGGCGCACTCTCGGCTCGGGAGCCCTGCCCTCCAACGACGCTATCAATGAAGTCTCCTCGCCGCAGACAAAAGCCCCTGCGCCTTGCTGAATCGAAATATCAAAATTCAAACCTTCGCCGAGAATATCCTCTCCCAGCAGCCCGTAATCTCTTGCTTGTGCGATTGCCTTTATCAGCCTCTGGTGGGCCAAAGGATACTCGTGTCTGATGTAAACATAGCCCTGAGAGGCCCCGGTCGCCCTGGCGCCGATAATCATTCCTTCCAGAACCGAATGTGGGTCGGACTCGATTATGCTGCGGTCCATAAATGCGCCAGGATCTCCCTCATCCGCATTGCACACCAGATACTTGGGCGCGCCTTTTGCCTTGGCAACCAGCTCCCACTTCTTGCCCGTCGGAAATCCGGCGCCTCCTCTTCCCCGCAGCCCGGACTTTTTGATCTGCTCTATAATCCGCTCGGGCGCCATCTCGGTCAGCGCCTTGACAAGCCCCGTATATCCCCCTCGAGCGATGTACTCATCGATGCGTTCGGGGTCTATCATCCCACGGTTTCTCAAGGCAATCAGTCTCTGCTTGCCGAAGAATCCTATGTCGCTCATTTTCGGCACAGGCGTTTTCTCCGCAGGAGGCGTGTACATCAATTTCTGCACGGGTCTGCCCTTGAGAAAATGCTCCTCCACAAGGTGGGGAACCTCGGCTTCTGTAAGCAGTTGATAGAAGATTCCGTCCGGCTTAACGACAGCCACCGGCCCTTGTGCACAAAACCCGTTACACCCGGTCATGACGACCCCAACCTCATCCTGGAGGTCATGCCTCTTGAGCTCTCTCTCAATAGCGTCTTTTATCTTGAACGACCCGTTTGAGACGCAGCCGGTCCCTGCACAGAGCATAACGTGTGTTCGATAGGGTTTCATTCAACTATCTCCGTTCTCATCCGACGCGTTCGCTGCCGATGGCCAGAGCATACACTTCGACCACGTTGCCTGATAAAACGTGTTCGGCGAAGATCTTGCTTGTTTTTTCTTCATCGAGGTCAACGTACTTGACGGGGGCTTGCCCCTTTAGTTCCACGGTCATCATTGGTTCTCGGCTGCATAGTCCGGCGCAGCCGGAGGTGGTGACGATGACATCCTTTAGGTCTTTTTCATCCACCAGGGCGAGGACTTTGCTCATAATCTTTCTTGCCCCGGCGGCTATGCCGCACGTTCCCATGTGAACCGTAATTTTCGCGCGGGCGTCTCCATCCCGCAGACTCATTGTCCTGGCCATTCGTTCCCTGATTTTGGCAAGGTCTTCCGGTTTAATCTTGGACATTGGTTCTCCTCTTTTCACTCACGATACTTGTCAAGGATTTTTGCCGCCTGGGCAGGGTTCAATTTACCGTACAAATCTTCGCCCACCGTAATTACGGGAGACAGACCACAACAACCTATACAACGAACGGCTTCCAGCGTGAACTGCATATCGCTGGTTGTCTCGCCGGTCTTTACGCCCAGCTCTCGCTCAAACCTCTCTAAGATCCTCAGCGCCCCTTTCACGTGGCAGGCCGTGCCCATGCAAACGGTGATTATGTGTTTGCCTCGAGGCTTGAGACTGAACGCCTTGTAGAAAGTGGCGATTCGCAAGATGTGCCCGATGGGTATCTGCTTAACCTCAGAGACCCTCATCAACATCTCCTCAGGGAGCCAGTTGAACTCACTGTTGATGCCCTGAAGTATAGGCACCAGGCTTTCCCCGCCGCCCTCATATCTACTGATGATTGCATCCACCTTCTCCAACTCATCGGCCTCAAGCTCAACTTTAGGCACAGCCGGCGGCTCGAGATAGACAATATTTTTAACCAAGCAGTTTTGCACGCACTCGCCGCAGCCCGTGCACTTGGCCGGGTCCACCGAGCGAGCCTTCTTCCTGATGCGCACCTTGAAGTTGCCCGCCGAGCCTTCGACCGATTCAACTTCGGAATAGGTCAGCTTCTCGATGTTGAGGTGCCCCCCGCAATCGACCATCCGTGGCGCCAGAGTGCACATAGCACAGTCATTCGTCGGAAACGTCTTGTCTAACTGCGCCATTACCCCGCCTATCGACGGGCCTTTCTCGACAAGATAGACCTTGTACCCCGCCTCTGCCAGATCGAGCGAGGCCTGCATACCCCCGACGCCGCCCCCGACTACAAGAACGGCCCCAACCTTTTCACTCGTTTGCTGAACCATCTATTTTCCACCCTGTATCTGTCGCGGAACTGCTATCCTTTGCCGACGCCTGACAGCAATTCATCCGCGCTGACAAAATGTTTATGCAATCCCAATTCATCCGACGGCGCGCCGAGCGCCAAGCCCATAAGCTGCGTAAAGTAGAATATGGGCAGACCGTACTTGGCGCCGTATTCCCGCTCGACCTCCTCCTGCCGCGTGTCCAGGTTCACGTGGCACAAAGGACACCCAACGGCTATGGCGTTTGCGCCGACCGCCTTGGCCTCCTCCAGTATATCGCGCGTCAGCTTGAGAACCACGTCCGTGCGAGTCATCGCAAGAGCGCCCCCGCAGCACTCCGTCTTGTACGACCAGTCAAGCGTTGCAATTCCCATTGAGCGAAGTATCTCATCCATAGACATCGGATACTCACACTCATCGAACTGCATCACCTTTGACGGCCTTGTAAGCAGACAACCATAATAGCACGCCACCTTGAGTCCCGGCAGCTCCAGCGCGACCGCGTCTCCAATGCCCTCTCTGCCGCGGAATATCTCAAGCGGACTCAATACGTTCATTGACTTGGGCAGCGGCCTGTCAAGGGCCTCGCTGATTTGGCCGGCTACCTTCGGATCCTCGCTCGCTTCATATAAGGCTGTCTTCAATCGCGCGAAACATGAAGCACACGGAGCAACAACGTCGGTCATCCCCATTTGCGCCGCCAGGCATAAATTCTCATAAGGCAGCGCCAGCGACAACAACCGCGACGAACTGTGCGCCGGAGAGGTCCCGCAACAGATCCATCCCTTGATCTCCTCAATATCTATGCCAAGTCTCTCGCAAACGGCCCGAAACGATACATCGTACTCCGAGCCGGTGGAGTGGAGTGAGCATCCCGGATAGTATGCGTACTTCGCAGCCATTACTTGCTGACCTCCTTCGGTATATCACTACGGCGACTTCGCTTCTTCGATAGTTTCAGTGGGGTATCCCTGAGGGCTTGTTTCACGTCATGAGTTGCGATTCTTCTTCTCGATGCTCTTCACACGCCCAAAAATCTTCCATGTTCTGCCTGCGCCGGTAAAGCTGGGGATCATCTTGAGCTTGCCTTTTCGGAACATCTTCATCCCGAGCCCCGCGTCCTTGAAAAGGTCAAAGGTCCTCATCTTAAGACCCACGATCATCCCGAGCTCGTACATGCGCCCGCACTTCTTGATATTTGCAAGCGCGGCCCTGTAAAAAGACGCCACTTCGGGAATGGTGGGCTTCACTCCCCGCCGCATCGCTATAATCTTCACGGCATCCATTACCTTTGCCACATCCACTTCCTGCGGACATCTCGTCGTGCACGTCTCGCAGGATGCACACAGCCACATCGTCTTGCTGTTAAGAACAAGCTCGTCCAGGCCGAGACGAATGGCGTGTATAAGTTGTGCGGGCTTGTAATCCATCGCGTAGGATATTGGACAGCCGGCCGCGCATTTCATGCATTGATAGCAGAGGTTCACATTCTGGCCACTTTCGTGGAGAACCGCCTCAGCTAACTGCGACCGGGACGTAATAGTCAGGTTCGATTCCATAATCTGTCAGTTTTCTTTTCCCTACTTACCGTATCTGGACGACGACGTGCGAAATGCTCGGACATTGCGGTAATCTGGATAACTTGGGCAGTCTGGAGAACTTGAGGTTGCAACAGAACCGACAACTGCTGTGCAGTTGCCTGGAGCAAGGCTTGTACGTCTAAGCTTTTTTGCCAAATTCACAAATGCTCTTTCTATGGCGCAGGAAGCATATCCAAAAACCACCTTCATCTCCTGATGCAGGGCGGACCCGGCCCATAAATGACCTGTGGCATCAGCATAGTACGCCAGCTATTTAGAGCAAAAGCAAGGGAAATTTTATCATTTGTGAGAAAAAAACAGCGATAGTCGCCTGCGACCGTGTAAGTTATTATTTGAACGGGCCTTGCGCGTTTCTCTCTCGGAACGCAGTGTCGCTGTCTTTGTATTAAGAAGAATCAGGCCAAATTTTTTTCGCAGCGATAGGAAAAACTGAAGAAGCCGGGCACAATTCCTTCAGTTACCGTCCGCGCGAATCTCACGTCCCCCTCCTCTTTCAGAGAATATAAGGCTTCTGCAAAATTACAGGTTAGGCCTACTTAGAAAAGAAAAAATCGTTTGTTGATTTTTTCTTTTCAAGGGCAATGTGTTGGCTCGTAATGGCTTAGGTAATTATTGAAGAAAATCATAAAAGAGATTTTCTTCAACAATATAGGTCTAACCTGCAATTTTGCAGAACTCATAGAGAATATCATAAATGAGGTGCGCTTAAGAGTCTGGGCAGATCAGCCTGATGAGTTCTTTGGGCATATATGGTGATGGCGTCACTGGCCTGGACGCTTAAGGCGTGGTTCGGTCTGCCACTCAGCCGGAAGGGTCGCTGGCGGCAGAAGCATAAATCGCAGAAGCAGTCGGTGCTGAAGATGGAGTTCAAAAGATTTCGCAACAACTCTATTCAGTTGCCTTCGGCGAGGCTGTTCCCAGTTCATCATACCCCAGCCCAAGCCAGATGGAAGACAGGCTCGAATCTGGCTTCGGAGGCAGGGCTGATGAAAAGATCAAAACAGGCCGCAAAGCGGCTCCGCGGTTGGACCGGAAAAAATCTCATCCACAACATTTGACAATAGCTCCCTCTGTGCTGAGTTAGGCACGCAGTCAATCACAAGCCCGGCATAGCTTGGAAGCGTAAGCGCGGACTTCCAGACGTTCCTGCCTTCTTTGTAGATTACGGCGGCCTGCTGAGACGATTAGACGTTCGTAGCTATCGCCTTGGAGTCGAAGTGCATCTTCGCCTGGCCGATCAGGTAGAAACTGCCGGTAATCAGGATGAGGTCTTCTCTGCTGATGGCGCCCTTTGCAAGGGCCAGGGCCTCGCCCAGGCTCATCGCCGTCTGGCACATCTTGCCGGATATCTCGATGTACATATCGGCCAGCTCCTGCGGAGACGCCGCCTTAGGCGAGTTGCTCCGTGTGAAGATGACCTTGTCGGCGCCGTACTGGAGGTTATCGAGAATCCCTCTGATATCCTTATCGGTATTACAGCCGAAAATCACAACCATAGAGTCGTATGGGATGTTCTGTCCCACCGCGTAGATCAGGGCCTTCATACTCGCGGCGTTGTGCGCGGCGTCGATCATAATCCGCGGATCATCGCAAATCATCTCCATCCGACCTGGCAGCGACACCTTACTGAGCCCTTCCATTGCCTTGCCGTTGTCTATCTTGTAGCCGCTCGACTTGAGCTTGTCCAGCATCGCAAGGGCCAGCCCGCAGTTGATTGCCTGATGTTTGCCGTGAAGCGGCACGCGAAGGTGCTCAAATTTGCTCGTGGGCGTTGTCAGGCAGACCCTCGTGTGCGGACCATCCTCACGAGATGTCTCAAACCGATGCGAGAAGTCTATGTCGGTGCCGGTAACGCTCAGCGGGGCCTTGACCGCCTCGGCCTCCGATTTGAGAACGCGCATCGCGATCGGGTCCTGCTGAACCGTTACAGCCGGCACACCACGCTTGAAAATCCCGGCCTTTTCCTTGGCAATACAGTCGATTGTCGGGCCAAGCTGGGCCTGGTGGTCGATGCTCAAGCTGGTTATACCGACAACTTTGGGCTCTATAACGTTTGTGCTGTCCAATCTGCCGCCGAGACCCGTCTCTATCACGCCGATATCCACTTTCGTATCCGCAAAATGCAAAAAAGCCAGCGCGGTCATTATCTCAAAAAACGTCGGCGGATCGTCCTTGGCCATCTTTTCCAGCGGTCCATGAACCCGGTTCAGCAGGTGGTACATCTCCTTTTCGCTGATCATTTGCGAGTTCACCGCTATCCGCTCGTGCAGGTGCACAAGGTGCGGAGACGTGTACAACCCCACTTTGTACCCGTTCGCCTCGAGCATCTTGGCCAGCATAGTCGCCGTAGAACCCTTGCCTTTTGTGCCGGCTATATGGGCTGTATGGATTTTTCTGTGGGGGTTGCCCAACAGCGAAAGCAGTTTCTCCATCCTCTTCAGGCTGAAGGTGCTTATGTTGTACCGCAGATGCTCCTGTTTTTCGTAGTCCGTCTGCGCAAAAAGGTAGCCGATGGCCTCTTTGTAGCTCCTGAAGGGCTTCTTGCCCCTGAACTTGACTGCCTTGGAGGAGGAGGTTCCCTTGGTTCGTTTCTTTCCTGTTGTCCTTAACGGTTTCACCATAGAAACAACATATCTTAGCCGCCCGAGCGCCCCAAGTCAATGCCTAACCACTGGGATTCGACGCAGAATGGCCCGCCCCGAAGTATAAGGCTCACCAGCCAAATAGCTTACAGACAACTATTTTTTTACTTCAAAAAGGCAGAATTGCGCCTGTACATCAGTAATACTTAATGCGAAATTAGACTCCCTTATATCATCGCGATTGTTGACGTGATTCTGCGGACCTTCCCCCCGCCAATAGCCACCTCCCCTCGCCTGCGACTCCAGAACCACCAAAGCTACCCCAGCGAGGGACCCGCCAGCTCGCCCCCCAAAGGCATAGCCGGTTTGACAGTCCGACGATTGAGATTGGCCCCCCTCCCGGCTCTTCCCTACTTTGCCGCGCCATCACCAGCGTCTCTGAAGAAGCCAACTACGATTTGGGAAGGGATCTAACCGTTCGCTTCCACGCCCTCTTATCCGGTAATCTGCCAATGGTAGGTGAATCAATAATGGCACAATTCTTTGCCGCGTTTTGTGCGGAGGTCGTTCTGCATTCGGCGGAGCGTGTCGGTCAACACCTCGGCTAATTTCTCATCGCCCATCTGCTCGGCCTGCTCAGCCGAGATGGCCTTGCCATACTGCACCCAAATCGAGCCTAACGAAAACATTTTTTTATGCCTCGGCCAACATTCGAACGCACCGTCAACAACGGTCGGGACAATCGCCGCGTTGCCGCGCCTGCACAGAAGCCCAAGCCCCGGCTTAAACGCTTCGATCCTCCCGTCAGTCGTGCGGGTGCCCTCCGGGAAAAGGCACACGCCTTTGCCCTCCTTGAGTATCGCGATAACCTGCCTGACGGCGGCCACATCGGCCTGCCCCCGCTTCAAGGGCAGCGAACCCACAGACGAAATCAACCAGCCAAAGAACCGGTTCGAGAACAGCGACTCGCGCGCAAGATA
>Ga0299915_10002713_pt1 | contig 12871 bp, 9 predicted proteins | sample RVTome_13_FD_200263 | JGI IMG/M metagenome (GOLD analysis project Ga0299915, IMG submission 200263) | Soil microbial communities from uranium-contaminated site in the Upper Colorado River Basin, Wyoming, United States - RVT92D227 (version 2) ...
GGCGCGGGGGCCGCGTCGAGCCGGGCGCGCGCGCGCGCCACGTCGGCGGGCGTGGTGATCTTGAAGTTGCCCTCCTCGCCCGGCACCAGCATGACCGGGAGGCCCAGGCGCTCCACGAGGGCGCACTCGTCGGTGGCCTCGGCCGCCGCCGAACCCGCCGCATCGAAGGCGCGCCACAGCACGTCCGTGCGGAAGCCCTGGGGCGTCTGCGCGAGCCACACCTCCCGGCGGTCGAGCGTGCACTCCACGCTGCGAAGTCCAGCGCCGGTCCCCGGCGACGCCTTCTTCACCGTGTCGGTGGCGGCGACGGCGGCCAGCGCCGCCCCATGGCGCGCCGCAGCCAGGGCGACGTTCCGTGCCAGCTCCGGCGTCGCGAAAGGCCGCGCCGCGTCGTGCACCAAGGCCACCGCGCAGCCGTTCAGCGCTGCGAGCCCGTTGCGAACCGAATCGGACCGGACAGGCCCGCCCGTCACGACAGAAACGGGCTTGCCGACACCGGCCAGCTCGTCCTGCGCACGGCGCTCCTCGCCCGCGGGGACCACCGCCACCAGGGCGTCGACGAGATCGCAGGCCGCGAGTGCGCGGGCGCTCCGGAGGAGGACGCTCTCACCGCCGAGCTGCATCCATTGCTTCGCCAGACCGGCGCGCGTCCCGGAGCCCCCCGCCGCGAGGATGGCTCCAACCCGTTCGCTGCCTATCATCGCACCTCCCACACCCGCGCAGCGGACCTCGGATGTCCCAGCTCCGTAGCGCGAGGGCTTGTAACGCCGCCGTGGGCGCATCCAGCGGGGCGCAAGGCCCCGCGCCACGGAATGGCGGCTCATGCACGTCCCGATCGGCGCACCCTAGCTCGAGACGCGCGCCGGCACCCTGCCGATCTCGGGACGTTGGCACCCCCCCTGCTAGCACGCGATGGGCATGGAGGAAAGCGCCGCGGTGATGGAACTCGCCTTCGTCAGAAACGACCGCCGCGCGGACCCTGGTCCGCGCGGCGGAGGCTACTGGCCGTGGTCGCACGCAGTGGCGCGCGCGACCGGGCGCCCGTCAACAGATGTTGAAGATCTTCTTGAGGTCGGCCTCGACGTCCTGCTCGTGGCATTCCTTCGCGATGGCAAGCTCCTTGATGAGGAGCGAGCGCGCTGTGTCGAGCATCTTCCGTTCGCCGAAGGAGAGATCCTTGTCCGAGCGCAGCAGGTACAGATCCCGAAGCACTTCCGCGATCTCGAACACGGAGCCGGTCTTGATCTTGTCCATGTACTCGCGGTAGCGCCGGTTCCAGGTGGTGGAGTCGACCGAGACCTCCTTCTCGCGCAGGATGGTGTAGACGCGTCGGACTTCCTTCTCTCCGATGATCTCGCGCAGGCCTACCGAACCGACCTTGTTCATCGGGATCATGATCTTCATCCCGTTGTCCAGGATGCGGAGCACGTAGAAGGATTGCCGCTGGCCGGCGACCTCCTTGTGCTCGATGCCCATGACCTCTCCCACCCCTTGCCCGGGGTAGACCGCCTTGTCCCCAACCTTGAAATTGTGGCCAACTGTTGTAGTCTGCAGTGCGGGCATCAATTCCTCCGACCCTCGCCTTCACTGGCGGAACCCAGCTCCCTCCCACTTTCGGGGGGAACGGGCAGGGTGCTGAGTGGCGGCACCCTACCACAGGTTGACCAGCCAGTCAATTCAGCAAATACACACAGGTGCGCTACTGACGCATCTTTGAGCCGCGCGGCCGGTCGATCATCGCCGCGAGACGCATCGCCGTGAGGCGCCGGCCGCTCGCCGCGCTGGCACTGGGGTTCGCCTTCGGCTGCGCGCTACCCCACCCGGTCACCCGAACGGGCGTGAAGGTAACCGCGACGCTCGCAGCGGCATTCCTCTCGCTCTCCCCGCCCCTGGCGCCGCTCGGCTTCGCCTGCGCTGGCTGGATCGCGGCGTCCTTCGCGCGCGCTCCACCTCTGCCCAGCTCCGGCACGGATCCTCGGGCGAGCCTGGAACTCGTGGAACTCGAGGGCCGCATCAGCTCGGTCCCGGAGCGATTCGAGGAGCGGGTGCGGTTCTTGCTGCGAGAGCGCGACGGGGAACTCCTCCTCGTCACCGCACCGACGCTGCCGTGGCCGCTCGCGCTGGGCGATCGCGTCCGAATGGAGGCGCGCTTGCGCGCGCCGGAAGGGCAGCGCAACCCGGGCGGCCGCGACCGGAGCCGCGAGCTGGCCGCGCGCGGCATCGCCCGCGAGGCGTACGCCACGTCCCCGCCCGTGCGCGTGGCCCCGCCCTCGCCGTTCGCGGCGCTCGAGGAGGGCCGCACGCGATTCGCGGAGGCCGCTGCCCGGGAGCTCCCTTCCAGGGAAGCCGCCCTCGCGCGCGCCATCGGCACCGGCGATCGGGGCTCGATCGATCCAGCCACGAGCGACGCGTTCGCGCGGAGCGGGCTCGCGCACATCCTCTCCGTCTCCGGGCTCCACCTGGCCGTCGTCGCGCTCGGCGTCTACCGCGCCCTGCGCTGGCTCCTCGCCCGCTGGGACGCGCTCGCCTTGCGCATCGACCCGCGCCGCGCGGCCGCGGCCGCGGCCATCCCCCTCACGCTCGGTTACGCCCTCGCGACCGGCGCCGACGTGCCGGTCGTGCGGTCGGCGACGGCCGCGGCGCTGGTCTTCGCCGGCGTCCTGCTCGACCGCGAGGCCGACACGCTCAACGGGGTCGCCCTCGCAGCCACCGCCGTCCTCGCCGCCGAGCCCGGTGCGCTCCGCGACCCTTCCTTCCAGCTCTCCTTCGCCTCGGTGACGGGCCTCGCCCTTTGGACGGGTCCGCTGCGGCGGGCGCTGCCGCTTCCCCGCGGGACCACGACCCTGGCCGGACGCGCCCGCGAGGCGCTCCTGTCGGCCGTCTGCGCGAGCTGCGCAGCCACGCTCGCGACGGCGCCCATCGTCGCATTCCACTTCCGCCGGCTGTCGCTCCTCTCCGTGGTCTCCAACCTGGTGGGCGTCCCCATCGGCTCCGCCCTCACCGTGACGGCGACCCTGGCCGCGGTCGCGAGCTCGCTCGCCCCTCCCCTGGCGCCGGCGCTGCTGCTGGCGTGCCGCCCGCTGGCGACGCTCCTCCTTCTCGTGAATGACGCCTTCGCGGCGCCGTCGTGGTCGGTCCTGGGAGTCGGCTCCCCGGGCCTCGCCGGGGCCTCCGTCTGCTACGCGGCGGTCTTCGCGGCCTGGAAGTGGCGTGGCGTCCCGCGCGCGGTCTTCTCGGCGGTGGCCGTCGCGGCGCTGCTCGCACCGGCCCCGGTGCGTCACCTCCTCGCCGCGGGGCGCGGCAACCTCGAGGTCACGTTCCTGTCGGTGGGCCAGGGCGACGCCACCGCGCTTCTCCTGCCGGACGGCTCGACGGTGCTCGTGGATGGGGGAGGTGAGGCGCGGGGCCGGTACGACCCCGGCGCGCGAGACGTCGTGCCCTGGCTGCGCGACACCGGGGTCACGCGCATCGCCGCCGTCTTCCTGTCGCATCCGCACCCCGACCACCTCCTCGGCTTGCCTGCCATCGCGTCGGCCTTTCCCGTCGAGCGGTTCTTCACGAACGGCCGCCCGGGCGACGACGCCGCGGCGGCCGCCTTCGCGCGCCTCCCTGCGCCGGAGCGGCTCACCCGTGGCGACAGCTTCGAGCGGGCCGGCGTACGCTTCGAGGTCCTCTCGCCGCCGAGCGGGAGCGAAGCGTGGGCCGAGAACGACGCGTCCCTCGTGCTGCGCGTGGTGCACGGCGAAGCAGCCTTCCTCCTGTGCGGAGACATCGAGGCGGAGGGCGAGGCGGCGCTCGAGGACCCGTCCGTCGCGCCCCGGCTGCACGCCGACGTCGTGAAGATCCCGCACCACGGGAGCGCCAGCAGCTCGGGATGGGCGCTCGTGCGCGCGGCGCACCCCTCCCTCGCCGTCGCCACCCTGGGCAAGGACAACCGGTTCGGCTTCCCATCTCGCGAGGTGGTCGCCCGCTGGCGCAGCTCGGGGGCGACCGTCCTGCGCACCGACGAGGGAGCGGTGCGTCTCCTCTCGGACGGGCGCGCGGTGCGACGCGCTCCCGCCTGGGCCGCGCTCGACGTCTTCGCGCTCGCGCGCGAGCGGTTCGAAGGCTCCGCCGCGCGTCCCTGAGCCCGTTCCGTTGCGCGGGGGCTCGTCCCCCGCTTGCGTCCCGTAGCGCGGGGGCTTGTCCCCCGCTCGTGTGCGGTGAGCCCGTTCCGTAGCCGAGCGACGGTATCAGCGCGCCAGCTCGAGCCAGCCGAACCGATCCAGGGCATGGAAGTCGCCGCGGAGCGGGGGCGAGAAACCGGAGCCCTCCGCCACGCGCCGCCGGTTGTGTGTCTCGAGACGGTACAGGTTCATGCGCCAGCGCTCGCCGCCTCTCGGCTGCAGGCCGAGCGAGGCCCATGGCAACGCCATCTCGACCGTCCACCCGCGCGCCAGCGCTGACGCCTCGTCACCCTCCGTGATGTCCCCGTCCACCCGGACCGCCCTCTGCGCGCCCGAGCTCCAGGCTCGCGCAGACTCCACATCCGCGCGCCAGCTGGCGAAGCGCGCGTCGAAGAGGACCTCCGCGGGCGAGACCTCGATCTCGGCGTAGTCCCGCCCGGCGCCGCCCGGGTCGAGGAAGAGCTCGACCACCTCATCCTCGTATATGGCGCCGTCGTCCTTGCGACCCGGCTTCACCCAGACCTCGTCGTCCTCGCAGGAGAAGGCCAGGTACAGCGCGCGCTCATCCCACAGGAGCCGTGCCTCGGTGCGATAGCGTGGCGTACGGCCGGTCAGCGTCTCCACCAGCTCCACGGGCCGCGCGCGGGCCCAGGCAGGCTCGTCCAGGCGGCCGTCCACCGTGAGCGGCCCGCTGGCGCGGTCCGCGCGATACGTCGGCAAGGGGGGTCTCGTTCCGGAGAGCCAGCCCGGCCCGGCCGTCGGATCCTTGCAAGCGCCGAGCAGGAGCGCGCAAAGGACGGCCAGGGCCGTCCCGCGGACACCGGGGCGAGCGAACGCGCCGCACGGCTGCGATCTCGTTTGGGCGGGCATCGCATTTGGAGGCGCAACCGCTGGACCGGCGGCGCCGCCGCTTGGCACGCACCTTGGAAGCGTTCTCCCGGATGGCCGCACGCCTCATGATACAGCGCCCAGGGGACGCTGCCCTGGCGGTCGAGATCGAAGCGGGCCTCACGCTGGGTGCTGGAGAGGATGACGGCATCCGCCTGCCTGAGATGGCCGAGGCGGCGCTCGTGGCCTCGCCCTCGGCTGGCGGCATCATCCTCGAAGCGCGCGTCACCGGCGTCTACATCGCAGGCAGCCCGCTCGCGCCAGGGAGGCGCCGGTTCCTACGGCCGGGCGAAAGCGCCATGGCCGGAGGTGTGGCGCTGTGGCCGGAGCATCCCACGCCGCTCGAGGGAACTCGCGCGCTGGCGGGCGCCATCCTCGCGGGGGCCATCCCGGCGGCGCCCAGCGGGCCGCACCTCGTCGTCGTCGAGGGTCCTGCCGCCGGGAGGTATCTCGCGCTCCGCGAAGGCTCCGTCGTGGGTCGCGGCCGCGAGGCCGAGCTCCACCTCGAAGACCCGCTCGCTTCGCGGCGCCATGTGATCTTCACCATGCGCCGCGGCCGCCCCTGTCTGCGCGATCTCTCCAAGAACGGCCTCGCCGTGAACGGCCGGCGCGCGGGGCGGCACCGGATCACGCTGCGGTCTGGCGACATGCTCGCGCTCGGCGAGAGCATGCTCGTCTACGAGGAGGGGCCGCGAACGGCACCGGGCGCCAGAGACAGCATTCGCGCCACCCCTGGCAGCTCGGCGCCGGAGAGCCGTGCGGCGCTCCCGCGCCACGCGCATCGTGCAGCGGCGGGGCTGGCCACCGTGGCGCTGCTGGCGCTCGCGGTCCTGCTCGCGCTGGCGGCCGGGTGATGGCTACGATCACCGCGAAGGAGCCAGCCGGGCCCGCTCCAGCAGGAGCTGGAACACCTCACGGTGTCGCGCGAGCAAGCTCGAGAACTGGACCAGCCCCCGGCGCGTGAGGACGGCGTACAGCGTCCCCGCCAGACCTGGACGCACCTCGACCTTCAGGATCTCGTCCCAGCGAACGGGCACCCGGCGGAAGAAGCTGCAGAAGACGATGCACTCGGGGGTGACGACGACCGCCATCCGGCCGTAGTGGGCCCCGAAGACGATGAAGAAGGCGAGGAACGCGAGCGCGGAGAGGACGCTTCCGAAGGGCGCGCCAGGGAGACGCGCCAGCGCCGCCAGCACGGATGCCCAGAACACGGCCGCGCTCAGCATCGCGAGGCGCAGCCAGAGCTGGGTACGGTACGTCCGCGGCTCCACATCTTCGAGTCTACGGATCGGCGCCGTGACCCGGCAATGCCAATGGCATCCCTTTCGGGGCCGGGGTCCCGGCCGCCCCGCCGCTTCGGGAGGGCGGCAGGGCGGGTCTGCTCCGCATCATGTATCGGGGTATCGGGCGACCCGCGTCGGGCCGCACCGCCCCCTGTATTCAGGCATGCGCCTTCTGGAACAGGTTCTCGAGCACGACCGTCTCGTCGCGCTCGGCGCCCACCGAAACGGCCACGATCTTCACGCCGATGAGCTGCGCGATCCGCTCGAGGTACGTTCGAGCGTTGCGGGGCAGGTCCTCCCATCGGCGCACTCCGCCCAGCTTCTCGGTCCAGCCCGGCATGGACTCGTAGACGGCCTCACACTTCTCGAGGGTCTCGAGATCGCTAGGCATCTCGTCGAAGGTACGGTTCCCGCACCGGTAGCCGGTCGCTATCTTCACCTCCGGGAACCCGGTGAGCACGTCGAGCTTCGTGATGGCGACGCCGTCGAGACCGTTCACGCGGACCGCGTAACGCAGGGCGAGCACGTCGATCCAGCCGGTGCGGCGAGGACGGCCGGTGGTCGCGCCGAACTCGGCGCCGACCGCGCGGAGCTTCTCGCCGGTCTCGTCCTTGAGCTCGCTCGGATACGGACCGCTGCCCACGCGCGTCGAGTACGCCTTGCTGATCCCGATCACGCGATGGAGGGCCGTCGGCCCCACGCCGGAGCCGCAGGCGGCGTTGCCGGCCACCGTGTTCGAGCTCGTGACGAAGGGATAGGTCCCGTGGTCGACGTCGAGAAGCGTCCCCTGCGCACCTTCGAAGAGGAGCGACTTCCCGGCCTTCATGGCGTGGTGCAGCCACAGGGACGCGTCCTTGGCGTAGGGCGCGAGCACCCGGCCCAGCTCGGCGTACTTCTTGAGCAGCGCCGGCTCCTCCACGTCGAGCGACGCGCCCAGCCGCGCCAGCTCCTCACGGGCGGAGGCGAGCCGCTCCTTCACCTTGCGGGCGAAGCGCTGATCGTCGAGGAGGTCGCGGATGCGCAGGCCACGGCGCGCCACCTTGTCCTCGTATGTCGGGCCGATGCCACGGCCGGTGGTGCCGATCTTCCCCGCGCCGGCACGGTGCTCGCGAGCGATGTCGAGCGCCTTGTGCCAGGGCATGATCACGTGCGCGTCGAGCGAGAGCACGAGCTGGTCGTCCTGCTGCAAGGACCCGCTCGCCTTCAGCTCGGCGATCTCCTCCGCGAGGACCTCGGGATCGACCACCACCCCGTTTCCGATGACACAGGCCTTGCCCGGGTGGAGGATGCCGGAAGGGATGAGGTGAAGGATGGTCTTCTTGCCGCCCACCACCACCGTGTGACCGGCGTTGTTCCCCCCCTGGAAGCGGACCACGACGTCCGCCTGCAGCGTGAGGAGGTCAACGAACTTCCCCTTTCCCTCGTCACCCCACTGTGCACCGATTACCACGACGTTCGGCATGCGCTTTCCTCGTTGAAATGCTGACTGAATTTGCTGCCATGAATGGGCCGCACACCATAGCAGGCGACAGCGCTCCTCGCTAGCGCCGCGCGCTCCCGCGGCGCCGCGACGGCACTCCGCGCGCTCCCGCCCGCTCGAGCGCCTGGGTGGCGAACTCCAGATCGACCGCGAATCCGATGGCCGGCCCGGGGCGGCCGAAGCGCCCGAGGAGCGCGTCGTAGCGTCCTCCGGCGGCGACCGCGCTACCCGCACCGGGAGCGTAGCCAGCGAAGGTGATGCCGGTGTAGTAACCGAGCCCGCGCACCTCGCCCAGGTCCACCTCCACCTCCCCGACGCCGCGCCGCCGGGCCAGGCTCAGCGCGGCGTCCACCTCGGCCAGCGCCGCCACCGCGCCCGGGATCGACCTCGAGACCTTCCGCGCGCGCTCGAGCGCGCCCTCTCCGTAGAGCCCCGCGAGCGACGGCAGCGCCTGCTTCGCGCGCACCGTTCCCCTTCCGCGCCGCGCGAGCGCGGCCAGGGCGGCCTCGTCCTTGCGCGCGAGCGCCAGGGAGGCGTCCTCTCGCGCGCCGGGAGGCAACCTGGCCGCCGCGATCACCTCCTGGGCGAACCGCGCGTGTCCGACCTCGATCACCGCGGCGTCGAGCCCGACCCCGCGCAGCGCGCGGGCGAGGACCGTCAACGCCTCCGCGTCCGCCCGCGGCCCCCCCTCGCCGAGGAGCTCGACTCCCGCCTGGTACACCTCGCGCGGCCTCCCCGCGCGGGCTTCCCGCGCGCGCAGCACGGGCCCGTCGTAGCAGAGGCGGGCCGGAGCCGGGAGCGCGTCCGGCCGCGCGGCGTAGAGGCGCGCGATCTGCGGCGTGATGTCGGGCCGGATGACGACCACCTCTCCCGATCCGGGCTCCACGAACTTGAGCACGCCCGCGAGCGCCGTCGGCGAGAGCCCTCGCTCCACCACGTCGAGCTTCTCCAGCGTCGGCAGGAGCACGCGCCGGTAGTGGAACGAGGAGAACACGTCGTGGAGCTTCGCCGACAGCTCCGCGAGGTGCGCGGAATGATCCGGGAGCAGATCGCGCAGCCCCGCAGGCAGGGAGAGATCGAGCATGTCGGCGCGCAATGTACCTGCTCGCCACCAGACGGAGAAGCCCTACAGCCTGACCTGCCTCACCGTCCGGACGTGCTGCAGCCGCCGCAGCTTCTCGAGCACCTCGGGCGCGGGCGCCGAGTCCACGTTGATGAGCGAGAAGGCGGAGCGCCGCTCGGCGTCGCGAGAGAGGGAGATGCGGGCGATGTTGACGCCGGCCGCGCCGAGCGCCGTGCCGATGTTGCCCACGACCCCCGGCGCGTCGTCGTTCTCGCAGAGGATGATGTCGCCCTCTGGCACCGCCTCGAGCCGGAACTGGTTCACCCGCACGATGCGCAGCTCGCGCTTTCCGAAGACGGTGCCCGCCACCGTCGCCTCGCCTCCCCCGTCCCGCAGCCGGACCGTCAGCTGGGAGACGTAGTCATGCGCCTCCGGGTTCAGGTCCTCTCGCAGGACGAGGCCGCGCTCCTTGGCGATGGCCGGGGCCGAGACCTCGTTCACGGGCTGGTCGAGCACGTGGCGGAGGAGCCCCTTCAGCACCTGCGCGGCGATGGCGCGGTGAGGAGCCCTCGACAGCTCCCCCGCGAGCTCGAGGTGCACCTCGTGTACGGAGGGCGGCGCGATCTGGGCCGCCAGCGACCCGAGCTTCTCGGCCAGCTCGAGGTAGGGGAGGACGGCGTCGAACACCTCGGCCGGGATGTTGGGGAGATTGACGGCGTTCCTCACCTCGCCGCGGGTGAGATAGGCGGCGAGCTGGTCGGCGACGGCGACGGCCACCGCCGCCTGCGCCTCCCCCGTGGAGGCGCCGAGGTGCGGCGTGCAGATGAAGCTGTCGAGCCGGAGCAGCGGGTGATCCGGCGGCGGCGGCTCCTTCTCGAACACGTCGAGCGCCGCCCCGCCCAGCTGCCCCGAGGCGAGCGCGGCCGCCAGCGCGCGTTCGTCCACGAGACCGCCCCGGGCGCAGTTCACGAGGAGCGCGCCCCGCTTCATCTTGGCGATGGCGGCCGCGTCCACCAGGTTTCGCGTCTGCTCGGTGAGGGGGACGTGGAGCGACACGACGTCGGCCTCGCGCCAGAGCTGGTCGAGCGTGACCGGCACGACGCCGAGCTTCGCCGCCGCCTCGACGCTGATGAACGGGTCGTACGCGACGACGTGCATCCTCATGGCGAGGCAGCGCTGCACCACGATGGAGCCGATGTTCCCGATGCCGACCACGCCGAGCGTCTTCCCCGCCAGCTCGCGACCCTGGAACTTCTTCTTCTCCCAGTGCCCCGCCTTCACGCTCGCCGTGGCCTGCGCGACGTGGCGGGCCAGGGCGAGCATGTGCGCCAGCGTCAGCTCCGCGACCGTGGTCGAGGATCCGCCCGGGGTGTTCATCACCACCACCCCGCGGCGGGTGGCAGCCTCGAGCTCCACGTTGTCCACGCCGACCCCGGCGCGTCCGACCACCTTGAGCCGCGTCGCCTTCTCGAGCAGCCTGGCGTCGACCTTCGTGGCGCTCCGGACCGCCAGGGCATCGTACTCGGAGATGATCCGCTCGAGCTCGTCGGGCTTGAGGCCGGTCCTGACGTCCACCTGCAGCCCCGCCTTCCTCATGATCTCGACGCCTTCGGCGGAGAGATCGTCGGAGACGAGGACGCGCGCGGACATGCGCTCTCCGTAGCCGGGGGTACGCGACGCGTCATGGCGATCGCGGGGATCGCCCTAACGGTTCACGGTGGAAGGTCGCCGGCGCGCCACCTGCGCCGGGCCCGGTCAGCGCGCCGAGACCCCGGTCAGGACGAGGTCAATCACCCCGTTCTTCACGCGCTCGATGTCCTCCTCGCCGGCACCGCCGAGGAGGCCCATCACCATTCCCGTGAGCGTGAGCTCGAGGGCGCCGAGGAGGCCCGCCGCGGCCACCACCGGGTCCGCGTCCGCCCGGATCTCGCCGCGCTCCTTCCCGCGCCGGACGATGCCGGCCACGATCTCCACCGCCTCCTCGAAGGTCTGACGGGTCGAGCCCGCGCGGAAGGCGTTGGGCGTGCGCGCCACTTCCAGGAGCAGCACTCGCACCGCGGCGGGGGCCGTCCGGAAGACGTCGATGGCGAAGCGGCAGACCCCGGCGAGCTGCTCCGGAGCGTCGCCGGGCCCGTCGCTGATGGCGCGCAGGGCGGTGATGAAGATGGTCCACTGCTCGGCGAACACGCTCTCGAGCAGCTCCTCCTTGTTCTGGAAGTAGTGGTAGACGAGCCCGTACGCGACGCCCGCCTGCTTCGCCACGTCGGCGATGCGGCACCCGTGGTAGCCCTTCTCCGCGAACACCTTCACCGCCGCGTGGAGGATGGCGCGCCGCTTCTCCGGCTCGGCTTCGCCTGGGCTGGCGGTGGGCCTCGAGGTTCGTCGGCCGTTGGGCTCGGGCGTCAAGGTCTCGCTCCCTCCCAGGAGGAGCGTCACGCTAGCTGCCGCCACCGAGGGATGTCAACGGAGCGGGGGCTACCAGTCGAGTAGGCCCGCCCTCATTGCCTGCCCGCGAGTCGGCGCTCGGTGAGCGACGAGAGGTCCACCAGGAAACTGAACTGCGGGCTCGGGTTGCACTCGTTAAGGACGGCGGAGATGCCCGCCTTCCAGCACTTGCACGGGGAGTCCCAGACGAGCGAGAAATTGTGCTGGTAGACATGAGGACCGAGCTTGCCGACGCAGTTCGAGGCGGCCTCGCGCGCGGTGAATAACGCATCGTACGCGACCGTCGCGCCCGAGAGCCTTCCCACCAGGCCCGCCGAACCGGAAGCCTGGGCATCCGCGGCCACGGGCCGCGGATCGAAGAACGGTTCCAGGCCTGCCAGGAGCCGCGGCGAGCCCCCCGCACCCACCGCAAAGAGACCCGCGTGGACGTTATCGCCGCGCCGGTCGGAAGCCGTGACGTTTGCCTGCAGGGAAGTGAACGCGTCCAGGCTCGATGCGGGCAGCGTCGTGCTCGCCGGCCCGGTACCCTCGGCCCGCTTCGCCCCAAAAGCCAGGAAGCGCGCCGTGACGTCCCCCGAGATCGTGCCGAACCAGGCGGGGCGCGACGCGCGCCCCTGCACCCAGGCCTCCGAAGCCCGGCCGGCATCGAGGTCGAGATCCTGGCCAAGCGTGAGCTCCACCGTGGTGAGCGACAGGGCACCGGAAGGGACGGTGAGCCGGTTGCGGACGGAGAGCTGGAGCTGCTGGAAGGACCCCGGAAGCGCGGTGAGGGTCCGGCGCACGGGGACGATCTTGCCCGGGAGCACCGGGAGTGGCGCGGCCACGTCGAACTCGTCGTACGAGTAGTTGGGGAGCCCGGTCCCGGCCTGCCCGCTGCCGGCCACGTAGGCGACCTTCGGCTGGATGTCGTGCCGGATCCTGCCCGCGCCGCTGCCGAAGGTACGCGAGAACTCGCTCGCCAGAGTCAGGCCGCCCACCGCGCGCGCGTCCACCTGCGGCGAGAGGGCGGCCTCGAACGCATAGGCTGCCGCCGTGCCGGCCACCCAGGGCTCGACCTGGAGCGCACGACCCACGGTGAAGGGTGCGCGCAGCTCGGCGCGGGCGAGGAACCGGGTCGCGGCCAGCCGTTCGCCCGGGCTGGGGAGCGCGGCCGGATCGTCGGAGCGGCCCGGCGGAGTCCAGCGGCCGTCGCGCTCGCCCGCGTCCACGTCGGCGAGTGACCAGCCGTCCCCGCGGGAGTTGCGCTCGCCCGGGCCGACCCCGTTCAAGCCCTCGTCGCCGGTGACGCCGTGGATCGGGGCGAAGCGCGCCAGGCCCACCGTCCCCGCCAGCCGGACCGGGCCGGCCAGGCGCACCGGGAGGAGCGTCGCCGACGCCGAGGGGAGGCGGTGGAAGGTGGGTACGTCCGAGCCGAAGAGGCCGAATGGCGCACGCGACGCACAGGCTGCGGCACCCGAACAGGCGTCGAGGCCGATGAGCGCCTGGTGGTAAGCGACGTCCGCCTCGAACAGCGCGTCGTCGCGCCGGTGCGTCAAGGCGATCGCGC
>Ga0299915_10002715_pt1 | contig 12868 bp, 9 predicted proteins | sample RVTome_13_FD_200263 | JGI IMG/M metagenome (GOLD analysis project Ga0299915, IMG submission 200263) | Soil microbial communities from uranium-contaminated site in the Upper Colorado River Basin, Wyoming, United States - RVT92D227 (version 2) ...
CGCTTCTTCCCTCGCATGACGAACAAAACACGCAATGTGTCGAGTGTCATGTCGGACACACGCAACGCAAAGATCAATAATGCACTCAACAAGGCTTCAGGAGATAAGAGCAAATCCATAATTATTGTTCAGTATGAAGGTACATCCGTTCAGTGTATTCTTTTAGCATGCGTTGGATGCTGAAACGCGGGGTGAGTGTCCGAATTGACTCTTTCATGACTGCAATCCAATCACCAGGCAATCCATCGGCTGAACGGTCCGTGTAGTATAAGGGGATGATTTTGTTTTCCAGGGTATCATAGAGACTTTCTGCATCAGCTGCATCTTGCAACTCATTGGTTTCACGATCTTGGCCATCACCAATCACCCATCCATTTGAGCCATTAAATCCCTCGCGCCACCAGCCATCCAACACTGAGAAGTTAAGCACACCATTCATGGCGGCTTTCTGCCCAGATGTACCAGAGGCTTCATTTGGACGGCGAGGGGTATTCATCCAAATATCGACGCCCTGGACCAAGTATCGAGCCAGGTTCATATCATAATCCTCGAGAAATACCAGGCGACCTCCGCTCTCGGCTTTCTTAACCGTTCGATACACATCTTGAATAAGCAATTTACCAGGCTCGTCTGCGGGGTGAGCCTTCCCAGCAAAAATAATTTGAACGGGTTTATTGGGTTGGTTGATGATCTCCATCAAGCGATTTAGGTCATGCAGGATCAAATTGGCGCGTTTATAAGTGGCAAATCGACGGGCAAAACCAATGGTCAGTGTATATGGATCAAGTAATGCTCCTGAGGCAATGACTTGCACTGGATGGACATTAGTTGTCAGCCATTGTTCACGGGCGCGTTCAAGAATATAGATGGTTAATTTACGTTTCAAGTGGCGGCGTATTGTCCATAGTTCGATATCTGGGATGTTCTCGATTTTTTCCCAGGTTTCTGGGTCATCCACATGTTCCTTCCAGCCACTGCCTAGATGACGCTCATACAGGTTACTCAATCGTCGTGCTAACCAAGTCCCCGTATGGACACCATTGGTGATATGGGTAATGGGGACTTCGTCTTCTTTACGACTCGGCCAGTAGAAATTCCACATTTTACGGGCAACTTTACCATGTAGCTCTGATACGGCGTTACGCTTGGTGGAAAAACTCATTGCCAGTACTGGCATGCTGAATGTCTCACCCCAAGATAAAGAATGGCGGGCGAGATCGATGAATTGATCGCGTGTTAAATCAAGTTGAGGCCACAGGTTGGAGAAATATTTGTCCACCAACCATAGGGGAAATTCATCGCTCCCTGCTGGGACATTCGTGTGGGTCGTGAATATAGTTGCTAAGCGAACATCCTCAGCGGCTTTTGCAAATGAATTTCCAGCTGCGACCAGCTCACGGATGCGTTCAAGAACCATAAAAGCTGAATGACCTTCGTTCATATGCCAGACATCCGGGTTGTAACCCAGTGCACGTAATGCCCGCACTCCACCAATCCCTAGGATTATCTCTTGGGAGATGCGTGAATCCAAATCGCTTATGTATAGGCGGGAGGTCAACTCTCGATCTGAAGGGGAATTACTTTCAACATCACTATCCAACAAATATAAGGGTACGCGCCCGATGCGGATTTCCCATAAGCGCGCCTCAACGTTCCTCCCCGGCAGCTCTATAGTCACAGTCAAAGGATTACCATTATTGTCAATAAATGGCAGAACAGGAAGTTCCTCAAATTTCAACCGGGCATAACGTGCTTCCTGCCACCCATCCTCAGAAATATGTTGTGAGAAGTATCCTTGAGTATATAAAAAGCCGATGGCTACTAATGGTAGACCAAGGTCACTGGCACCTTTAAGATGATCACCTGAAAGAACACCTAATCCACCCGCATATATAGGCAAGGTCTCATGCAAACCGAACTCGGAGGAAAAATATGCAATGGGTTGGTTTAAATGTTGTGGATGGGTGGTTGCAAACCAAGCGCTCTTTTTATTCATATATTCGTCAAAAGATCGCATGATGCGATCATAATGATCCAAAGCATATCGGTCGTTGGTGATGTTTTTTAAACGTACTTGATTCACCAATCGTAAAAATCGGATAGCGTTGTGATTGGTTTTTTCCCAAAGAATTGTATCAATGCGAGCAAAAAGACGCTGAGCATCCGGGTTCCATGTCCACCAAAGGTTGTATGCAAGCTCACCCAAACGATTGATCCTACGGGGGAGGGTAAAATGATTAGGAATGATCGTTCTAAAATTATCCATAATTTATTTTAATCCTGATAGTCTTCCATTCTTGATCAAACAAAACGGGGTTAATATTACCACGTTGGATTGGTTTTGCGGTGTTCCCTTGTCTTGTATCTGGGTCAAGTCCTTCCTTTACAAGGTCGGATCTAAAAGCAGTAGGATGTTCTTAATAGCAAAGAATGATGGATTCGGCTACAATTACTCCAGGAGAAAACCATGCCAACTACGGTCCAATTGTTTGTCACCTGCGTCCTTGATACGCTTTACCCAGAAACTGGTGAAGCAGTTGTTCGAGTGCTCAAGAGGGCAGGTGCGAGGGTCTCATTTCCACCTGGTCAGACATGTTGTGGACAGCCGGCGTTTAATGCTGGATTACGGAAACAAGCTCGAAAAATGGCAATCCAGACTATTCGCGCCTTCGAACCATTCCCTGGATCTGTGGTCGTACCTTCAGGATCGTGCGCAGCCATGATCCGTCACTCATACGCCGAATTATTCGCGGGTGATCCCAAATGGCTCGAGCGTGCCCTAATCCTGGCAGAACGTACTTTTGAATTTAGCGAATTCCTGGTGGATGTGTTGGGTGTTACAGATTTGGGCGCTCGATTCAAAGGAAAATTGACTTATCATTCCTCATGCCATTTACTGCGTGAATTGGGGGTAGACCGGCAACCACGCGCTTTACTGGCAGCCGTTCGTAATGCTGAATTTATCGAGTTACCCAGCACTGGAGATTGTTGTGGTTTTGGAGGTGTTTTCTCAGTCGAACATCCGGAAGTATCCAACGCAATGCTAGAGCGTAAAATTACCAATTTGGAGATGAGTGGAGCATCCGTTGTGGTTTCTTGTGATGCAGGCTGTGTCACCAATATCAATGGGGGATTGCATCGAAAGCACAAGGATCAGCGTGCTGTGCATATCGCAGATATATTGGATAAGGTATAAATGGCTGGGTTTCGCTCCCGCATTAGGGCGTCTTTAGCAGATGCGAATTTACAATCTGCCCTGGATGCAAACGCAGAACGACGCATCAAGGTGCGCCAAAATGCTTTCGCATCTCTGGTAAATCCCCAGGAGTTACGCGCCCGTGCCCATCTTGTGCGTGCTGATGTAATTGAGCATCTTGACAGCTACCTTGATCAGTTTATCGCTCATGCAAATGAAAATGGTGTTGTGGTTCACCGTGCAGCGGATGCTGACCAGGCGATAAAGATCGTGCTGGAGATTGCATCGCAACAAGAAGCCAGGTTGATTGCCAAATCAAAAACCATGGTCAGTGAAGAGATCGGATTGAACCATGCACTTGAAAATCATGGATTGCAAGTGATTGAGACTGATCTGGGTGAATATATCGTTCAATTGCGTGGAGAACCTCCCTCACACATCATAACACCCGCAGTCCATTTGCGCCGCCAGGATGTGGGCAAGCTGTTTGAGGAAAAGCTTGGATTACCTTACACAGAAGATATAGGCGTTATGACCAATGTTGCTCGGCGCACTTTGCGCCAGGTGTTTCTGGATGCGGATATCGGCATCTCGGGGGTTAATTTTGGGGTGGCTGAGTCAGGTACATTATGCGTGGTGACCAACGAAGGCAATGGTCGTATGGTGACTACAATACCCCATGTACATATTGCCCTCATGGGCATCGAACGAATATTACCGACCATGGATGATTTGGCGCTGATGTTATCTCTCCTGCCACGTTCAGCAACCGGCCAAAAGCTTTCGGTGTATACCAGCTTATTAAACAGCCCGCGAAGGTCTGATGACCCGGATGGTCCACAGCAACGGCATGTGATCCTGGTGGATAATGGGCGCATTGCTGTACGAGGATCCGAACTTCGAGAAATCTTATATTGCATCCGCTGTGGTGCATGTTTGAATGCTTGCCCGGTCTTCCGTGAGATTGGTGGACATGCATATGTAGGTCGTGATGGAAAAGGTAGCACCTATCCCGGACCAATTGGGAGTGTGGTTTCTCCGGCATTGTTTGGTCAAAGTGAATTTGGTCATCTGGCACGCGCTTCCAGTCTGTGTGGGGCTTGCAGGGAGGCTTGCCCAGTTGATATCGATCTGCCCAAGCTCCTGTTAAGAGTGCGTGCTGGGATCGGGGTAAGCCAGACTCGAAACAATGCCAAACCCAATGCTCCGGCTTTATTGGCAATGGGTTTGAGATTATTTACCCTGGCAGCCACCTCACCGAGTCGTTTTGCTATTGCTCAACGGTTGGCTGGATTGTTCGGATCAATTGCAACCTTGCTCTCGAAAGGTGATCCATGGATGCGTTTACCAGCATTCAGTGGATGGGGATATTCCAAGGATTTCCCTCGTCCGGCTGCCAAATCCTTTCGCACCAGGTACAATACTCAGGTTAATTTTGAGGCGGATGAGCATGATCAATCACCTGCTAACAGAGATACTTCAGCTACCAAGTCATCCAATATCGATACTTCATCACAGCATGCTGAGAACTTATTAACGATATTTTCTAATGAGCTGGAAGTACTCGGAGGAAAATTTAGTTTATGTCCACCAGAAGAAGTCTTACAAAAGGTTTTGGAGATATTACAGGTTCATGCCATCGATAAAATCCTGGCGTGGGACGCAGCGTATCTACCAGACAGGCTTTTGGAGAGGTTAACAGAGGCTGGTATTCAGATAATCTGTCCAACAGGGGAAAACATCCAGACCAGCAGCCATGTCAGGGCAGGATTATCGGGTGCATCAGCTGCAATTGCTGAAACAGGCTCACTCCTTTTATTGGGAGGTCCTGGTCGACCCCTCACTGCATCGCTATTGCCTGAAATTCATATTGCATTGTTATCGGAGAAGGATATTTATAAGCAACTCAGTCAGATATTGCATATAGAGGATGTTAAGCGAGCTTCTGCAGCAGTATTGGTGAGCGGACCATCGCGCACCGCAGATATTGAAATGACGCTGACCATAGGTGTCCATGGTCCCGGTGAGTTGCATGTCATCTGCATGGATGATTGATTCATAAAATTGGATGATGCTACTTATCCTGATACGAAAGCATGGGTGGATCATTGTATCCGGAATTCCCCTGTCAAAATCGGTATGATATAATCGCCTTAAGATACAGGCTTGCTGCAGTTAGATGACCGCTGCGAAGAAGTATCGCGGGCGGTATTTTTTTGGAGGAGAGATGGATAATAAATTGTATGTAGGGAATTTGCCTTTCAGCACGACTGAAGAAGACCTGCGAAGCATGTTTGCACAAGCAGGGACCGTCGTCTCTGTCAGCCTGATCAAGGACCGGGATACTGGACGTTCACGTGGTTTCGCTTTTGTAGAACTTAGCACTCAGGCTGAGGCGGAAAAGGCAGTTAGCCTGTTCAATAACACGCCCCTTGACAACCGAACGCTCAAAGTGAACCTTGCCCGTCCCAAAGAGGATAGTGGAAAGTATAAACGGCCGGGCGGTAATAGGCGGTATTAATACTAATCAAATAGAATTATTTTGAACCACATCCTGGCAGGGATAACCCTGCCTGGTTTGGATTAATCTGGTAATTGGAGCACACGATAAGTACCATCGTCGTCCGGTTTGAAATCCATCACTGAGATCACTGCATCCAAGTTGATGGGTCCATAGATATGGGGGAATAGTGTACCGTCTGCAGCTTCCCAACGAATGTCAGAGGTAATTTTTTCAGGGTCAATCCATAACAAGACCAGTCCAGGAATCCCTTTGTAAAAGCGGTTTGCCACCTCAAGAATTTGTTGGGGCTGTGAGCAATGGATAAACCCCTCATGATTAATGGATTTACTGATATATTTTCCTAGCTTCAGTGCATCCAGCCAACTTTTATGCGTGCACAGGTGGATGAGATGTCTGGAGGGTGTAATTTCTATACATCGATCCCAGCCTGAAAGATCTTTCAGGATCTCCACCTTGGCACCTGGAAAAAAGGAGCCTGCCATGGTTTTTACTTCAGCTCCTTGAGATGATTCGATCTCCACCAACATTAATCCATCTGGTGCCAGGCAACTCCTCGCCTGGTCAAGCAACCTGGAGATCAACTCGGTCCCACGATGCCCACCATCCAGCGCCAAAAGAGGTTCACTTTCAGCTACGGGTAATTTGCTGAGCACCTGACTAGGAATGTATGGCAGGTTAGCGCAAATCAGATCATATTGTCCTGTAATCCCATCCAGTAAATCTGTAAGTCTGAATTCCAGCCTATCGGACAACCCATATTTTTTCGCATTGATCCGAGCAACTTTCAATGCGTTTGGAGAGATATCTGTCATGAAGACACTTAAATCAGTGATGGTCTTTGCCAAAGCTATCCCGATACATCCAGAGCCGGTTCCCACATCGATAACCATGCACTGGTTTGGATGATTCTGCAACCAGGAAATCCCACGTTCGACCAGCAATTCAGTCTCAGGGCGTGGAATCAGTACGTCGGGTGTCAGGTGAAAATCGAAACCAAAGAACTCCCAGTGTCCGATGACATATGGTAACGCCTCACCATGTTCCAAACGATCCAAGCCCTGGATCATCTTATTGTATTGTTGATCATTTATATGAGCTTCAGGGTGAGCCAGCACCCAGGAGCGAGGTTTATCCAGAAAGTGAGCCACCAGCACCTGCGCATCCAGCTCAGATGTGTCAGTGTGCGGAGAAATCACCAGGTTGATCTGAGTCAATATCTCTTGGATGGTAATAGCCATAGGAATTAAATGTCGCATCCCTTTGAGATATTATATAAGGGATGCAAACCTCTTTGTTTCGATAAAATTCACAGATAATTCAAAAAATGAAATTTAATAATCAACCACTGCTCTCTGCAACCGTCTCTTCACCAATCGCAGAAAGTCGATCTGCTTCATCCCTGGTGGCAAGCTCATCGATAAAATCATCCAACAAAGCACCAGTCATAAAGCCGGTCAGGTTGTAGGTCGAAACATTAATGCGGTGTTCAGTTACGCGTGACTGCGGGTAGTTGTAGGTGCGGATTTTTTCAGAGCGTTCACCCGTGCCCACTTGCGAGCGACGGTTCTCATCAATCTCGGCGTGCAGTCTATCTTCTTCAATCTCGTACAACCTGGCGCGTAAAATGCTCATGGCTCGCAGGCGATTTTGCAATTGGGAGCGTTCATCCTGGCAGGCTACTACAATCCCAGTGGGTATATGGGTGATACGAACTGCGGTGGCGTTCTTTTGGACATTCTGCCCACCCGCGCCGGCTGAACGGTAGACATCCATGCGGATATCTGTTTCGGGGATATTAATCTCAACTTCGTCAACTTCCGCTAAAACAGCTACTGTAGCTGTGGAAGTGTGAATGCGCCCCTGTGATTCTGTCACCGGCACACGCTGCACACGGTGAACGCCAGATTCGTATTTCAAGCGTGAATAAGCTCCCTTGCCTTTGACAAGGAAGATTATCTCTTTGAAACCACCAATCCCGATTTCATTGCTGGACAGGATTTCAATGACCCACTTACGAGCCTCAGCATAATGAGAATAAAGACGAAAAAGATCGGCAGCAAAAATTGCGGCCTCATCACCACCTGTTCCAGCCCGAATTTCCATAATCACATTCCGCTCATCGCGAGGGTCTTTCGGTAAAAGCATACTCTTAATTTCGCGTTCCAACCTGTCGAGCTGTGGTTCCAAGTCGAGAATTTCTGCTTCCGCCAGCATGCGCAACTCGATATCCTCTCCTTCAAGCAGGGAACGCGCTTCTTCCATCCTATCGATGGCCTGGCGGTACTCACGCGCTCTACTGACGATTGGTTCCAGATCGATGCGTTCCTTGTTAAGCTCTGCAGCGCGCTGGTAGTCGTCTCCGACTTCCATAAAAAGCCGGTTGATTTCTTCATAATGCTGTTCGATTCCGACCAGCTTGTCTAGCATATCTGATGACATCTTAGTTTTGTAAGTCTCCCAATCAAGAAAATGATTATACCACCGGAACTTTTAAGGATTCATTATCGTCTTATGCGCAAATCGCCACTCGTTGATAAGCCAGCTTTATACCCAACCATTCAGGAGGAGAGAATGAAACCCAAGTCCGTTTTACTCACTACAAGCATGTTCGTCATCATGATCTTAACATTGCTCTTTCCAGCATCAGCATTTGCTGACGGTATCATTGTCCCTGACCCGCCACTTTGCGATCCGCCACCATGCCCTCCAATAATCATCCCGATGGAGCAATTGGTAATCCGTTACCATCATGTAACTGTATCGATACAAGATCAACTGGCGGTTACCCATGTGGACCAGGTTTTTTACAACCCGAATAATTGGACCATCGAAGGAACCTACATATTTCCCATCCCGGATGACGCAGCTGTCTCCGGTTTCACCTTGTGGGTGGATGGGCAACCTGTGGAAGGAAAGGTGTTGGATGCAACCCAGGCGCGGCAGACGTATGAGCAAATTGTCTCCAGCATGCGTGACCCTGCTCTGCTTGAGTATGTTGGGCGTGGTGCAGTCCAGGCGCGCATCTTCCCGATCGCACCTCAGGGTGAGCGCAGGATAGAATTGGAATATACCCAGGCTCTTACTGCCAAAGGTGGATTGGTCGGTTACATTTATCCGCTCAACACCGAAAAGTTTTCTGCCATGCCGATCGAATCGGTCACAATCAGCGTCAATATACAATCCGGCATACCCATCCGGGCGGTGTATTCACCAAGTCACGAAGTGGGTGTTAGCCGGGAAAGTGATGATCAAGTTGCCGTTGGTTATGAAGCCGCCAACGTGATCCCGAATACCGATTTTGCGCTGTACTATTCACTGGGTGAAACTGAAGCATTCCACTTGCTGACCTATCGTGACCCATCCGATAGCTCAGACCCGGATGGCTTCTTCCTTGTCCTGCTTGCGCCAAGGATCAACACCACTGACCAGGTCATCCCCAAGGATTTACTCCTGGTTCTTGACCGCTCAGGAAGCATGGATGGAGAGAAATTCCAGCAAGCCCAACAAGCAATCCGCTATATCCTGGATAACTTAAACCAGGGAGACAGATTCAACCTCATCACCTTCAGCACAGGCATCGAGATGTATGCCAGCGGGTTAAGACCAGCCTCTGATGCGCCTGATGCCCAATTATGGCTGGATAGCTTACGGGCGGAAGGTTCAACGGATATAAACCGGGCATTACTCGAAGCAGCTGCCATGGTTGACTCTGAGCGTTCCACATATCTGATCTTCCTGACGGATGGATTGCCGACCGAAGGTGTGACAGACAGTCCATCCATACTTTCTAACTTTGCTGCCAACGCACCAGAAAATTTACGCCTGTTCTCTTTTGGCGTGGGATATGATGTTGATACCATCCTGTTGGATACACTTTCACAGGATCACCATGGTAACTCCACATATGTCCAGCCAGGCATGAAACTAGATGAAATCTTATCGTCCTTTTACACCAGCATCAGCACCCCTGTGCTCACCAACCTGGAGCTGGATTTCGGGAATTTATCCACTTATGATCTATATCCATACCCATTACCGGATCTGTTTGCGGGCTCACAGGTGATATTGATGGGTCGCTACAGGGAGGGTGGTGAAATAGATATCACCCTGACGGGTGAAGTGAATGGTGAGAGACAGACTTTCACATTCTCTGATCAGGTATTTGAGGACCAATCTCCGGCAAATTCCTTGCAAACATCCATTCCACGCTTATGGGCGACGCGAAAAATAGGCTACCTGCTCAATCAGATCCGCCTGCAGGGTGCCAACCAAGAAATCATCGATCAGATTGTGCACCTGAGCATTCGTTATGGCATTGTCACACCATATACATCCTATCTGGTGACTGAAGAAGCCCCATTGGGTGAAGTTGAACAACAACGCCTAGCAAATGAAACCTTCAATCAGATGCTTGCAATGCCTACTGCAGCTCCTTCAGGACCGGCGGCTGTCCAATCGGCTGCAGATGCGGGTGCAATGCAAGGTGCGGCGAGTGCACCTGAGGTCAAGGGTGAAGCCTCATCGACCGTGAGAGTGTTGGGTGCGCGAACCTTTGTACTCTCAAAAGAGAGATGGATCGATACGGCATTTGACCCTGACACCATGCAGACAACGGCGATCGATTTCCTTTCACCAGAATACTTTGACCTGGTGGCTGCCCATCCAGAGCTGGCAGATGCTTTTGCTCTGGGAGAACAGGTAATTGCCCTATCCAATGGTGAAGCCTATGAGGTCGTCTCCAGTGAGGTCAATACTCAGCCAGCGAACATCACCCCAACTCCGACACCTAATAGCTCAGACATGCCGGTCGTTACACCCACAAAGACACCGACCACAAACGAACCCAATCAGCCATCCGGTCCATGCACAGCGGGATTTCTGCCTCTGATTTTTATACCCTTATTTGTAATGTTAATCAAAAGACCGCACAGAATAAATTAGATTAAACCCAACGAGCTGGCGATGAACCAGCTCGTTTTTCTTCTTTCCTGGTTTAATCCTCGCCCGGGGTGAGTGGAATGGTGGAGGCTTTACCTGATCCCAAGGATTTTGCGGAAGTAATCAAAATCACACCACACAGGATAATCAGGGCTGAAATGATATCCTGCCCATCCAGGGACTCATGAGCGATGGCACTGCCCAGTAGGAGTGCCACCACTGGATTAACATAAGCATAGGTGGATACAATCGGGGTGGGTGCGTTGCGCAATAACCAGGTATAAGCCACGAACCCAATAAATGAGCCAAATACGATCAGGTAAATCAATCCTCCCAAGGAACGCAGAGAAACCGTGGCGAGTTGAAACTGGTTCCATTCACCGACCAGCATGCTAAAGATAAATAAACCTAAGGACCCAACCAGCATTTCCATCCCGGTCCCTAATAGTGATGAGCTGGGAAGGGAGGCTTTACGGCTGTATAGCGAGCCGATCGACCAGAATAAGGCTGCCAGGATCAATACCACCATCCCAAGAGGGTCAAGTGCCGGGCTATCCGTGTGAGACTGCCAGGGATTGGCAAGTAATGCAATACCGATGAAGCCCACCAAAACCCCCAGCCAGGTTAGCCGGTTGGCTCGGACACCGTTTGGTCGAAGTGAGTCGATCAACACCATCCATAAAGGAGTGGTGGCAATGAACAGGGAGGCGATGCCAGAGGGAATACGCTGTTCCGCCCAAACCAACCCGCCATTACCGCCTAGGAGCAATAGGAGACCGATAATGGCAGCGGAGCGCCATTCGATTTTCCTGGGTGCTGGGTCACCACTCAGACGGCTCAATACATAAAGGATAGCGCCGGAGACCAGGAAGCGGATGCCAGCTGACAGGAAGGGTGGGATGGTCTCGATGGTGAAACGGATAGCCAGGTAAGTGGAACCCCAGACTATATAGACAGCAATGAGTGCAACCCAGGCACGGGAATTCATAGATGGTGTGACTCCAAGATTCAGCTACTAGGGTGCGTGGCCTTTGCCATTTCCCAACCCAGCATAGCGACCTTACGCGCCTCACCATAATGGTAGTTACCAAATTCGCCCAAAGAGTGGATCACACGATGACAGGGGATCAACACAGCGATAGGATTGCGGGCTAGTGCGTTGCCCACGGCACGCGAAGCATTGGGTTCTCCCAGGTAGCTAGCAATATCCCGGTATGATACCACATTGCCTGAAGGGATGCGCAGCAACGCTTCCCACACCTTGAGCTGGAAGTTTGACCCATTCAGATATAGATGCAGAGGTTGAGCTGCATATTGGATTGAGGGCGGAAAAATCTGCTCAATCATGGACTGAGTGAGAAAGGGTTTCTCCACGAGACTGGCAAGCGGCCAGGCCTCCTGCAAGGTTTCGAGCGCATCCAAGCGCCCGGAAGGCATGACAAACGAAAGGTTGCAGATGCCGCGATCCGTGCTGCCCAATAAAATCTCACCGAACGGTGTTTGGTGAAAGCCATAATTGATGATGAGCCCACTTCCACGCGACTTGAACTCACCCGGGGTGACAGCCTCCCAGGTGATGAATAAATCGTGCAGCCTGCTTGGGCTGGATAATCCAACCTGATAGACGGTTTCGAGGATGCTGACAGATTTAGCTAACAACTGCTTGGCATGTTCCTTGGTGATGAACTGCAGGAAGCGTTTGGGACTGACGCCGACCCAACGAGTGAACAGGCGTTGTAAATGATATTCACTCAAGTGGATGTGTTCGGCTATCTCACTCAGACCTGGCTGGTGGGAGGCATTCTTTTCAAGATAATTAATGACCTGCTCAATACGGGCATAGTCATCGGAAAGTTGGGTGTAATTGATCATGACATCATTATAAGCAAATGAAACAATAAATCCACCCGATTCTTGCTCTTTTTTAATAGGTTGTGGAATGGTATAGGTATGAATGAGTGTATGTAGACGTGATTATCTACATAATGTCAGAACAACACCTTTTGGTTATACTTGCCAGATTGTAGTATGTTGGAGGAAGATATGCGTGAACTGATCAATGGGGCACAAGCGATCGTACGTGGTGCGATCCATTCAGGTTGCGATTTTTTTGCGGGTTACCCAATCACGCCGGCAACTGAAATTCTTCTATACATGATCCGTGAGCTGCCCAAGGTGGATGGGATTGCCATCCAGGCGGAGGATGAGAT
>Ga0299915_10002717_pt1 | contig 12862 bp, 9 predicted proteins | sample RVTome_13_FD_200263 | JGI IMG/M metagenome (GOLD analysis project Ga0299915, IMG submission 200263) | Soil microbial communities from uranium-contaminated site in the Upper Colorado River Basin, Wyoming, United States - RVT92D227 (version 2) ...
CAGGAAGATATCCGTTGCTGTTCCCGCGAGAAAGGGGACGATCAGGGTCACCGGCCTGGTAGGAAAATCCGCAGCCATGGCCGGGAAGGAAAAAATCCACAAAAGGGTTATGGCTCCCAGCAATACTATACTTCTTTTCATAATCTTCACTAGTCCTTTCATAATCTTCCTCCTTAGCTTTAATTGTTAATTGGGTTTGGTTAAAGTCTAAATACCAAGGTCAAAGGGGCAATGCTCTATCAAAGGAATATAAAAACCTGCACGTTGATCTCTGTGACTTGTGGTTAAGGCCGTTTCTTCTTCCGACCCTGAACCGCCACTTTAACACCTCACGAAGGCAAAGCATCACCTCCCCAATTCAGCCGCATGACCTCCTTCCTTTTGGGCGTAAGGATCAAGGAATGATCTTTTCTCGCGGTTCCTCACTGGTCTATTGCAAAAAACCACTCCTATCAAAAGAACTTGGGTCACGAAATGAGCCAGTCAACCCTTGGACTCCCCGGTATGAATGACGGGCTTGCTCAGGAAGACTCAGAGCGGGGCTGGCCATCGCCGGGAAATTCAATCCTTTAGAAACTCCCTGGCGATGACCATCCGCTGGACTTCCGAAGTCCCTTCGAAAATCCGGAATAAGCGCATATCCCGGTATATTCTCTCAATGGGCGACTCTTTCATATACCCCATCCCGCCATGGATCTGAAGAGCTGCGTCCGCAACCCGGTTGACCATTTCCGTGCAATACACTTTTACCATGGCTGCCTGCTGGGTTACCCGCTGTTTCTGGTCGCGACACCAGGCCGTATGGTAAACCATCTGCCTCCCGGCATAAATCCGGCAGCGTATAATCCATTTTTACTTCTCCTGGTAAAATCGCTTACCCGGATGGCCATTGGGGTGAAGGCGGGAGCATGGCATAAATAGCTCCCTAATTCAAATATCCCGATGCCTCCCATAGACTTATGGATGTGTTAGCGGTCTATTTACTGGATGATGTCCGCTGTAGGTACGGATCAGTCCGAGGCGGTCAATCTTGCCGTAGGCAATATCCCGTGGCAGTTTTTCCGTAAAAATTATCGTTTTGGGTAACTGGAAGGAAGCCAACCGTTTACGGCAATACTCTTTTATCTCTTCCGCAGTAGTACTGCGACCCTGTCTGAGGCAGATAACTGCGGTCACGGCCTGCCCCCATCTTTCATCGCTAAGGCCGATTACCGCCACCTCGGCGACAGCGGGGTGCTCCATGACTACTGCCTCCACCTCTTCCGGACCGACCAGAAGACCGCCGGTCTTGATGACAAAGTCCTTTCTACCTTTAAAATAAAGATAACCATCTTTGTCCAATTCGCCCAAATCCGAGCTATGGAACCAGCCTCCCCGGAGCGCTCTAGCGGTAAGTTCGGGATTATTCCAGTAGCCCTTCATCACCTGGTCCCCTTTAATAATTATTTCTCCAATTTGGCCCCGTGGAACATCGTTATCACTCTCATCTACCACTCTTACCCGACCGTTGAATAGCGCTTTACCTATTGACTCCAACCTTTTTTTCTCTTTTTCCGTAGCGTTTGGACTGAGCCCGACGGCAACATCCTCCGGGATTAGATATGTCGATGGCATAGCTTCGGTCATCCCATATGGTTTACAGGCCTGGTTATACGAGACATGGAAGTAATCCAGCATTTCTCTCAGGTCATCTCCCGAGCAGTGTTGTCCACCTTCCGTCTGGAATTTGCGCAGGCTGCTTAAATCGTATTGGCGCGGACTCTGCTTTAAGTATTCTTTAACCATGCGGAAAGTGCTGGGTAATAGAGAAGCGTAAGTAATCCTTTCCTGCTCCACCATTTTCACAAAATTCTCTGCGCTGAAGCTGGTAATGACGGAAGTACACCCCAGGAAGGCAGCAGCGAAAAATCTGGCCTGTACGCCCGCGGCGAAGAGCGGGGCGGCAATGAGCACCACGTCACCGTGAGTGTTGGCGGTAGCTTGCAGGCGCATGATGCAGTGGGTTATCTCATTCTTATGGGTGATCATGGCGCCTTTGCTCGTGCCGGTGGTGCCGGTGGTATAATTGAGGCGAAAGATATCCTGCTCCTGTAACTCAACATCTGGTTCGGCCGGAGATGAAGTTGTTAACGATGCCTCATAATCATACGGACACCCATGTTTTTTACCAATGCCAAGAACGAAATCTATATTCTTAGCTACCGTTTCGATGGCGGTAACATGTTTGTTCTCAATGATAATGGCCCGCGGCTGGCAATCATTCATTATGCGCAGGAGTTGTTCCCTGGTAAGCCGGTAATTGAGACAAACGGTGATTAATCCGGCCTTGGCCACAGCGAAAAGAAATTCGGCGTATTCATGCCGGTTCTCTGAGAGCAGCCCCACCCGGTCGCCCTTTTTCAGCCCCAAGCCGAGTAAAACATTCGCCAGCCTATTTACCCGATCATTGAATTGCGCCCAGGTTAGCCTGACATTTTCATCAACGACACAGATTTTATTTGGATACAGGCGGGCATTACTGGATACTATATCTCCTACAAGCATTTCTCAGCCCTCCTCCTGGGTAAACTGGAATTTCATGCTGGCCGTTCTTCCGTATCCGAGATGCCAAATTCCAGGGCAACACTTACCATTTGACGAATCGGGCTTAATAGAATCTATTCTTACTTCCCCTTAAATTCTGGCGGCCTTTTTTCCAGGAACGCCTTAGCTCCCTCTCTTGGATCCTCATGGACGAATAGCCCGCAATTCATATTCCTTAAGCCGGGCCTATCCTGTTACCCTGGGCGTCGTACTTGTACCAGCCGATTCCAACTCTCTTTCCAAGATGGCCGGCCTTTATCTTCCGCCGTAGAATCATCGGAGGAAGGAATTTAGTATCCCCGGTCTCCTCATACAGAGACTGTAGCACAGACCAGCCTATGTCCAGGCCGGCAAAGTCGCGCGTTTCGAACGGGCCCATAGGTCTCCCATAGCCTAAACGGAACCCTTTATCAATATCCTCGACACTGGCCACCCCCTCTTCGACCAATTTCATGGCTTCCACATAAGAAGTTATATCTATACGTACCAGGGCAAAAGCCTGCACATCCCTGTTAATTCGAATAACCTCTTTCCCCAGCGAGCGACAGAATTCCATCGCTGCTTGCATTGTTTCCTCTGAGGTAACCAGGCCCTTTACCACCTCTGTTATCCTTTGTATCGGAACAGGGTTGAAGAAATGCGTTCCCACCACCTTATCCGGTCTCTTGGTTGCCTCGGCAATATAAGTGATGGGTATTCCGGATGTATTGGTGGCCAATATGGTGTCGGCGAGACATATCGCGTCCAACTGCCGAAATATGTCCCTTTTCAGCTCAAGGTTTTCGAATACCGATTCAACAACAAAATCAACCGTTTTGGCAAGCTCCAGATTTGAGGTGGTTTTTATTTTGGAAACAATTTCGTCGACGGTTCCTTTCACCTTCCCCTTCTCTAACGCCTTCTCCACGGAGCGTCTTATGGCCTGCATCCCTTTGGCCAGCATCTGAGGATTCACGTCTTCCATAAAAACGTCATAACCGGCTTCGGCGCACACCTCAGCAATACCTATACCCATTCGGCCAGCCCCCACAACAAACACCTTTTTAACGCTCATTTATCCTCCCTCCTGTATGGTAATGAAGCATGCATATATTTGTACCGCGGCCCGAACTGTGAGACCATCTTGCCAAGATTGAAGGTTTCATTCGCGAGCCATAATTCTTGCCGAACTGTTTGCGCAAGCCCTCCAGGCTCGTGCCGGCGGCAATACGACACGTGTCTGGCAAACAATCTCTGACCTAATAATCAAGTTCCCTCACGGTCTTCCCAGAATGGTGATGGTAACGGTGTAATTACCGGGCGGGGCACCACCCAAATTGTGTACCAGTCCCGTATCAATTCTCTTTAACTGCCGTGGCCCGGCTTTACCCTGGAACTGTTTGTATACTTCGTAAATCATACGCAACCCGCTTGCGCCGATGGGATGCCCAAAGGTGTTCAGTCCACCATCCGTGTTGACTGGCAATTCCCCATCCAATTCGAAAGTTCCCTTGAGAACATCTTCCGGGCCTTTTCCTCGCGGGCTGAACCCCAGGTCTTCACAAATGAGCAGCTCGGTAATTGTAAAGCAGTCATGAACCTCGGCCATGTGTATCTCGCGGCGGGGGTCTTTTATGCCGAATTCCTGATAAGCCATCCTGGAAGCACGAACGGTTTCCTCGATGTGAACGAAATCGTAGTCACTCTGCAGCGTTCCTTGCATAGCACCGCACACGACGCTTAGCGCCTTCACGGTTATATAATCTTTTCTCAATCTTTTGGCGATTTCAGGCGTGGTTATGATGGCGGCTGCGCCGCCATCACTGATTCCACAACAGTCATACAGCCCCAGCGGATAGGCAACTATCGGGGCGTTTACGACTTCCTCCAGAGTTATCTCTTTTTGCAACATCGCCTTGGGATTAAGGGCACCGTTATGATGATTCTTCACCGCGATCTTGGCCAGGATCTTTTTGCCCTCTTCGTAGCTCAATCCATAGTGATGAAAATAACGGGTTGCCAAGAAGGCAAAGCTGGGCGGTGCCGCATCCACAAACTTTGTCCGGCTGGTGACATCCGGGTCTATGCCTGACCTCTGGCCTGCCTGCCCGTTGTCCTTCAGCTTCTCCATGCCTACGGCCATGACGATATCATAGGCGCCCGATGCGACTCCGTAACAGGCATTCCGGAAGGCATCCGTTCCGCTGCAGCAGAGGTTTTCCACATGAGTGACCGGGACGTAATCCAACTTCAGCGCCCGAGCCAGCCTGGTTCCGGTCAGGCCCTCATAGGCGTGTCCAAGCCAGACGGCCTGGATATCTTTGGGTTCAACCCCGGCATCTTCGTAAGCCTCGTAGGCGGCATCTACCGCGAGGTCGAGCGCCTCCTTATCCCAGAGCTCACCGAATTTGGTGCAGCCCATGCCTACCACGGCTACCCTATCTTTTATTCCAATCATGCCTTCCCTCCTGTCAGTAATTCTCTCCTTACTGGCATTGTCTTCCAGATATAGTTGTGGATACCTTCATGAGAAAAATACTTCCTGAAAGTCATCTCAACCGGCATGCCGATCTTCACCTCGCTGAGGATTCGGTCGGTCATCATCAACAGCGCCCGTCCTCCTCCCTCGAAATCAAAGACTGTTATGGCGACTGGGGGCGGTTCGATGCCGCTGGACAGGTAGTCTAAGGAATAGGTAAAGACGGTCCCACGCTTTCCGGCAAGCCTGACAGCATCAAATTTGTCTTTCGTATGACACTTGGTGCATACCCTTTGGGGGGGATACTGGACGGTGCCGCATACTTGGCACTTTACACCGTGGAACGGCAATATATATTGCTGGTCTCTCCAAAGCGCAGCAACCGAGATAGGCCCTGCCAGAGGCCGGCTGAGCCTCTGCATCGTCAGCAAGCCGCGCCACTCAAGATAGGTCTTGTAGTCCGGCACCATCCGCTTGGATGCTATTTGCTCTTTTACGCTCAGCTTACTCTTCGCTTTTCCCACCAGCCCGGTCGTCCTCAACACAAAGGCATCGCACCCATCCCCATAGCTGGCAGCAAGAAACAACTGGTCCGGTTTAGCTTGCTCAAGGGCGTAGGCCAGGAGCATAGGTGTGAGAGCCGCTCCGGTATTTCCTACGGTGTCGAACAGTCCATCCTGCACCTGCGTCTTGGGGTCGAAGCCTATGGTACGACAGATATCCCTCTGTCTCCTGGAAGTGGACCCATTCACAATGGCCTTGGCGAAGTCTTTGGCAGTCAAATTCTTTTGCTTCATTAGCCTGGTGACGGTAGGCGGCACTACTTTTTGATAACCCTGGCTTTGAACGAACCGTTCCTCTCCATTGCGGATAAACTGGTCGCCATCAGCCCGCCAAACATCCATTATCTCGCTAAAGGTGGAATGGAAGCCCTCAACACCGGCGACAATATCTTTGTTTCCGATAATAAAGGCGGCGGCGCCGTCTCCACAACTGTGTTCAAAGTCCGACCCCGGAGCTCCCAATCGACAGTCGGTAACGACAACCAGTATCTGCTTCGCTGAGCCAGCACTAACCGAGTCCATCGCTGACTTCATGGCTATCGTACCTGACCGGAGAGAGTTGGTGAAGTCTGCCGTCAGGATTTCCTTAGGGAGATCCAGCACGGCAGCGATTATGGTTGAAACTAGTTTTTCTTTGTAAGGCGAAGTCGTGGAAGCAAAGAACAGACCATCGATGGATTGCCTGTCCATATCAGCCAAGCAATTGTCTGCTGCAGCCACCGCCATGGTTACGCTATCTTCATCAAAGCTGGCGACAGCTTTCTCTCCCGTCTTTCCCGCCGATATCAAATCCCTCCGCATTCTCCACAACGGGATATAGGTGCCATATGCCGTGATACCAATCATAAGCTTTTCTCCTTTAAAGATTTCGGTTACCCTTTGGATCAGCAAGTCGCACTCTGCCCAGACCTTTGTGCCGGCATAGGTGTGGTCCAACATTTTTGGAACGAGCCAAAGAAGAATGCAGCATTATGCCGCCGTATCAACCTGGTTAAATGGAATTTCTGACGACCCCCTTAACCCTCAGCCTGGATATCAAATTGGCTCACCTTGGGCTTTAGACACCCGGCAGGGGATGCCTTTTATTTCCGGCGTACCGACTGGTGGCGCCATGACTTTGTAATCGGTTAATATATTGAAGTTCGATTTCTTCCAACCATACATGGTCTCCGAACCATCTTCTGGATACCACCACCCCCAGGCGGCATTTACCGTTTGTGGGTACGTATCATTGTCGTACTGAAGCTTCTGAGTTATCCTTCCTTTCGGAGTTTCGATATAGATCCATTCCCCGTCCTCCAAATGATATTTTTTAGCAGTCTCGGGGTGCAGCCTGACTATCGGTACAGGGGTTATTTTCCGCAGGGAGTCTATCATCTTGAATCCGGTGAGCATAAACGAGTTCTCTTTATAACTGGTCAGGATCAACGGATATTCTTCCGTCGGCTTGGGGAACCGTGTTATCCCTTCCCACGTGGGCATGGGGGCAAGGCCTTCCTTCGCCAACCTTTCGGAATATATCTCCACCTTGCCTGAGGGCGTCCTAAATGGCTCTTCTTCAGGCTTCTTGTATTCCTTCTTGGGATAGAGCTTCCTTGTGACCAGGAAATCTTTAAAAGTGAGGCCGGCCCCCTCCAAAAGTTCATCCAAAGCCTCATGTTCATCTTCATAGAAGTATTTGCCCAAGCCCAATCTTTTTCCAAGCTCATTGTAAATTTTGGCATCAGTCCAGGCTTCTCCCGGTGGATCCACCACCTTCTTATAAGATCGGTACTCTTCCCAGCGCCCTCCCCAATACCCTATAGTGGTATCCTCCCATGTCCAGGCGGCAGGAAGAACAATATCAGCTATGCAGGTCGTGGGTGTATGGAAAAGCTCCTGTACCACGATTAACTCCATCTTCATAAATGCGTTGTATGTTGCGATGGAGTCGGGATAACTGACAATGGGATTGGTCAGACAGCACATGACTGCCCTGATGGGGTACGCATACCCCTCATCCAGATTAGCCTTTACCAGCGCCTGGTAGGGCACAAAAGACCATCTTTGCACACCTCGCAGTTCCTTACCAAGCATCTTGTTTTTATCTCTGCCAACTTTGCCCAACAGCATGAGGCTACCCGGTCTTGCATGCTTTGCCGGCGTTAAAAATACATCTCCGCCGGGCACATTGAGGTTTCCGGTTATGGTGCGTAATATGGATGTCACCCGGAAGGTATCGAAACTATTCGCCATGAACTCCAGAGAATTTCCCTCCTGTATGGAGGCGGGTTTGGTGGTCGCATAAAGTCTGGCCAGTTTCAGAATATCCTCCTTGGGTATCCAGGTCATCTCTGCTACGTCGTCGATGGTGAATTTCTTTATTTCCTCCCGGAACTTATCAAAGCCGACAGTCCACTTAGCCACATAATTTTTATCGTAAAGCTCTTCTTCGATTATGATTTTCAATAGCCCCATGGCAAGGGCTCCATCGCTTGCCGGCCTGGGACGGATCCACCAGTCAGCAAAATGGTCAACTACCCAAGTCCTCATTGGCTCTATGACCACTATTTTTATGTCGTTGGCGGGATCTTTTTTCATTTTGAGGACGTGCCGTCCCAGATAGCGGCGGGCGTCAGCGCCCCAAAATATCAGCAGCTTGGGCAACGGATCATCCGGTTTCTTAACTGCCTCGGGACAATCCGGCAGCGGGGAACGTCCCATGGTATAGTGATACGCCTCCTGGCGCGGTACGCCGCATAGACCGCCTGGCGTTATCACGTTGGGTGTTCCAAAAACTGTGGCAAGCCTGTGGGCAAAAATTGTCTCCATGCTTTTGGGTTCACCGAGGAGTATAGCGAGACTCTCCGGACCATATTTAGCCTTGATATCTAACAGTTTTGCAGCAACGGTGTCCAGCGCTTCATCCCATGAAATTCGTTCCCATTTGCCTTCCCCTCTTTTCCCCGCTCTCTTCAGGGGATACTTCAGGCGGTTGGGATGATTTTCCACTCCAACCAGAGTGAGCGGGCCCTTCGCTTGGGGACAAACCTCATGGCGGAAATCACTATCCTTGTCTGGCCTTACCGAGATGAGTTTCCCATCTTCAACGGTCGCAACAACGGCACAAGACAAATGACAGACCCCGCAAAAATTATGAATCTCTTCACGCTTTCCCATTTAACACCCTCATCCTTTCTGTGATCGCACCCAATTCTCAAAGGCCCCCCAATCGATGAGCCTGTATAGCTAAAGATTCACCGAAATTTGATTAACCCTTCGGTGCCATAAAAGCTTTGAAAATATTTCAGAAATTAGATGTCTCCATAAATTCCCCTTCAAACCAATCGCCCCGGCCCTCATACCTTCAGGATAGTTACCGCACAGTTATTCCCGGCGCCCAGAACATGGCCGAGTCCAACTTTGGCTTTGGGGACTTGCCTCTTCCCCGCCTCGCCCCGCAATTGCATAACAATTTCAAAAATTTGGCCTAAGTGAGAAGCGCCGATGGGCTCTCCCTTACTGATCAATCCACCGCTCATATTAACCGGATATTTTCCTCCGATTTCGGTTACTCCTTCGTCAATTAGACGCCCTCCCTCCCCGAATTTACAGAGTCCTAACTGCTCATAGATTTCAATCTCGCAAAAAGCATCCGTGTCCTGAACTTCGAAACAATGAATTTCTTTGGGGCCGATTCCCGCCTGCTCGTAAGCTTTTTTTCCGGCAACTTCCGTCGGCCCAGGGTTCGTCGTTTTGGCACTCAAGCTGTCCAGGGGGGCTCGAAAATCAGCGGAGTAGTAAGCATTCGTAGGAACGCAGGCGGCAATGGTTATCGGCTTGTTGGTATATCTTGCGGCCTTATCCTTCGGACAGAGAACAACGGCGGCGGCACCTTCGTTGGGAGCACAGATTTCCAGAAGATGGATGGGGTCGCAGACCAGGGGGGAATTCATAATCTCCTCGATGGTGAATTCCTTCCGGTACATAGCGTAGGGGTTATGGACACTATTCTTATGGTTTTTAAATGCCACTTTGGCAATGTGCAGATCGGTTGTCCCATATTCATGCATATGTCGTCGAGCCCGCATGGCCCAATAACTCGGATTCGTGTCCATGCCCATTTGAATCTGCCACTTTTCATAAATCATAGAAGGGTCCATGAATCCTCGAGGCATTTTTTCTGTCCCCAGAACCATAACGATATCAAAAGCCCCGGCTTGAATCCCTAAAATCGCTTGGCTTAAGGCGATTCCTCCACTCGCGCAGGCAGCTTCAATGTCGCAGATGGGGATTCCCGTAGCCCCCATAGGCTTTAGGATTCTGGCCCCGGAAGTAGCGGGGAGATACATCTTGGAAAGATAGGCCATTTGGACATCCTTCCATTCCAATTTGGCATCCCGCAGAGCCATTCGGGTTGCTTCTTGTCCCAATTCCAGGTATGATTTGTTTTCAAATCTACCGAACTTATGGATCCCTACACCAATGATGGCAACCTCTTTCATCTGGATTCCTCCTAAACCGGCCTAAAGCGAAAGGCCATAACCTCGTTTTTGTTTTCATCTGTATATAGAGGATACACCTCCATTTCTAACTCCATGCCAACATTTATTCTTTCAAGATCACATTGAATCGGCGATAGGACCCGAATTCCTTCTGGTAGTTCTACAAGTCCCAACCCAAAGGGGATGAAAGGATCTGGCCCTTTGTAATCGCCTGGCGGCTTATGTCTAATGACCGTATAAGTCCATAATTTCCCCTTTCGGCTAAGCGGAATCTCTTCAAGGTTTTCACCGCCGCAGTTTGAGCAGGTCTGTCGTTTCCCGAACGAAATTTCACTGCAATCTTTACATTTGCTTCCAATTAACCTTACCTGTTCAACGGGTGGTACAGGAGTCGTAAATAAACCTTCCTTAATCGGAATTAGTTTCTTTCCACTTGAATTCAGCAGCGACATATGGCTACCTCCTATTCGAGAAGAATCTCCCAACATGTTTTCTGGATAATAATTTTTGGCTTTGTCCAAAGTTACCTGAATTAGATTTTACTGGATGAAAACTTGTTGAAAAAAATAGGCATTTTCTATCTCATCGAATGAAAATCTTTTTTCCCGGAAAGGCCATCCGAGCGAGACTGACAATGCCCATTTTATTCCCTCAAAAAAATTTATTTTTGAAACCTATTGGGTTCTCAAGGACGGTTAATCCACTTTTGAGTTAATTAACGGGTTAAATCATTATGGAACTTTTTTTCCATACCACGGAAACTAACAACATCTAATCAGTATGTCAAGGGAAAATACCCTAAAGAGAAGCTATTTTTAAGATAACATTCTATTTTTTTCTACATATTTTTCCTGACCCCTGTAGATACATAAAACAAGCAGGGGAAGAATATCCTTGCTTCGGAGAAACTGGTTTGGTAATGTGTTCGGCAGATAGCCGGAAACGTTTTTCGGCCTGCCAGGAAAAAATCATTATAGGACCGGCGAGGTGAAAGATGAAGAGAGCGAAGACCGACGAACTTTTACAGTGGGATCGTGACCATCTCATCCACCCTATGTCGCCAATAGGATCGACCCGGGGGATCGTGTTCGAAACGGCGGAAGGGATCATCCTGCGGGACACAGAGGGAAAGGAATACATTGATTCCAGTTCTCAGTTGGTCAATGTAAATATTGGCCATGGCCGGAAAGAGGTGATTGAGGCCATTGTGGAGCAATTGGGTAAGCTCCAGTATACAACAACCTACTGGGGGTTTACAAATACGGCCACCATCCTCTGCGCCAAGAAGCTTGCCGAGATCACTCCTCCAGGCCTGAAACATTTTTTCTTCACTTCGGGCGGATCGGAGTCAGTGGAGACCGCTTTCAAAATCGCCCGAAATTATTGGCATGCGAAAAAGCCTGAGAAACATAAGATCCTCAGCCTCTACCATTCTTTCCACGGGGTCTCCTTCGGAACGCTCAGCGCCACGAGCCTGGGAATGGGCCGGTTAGGGAAGAGCTTCGGTCCTCTGGTACCCGGGTTTTTGCACATCCCCTCGTACTACTGCTACCGTTGCGCCTTCGGTTTGGAATATCCGAGATGCCAGATTAAGTGCGCCGACTTTCTGGCCGAGACGATTGCCAATGAGGGTCAAGACAGTGTGGCCGCCTTCATCGCTGAGCCGGTACAGGGATCTGTCGGGATGATCAGCCCGCCGCCGGAGTACTGGCCGAAGGTACGGAAGATCTGTTCGGAAATGGGAATTCTTTTGATCGCGGATGAGGTGATGTCCGGCTTTGGGCGCACGGGCAAGCTCTTCGGCGTGGAAAATTGGGAGGTGATTCCGGACATCATGACCATGGCCAAGGGGATCACCAGCGGCTACATTCCCTTCGGGGCCGTGGCCATTCGGGAGGAAATTTACCAGGAGCTGAAAAATCGGCAAACCCCCTTCTTCCATGGATTCACTTACAGCGGTCATCCCGTGGGGTCGGCGGCTGCCATAAAAGACATGGAGATCATCGTCAAGGAAAAGTTAGCGGACAACGCGGCCCGGATGGGGCAATACGCTCTCCACCGTTTGCAGGAAGAATTCCTACCCCTTCCTTGGGTGGGAGCCATCAATGGCTTAGGCCTGATGATCGGAATTGAATACGTGGAGGACAAAAAGACCAAAGCCATTTCTAAGAAAGTCTTGGCGATCTCTCAGAAGATTCAGGACCGGGCTTTGCAAGAGGGACTCTTCCTGCGGGTCTTTGGAAACCGGGTAACCCTTAGCCCGCCGTTGATCATCAATAAGGAACAGATGGATAAAATTCTGGACATCCTGAAACCAATCCTAACTGACCTTCCCAATTTGGTTTAACAGGTGAACATGCCTGCTCCCATGTAGGACCTTGAACCGAAGGGTCATCCCTTCAGCAGTTTAAGCAAGGCTTGAGCCAGCTCTCTGGCAAAGGATGGATCATTGATATGAAGGGCCTTCTCAATAACAAGGATACGGGAAGGTAGGTTTCTTTTTAAAGCTTCAACGAAGGCCCGGTCCGCTTCAGGGTCATAAAAGGGTTGCCCGGGAGCATCGATGGCGGAGACCCCCCCCAACGGAATGTACACCACTGTGGGACCTGTCGCCCGGGATAGCTTCCGGGCCATGATCTCTCCCAGATGTCTGTTCTCCTTTACGCTGGTGCGCATCAGGGAGGTAGCCGGGTTGTGCTGGTAAATCAGACGATCCCGGAATTGGGGGGGAATGGCATCGGGGAAATAATTGACCATATCCATGGCTCCGGGAA
>Ga0299915_10002718_pt1 | contig 12862 bp, 14 predicted proteins | sample RVTome_13_FD_200263 | JGI IMG/M metagenome (GOLD analysis project Ga0299915, IMG submission 200263) | Soil microbial communities from uranium-contaminated site in the Upper Colorado River Basin, Wyoming, United States - RVT92D227 (version 2) ...
CAGGACTTCATCCCTGCCGTAGACCTTTGTGCCCTGCCATCTTTCATCGCCCATTGGTTGACACCCCCATCAATCCTCGCAAAAAACCGTAATGCTCCCCAAATCCCGCTACGCTCCCTTGCTACGGAGGGGTTGCTTCCTCATTTCCGCTGTTTCCTCATTTCCGCCTTTCCTAAAGCTCATTCAGCTTAACCCACCTGCACATAACCTTTTCATCTTTGATCGTCACTTCCTCCACCTCTGCCGTTTCGCCAAGGGCGCCACCGTTGATAAAGGTTGTTCTCCCTCTCGTCTCAACGCCCGGGGTCTCATGGACATGACCAAAGGTATGAACCAAGGGTTGGTATTTGAGCGCCGTGTCCCTGAACGCATTGGATCCAATATGACCTTGTTTTGCTTTATCTCCGTAAGTGGAAACGGCATATGCAATCCAATCCTCTTTCACCTTATCCAGAATGCCGTAGGGTGGAACATGGGTCACAAAGATGGTGGTTTGTGGATCTACCTTTTCAAATAACTTGCTCAAATCCTCAGTGGCTTTCTCCTCATCAAACATGAGTTCAGGGGCCTCAACGATATTTTCATCAAGGTATTTCACCCGGCCATGATACCCAATGAAACGGAACCCTTTGACCTCGGTGATCTTATTATGAAGCATCTCTATGTTTTCACTGAAGTTAACTGGTTGAAGCCCCAGATGCGGTGCGATACGGGTTGGAACAGTATCCGAATTACCCAGGACCCCATAGATCGGTATTCTCTTTTTTATTATGGAGAATAGGTTGTTTATCTTTGTGGAATCCTCCACCGACTTTCTAAAGGCGTTCCTGACCTCCTCGGATTCACTCATAATAGAGGTGGAAGTCCTCTCCTCCCATGGCCTTCCGCCGAGGGACCTTAATTTCCTGATGTTTTTATAAACCTCCGGATCCGGAGTATCTCCCTTGTACATCAGACAGTCATATTTTGACAGATCGGCATCCACCAACAGGCTGATCAGGTCATGTCTTCCCTCCAGATCACTGAAAGCTAAGAATCTCAATTCATGCACGGTAATCACTCCTTTTCTTTAATATCTGTAGGACTTGTACGATTTCTTCTGGGTCAAGCGATGGACTGTCAGAGAGGAATATGGCCAGCGGATCAACTTATCCACGAACGAGCTCACCGTATTTAGCTTTCAATCTTGAACAGAGCTCGACAGCAGCCTTATACATCTTAATGGCCATTTCAGGGTCATTCTTATGCTTCGACCAGTTATCCCTTACGTTCAGCATCAACTCCACATTTTTGGCTGAGATTTCGTCGTACCTATCCTTGTAGAATTGGACCAGTTTGTTTTTGTCCGTAACGAACTCCAACCACTTTTTTTCTTCCAGTTCTTTCTCGCTCAGGGCGAGCGTTACCCCAAAACCGATAGATGCCATCTGTGCTACCTTGTGAGCCTCATGCATCAACAAATGGCTTTCTTCGGGCAAACGGTACTGAAAGGGCGCTCTCTCCAAAGGCAGCCAAATATGGGAGAAGGTGGGGGGGAAGAAGGTTTTTATGTAATCTTTTGTCGGCGTGGGTTGGTGAACTTCAGAAAGAGCATCCCTTCCAAACACCATTTTCCTTGTTTGCAAGAGCGCTTCGAGAACCCATCCCCATCCAAAGGGAACCGGACCATGCCTATCCTCCATGCGGGCATATTGGGTGCACAGAGTGACATCAAAATCTGCTCCTTTGGTCGTAGGGTAAACATATCTGTTTGGCCTGAACTCGGGCATGACGGTTGCCACATCTTTGAATTCGTGACACACCTCTTTAAGAATCTCGGCGTTTTTTAGGAAGACTTCAGGTGGAACCCCCTCCTTAAGAAGAAGGAGGTAGTTGATATCTGGTATGTCAAGACTGATCTTGCCGAAAGCATAGCTACCAAAAAGATAGAGGGCCTCAAGGTCGTTGCCGATTTTCTCTTTACATTTTCTCTCATAAGATCGTGCAATAGCATCTATAATGTCGCTTTTTGTATCTGATTTTGACATACGACACCTATTAACTTATTAAAATTGTTATTAAATGTAGCATTGAAAATGCTTCCCAATTTCCAACGAAGCATTAGTTTAATAAACTATTTTTTATTTGTCAATATATTTTTTAGTTTAATAGATCATTTTTTAAAATTATTGTCCTTTATTTTTATTCTTTACATTGATTCTTTTAAATGCTAAAAGTAAGAAAGTTTATTAATACTCAGGAACTCATCTCTCGTCTTGAGGTCTTCATCCCTGTGTGAAGGAAAAATGACCTTTTTAAAATTTATTTAAGTCGATTTTTATAAGATGAGGTTTTAAGGATGGCTAATTTATTTCAATTGATGGAAAAATCAGGGCTAAATAGAAATCAAATCTCAAAAATAAGTGGAATTTCAAATACTTTTCTTGCAAAAATAGAACAAATTGAAAAAGGTTTGGGAAGAATTAATATAAAACGGAAGACGTTGATTAATATAGCTATAAGTTTAAATTTGAGCCTTGAAGAAATAAATAGTCTCCTTATAGAATATGGTCATACCGAAGTTTCCACCTCTGATACCCCTTACTTTCTTGCTGCAAGTGAAAACCAAACAGTGACTGGCATTCTGCCTATATTTAGTAGTCTCGCTCTGGAGTGGTTTCTTATCGGTATGGAGAAAAAATTATCGTCCTCTGAGGGTTCTTCGCTGATATATACTCTTGACCAACCAAGCCATGTTCTCAAATCTCCGGAATATGCAAGCTTTGTAAATGAATTAGATCCTGATTGTAAAAAAGTCTCACCAGTACATAAAGACCTGATCGAATCTGCCTGTATCCATAGGAGAAAGTTGATAACGGAGGCCTTAGCAAGAGGGAACAAGATAAATACATACCTATGTTCCAATTGTTTTGAAATATATATGAGGAGATGGGAAAAACATAAGGGCACGGATATGGAAGACAAATATAAAATGTTCCTAAGAGAGCATATTCAAGCGCTCATGAAATATATAGAGACCTATCCAGAAGGATACAAGCTGAAATTGCTTAAAAAATGCCCTCAAATCAAATATGAAATGCTTTATATGCCGGTTCGAAACAAGCAGGAGAAGGTGGAAAATAAAATTAGCAAAGTTTTTTTTCTTGGAAGGGATTCTGAATGTAATAAGGATAGGAGAATCATTGGATGGGGTGATGATTTTGGCTTTAGCCAAGGGTTCGGCAACCTGATAGGGTTCGCAACTGACTTACAAAATCTTTTAGATTTTTTTCATAAGCAACATTCAGGACTCAATGATAACTTTGTCGATCACCGGTTCGAGGATCCTGAGAAAATGGTCGAACATATCAAAGAATTAATGTTTAAAAATATTCCAGAAAATAAAAATTAAAAAATGCCCTGTTTTACCTGTCGAGCCCCCGGTTTGTTTCAGACTGTTGGAGTCAGTTAATTGGGGAGAAATTTGGATAAAATCCAGCTGACGATGCTGATAAGGATGGACCCTAACACAGCGCCCCAAAAACCATTGACCTGAAATCCCTTGATCAGGGCTGATACAAGCCACAACATCAACCCATTAATCACCAAAAGGAAGAGTCCCAAAGTCAATAGGGTGATCGGGAGGGTGAAAAAGACCAGGATGGGACGAAGGATGGCATTGATGATCCCGAGTAGAAAGGCAGCGACCAGGGCTGCCCAGAAACCTTCCACCCAGATCAGCCCCGGAAAGAGATAGGCAATGACCAGGATGGCTATCATATTGATGATTAGACGAACAAGGATAAACATGGGCACCCTGTTTTATAGGAAACCTTACGATAAGAATATAAACCCTTCACCCCACCCCGTCAACCTTTTTGTTTCCTCTGCGGCCATCTTGCCCACTCCCCGCTCTTACTCATTGCTATGCTGGAAAAGACTCGGAGGGTGGAGCCCCTGTGACGGGACCCCTCACTTAAAACAACCGAGTTGACAAAATTGGGAGTGGCCTTCCGTTGACAGACCCGGCTTGATTTGTTAACATGCTTTAAAATAAGGGTTAACAATTAATCATAAAGGAGTTCTCTATGTCCATTGAAAACTTGAGATGGATCGTTCTTTCCTCCCTCATGGCAGCTCTGATGGCTGTGGGCGCTTATATTCATGTCCCTATCGGACCTGTCCCCATCGTTCTGACAAACCTCTTCGTCCTCCTTTCAGGCCTCTTATTGGGAAGCCACTGGGGTCTTATCAGTGCAGCGATCTACCTCCTTGTGGGGACCATTGGCATGCCTGTCTTCTACGGTGGCAAAGGAGGATTGGCTCATATCCTTGGCCCGACCGGAGGCTACCTTTTCGCGTATATTCTAAGTGCCTGGCTCACTGGCTTCATCTCCGAAAAACTCCGACATCGTTTGGGAGGAGAAATCTTGGCCGTGATATTTGGCTCCTTCATGATTTACGGCCTCGGAGTTCCATGGCTGAAGATGGTCACCCAAATGTCATGGACAAAGGCCCTGATGGTCGGGATGATCCCCTTTCTCATCGGAGATGCTTTGAAAGCTACAGTGGCTATTCTTTTGGCCCGTGCGGTCAGACCGATGTTAAAAAGGCAAATGATAGACGAATGACGCGAATTGCAACTATAGTGAACGGCTTAAATAAGTTGACATCCGATCGATTGCCATTGATTCAATCCCCCCCACCCTTTCCCTCCCCGTCGGAGGGGGGAGGGTAGGGAGGGGGTGAAATGATCGCTTCTAGATAATGACTACTTTATTAAGTCGTTCCCTATAATTTTACGAAATATTCGATTCATTCGTTATCATTCGTTTTATTCGTGTAGTTGTAAATATGATCGAAATTCGAAACCTCCATCATCATTATCCCGACGGGACTTATGCTTTAAGAGGTATTGACCTTTATATCTCTAAAGGTGAATTTCTCCTCATCTGTGGGCCCAATGGAAGCGGCAAAACCACCCTGCTCCGCACGATGAGCGGTCTTTTGAAACCCTCGGATGGATCCATTCTAATCAATGGTTTTGATACCGTAAACGACCCTCTCAAGGTGAGACAGAACGTGGGAATAGTCTTTCAGGACCCGGACAGCCAGATCGTTGGAGAAACAGTGAGAGAAGATGTGTCTTTCGGGCCTGAAAATTTGGGGCTTTCTCTAAAAGAGATCAACGAGCGGGTCGATTGGGCAATCAATAAGATGGGCCTTCAGGGTCTTTCAGAAAAACCCTGTTATTTGCTCTCGGGAGGAGAAAAGAGACGACTTGCTATTGCCGGTGTGATGGCCATGAAACCCCAGGTGATCCTTTTCGATGAACCCTTTTCCCATCTCGATTATCCGGGGATTCAGGAAGTTCTGAGATATATGATTCAATTACATCAGGAAGGACATACTTTAATCGTGACCACACATGATGTCGAAAAGGTGGTCTGTCATGTAGATCGAATCGCCATCCTCCAGAATGGAGAAATTAAAGCCTCGGGTTCCCCGGAGAACCTTGTAAATGAACTTTCTCGCTTTGGGGTGAGACCCCCCTGTTACGTGCTCCTCGGAGGAGGAAAAATATCGTGGCTCGAATAGCCCTTCACTACTTCCCCGGAGATTCTCCCCTTCACCGATGGGACGCCCGATGCAAACTTTTTGGACTCTTGATAGTCACAGCAACGCTTATTCAAACAAGAATCCCCTGGTTGATCTTCGACTCAATCCTTCTTGCCAGTCTTTTCTTCCTTTCACGTTATCCCCTCAAACAGCTTCTCCGTGAACTCAAATTCTGGACAATATTTCTCTTCATCCTATTTCTGTTCCAGTCTTTTTTTACACCCGGAATTCGCCTTCACTCCTATCCCTGGCTCCCTATCAGTATCGAAGGACTGATCCTGGGAGGATTGACCTGCTGGCGATTGGGACTGATTCTCGGCTATGCCGTGCTCTTTACAGCGGTGACCCGCCCCCGTGAGCTTCGCGACGCTTTGATCTGGCTTTTAAAACCTATCCCTTATCTGCCAGAAAGAAGAATCGGACTGATGGTCTCGCTGACCTTAAGATTTTTTTCTCGGATTTTAGATCAGGCTGAGGAGGTTCATCTGGCTAACAAAGCTCGATTTGGAGATCAAAAGAAAAATCCTATCCGTAAGATGAAATTTCTTGCTTTACCAATTCTTCGGCGATCCATTTTAGAGGCCGAAGAGGTCACCTTTTCCCTCGCCGCCCGAGGCTATCGTGACGACCTACCCCTTCAACTTTCACAACTACCCCTCTCTCACTTGATTCCTCTCCTCTTTCTTCTTGGATGTTTCATAGTGATAGGATGATCGTAAAGGGTTGGAAGCACACTCGCCTCCCTTTTCAATGTTTCATTAAGGATAATTGAGAAAAAGTGATACCGGAAAGAAGCGAAAAAAATAGCCGCAAATATTTGCGGCTATTTTCACCCCCCTTTTAGCATCTATTTCACAGAAGGTTTTTTAGACCCTCTTTTTTCCAAATGTCATGCGGGTGCCAGTTTGGGAATCAAGAAGGAGAAGGCTCCTTCTTTCTCATTCTCACGGTCAATCTTTTCAAAAGCGCACTCCACAGCAGACCGGATTTCCTGTAGATCTGCTGGCTTCATTGCCTGATAGAAGATACCAGCCCCACGTAGTCGTCTTACCAGACCCAGGGACTCCTCCGATGAAATCATAATGACCTGAATCATCGAATTAATTTTCTTTAAAAGTGGGACCACATCACATGCCTTCAACCCTTCAATCTCATCGTCAAGAAGGACGACATTAAAATTCCCATTTCGAACCTTCCGGATCATCTCGCTTAAGATCCTGACGGTTTCAACACGATATCCAAGCCCATGGAAATAAGTAGTAAATGATTTGACCCAGAGGTCGTCCTGATAAGCGATGAGGATTTTTCTTGTTTTCATCGAACCCTCCTCTTTCTCAATCCTATATTGCCCGAATGGGAATCTCACCTTTGCGAAATGGGGTAATCGCCGATCCAATGAAGGAGGACAGGAGAATTCCTGCAGGTATCATCTGTCCAAGGACAACGATGATTCCAAAGGTCAGAAAGAACCAAACTCCAAGAAGCCCGATGCCCCTGATCCCTCCTGCATAAGCAACCACCAGAGAACCTAATGCGATCGCAAGAACCAAAGTGAGAGCCAGGATAGCCAGAATTTTCTTTGTACTCTTAGACATTGTTTTCACCTCTTCTCTTATTTTCACACCAGTTACTTCTTCACCACTACAGGCTCAGCGCCAGGAAGCATTACCTCTTCCTCAGCACCTTTCTCTTTCTTCAAAGCCATGGTTGTGGCCGTTCCGATGAAGCTGAAGAAGAGAATGGCGGCTGGGATCAGTTGAAGCAGAACGATAACTGCTCCTATAATAACGAAGATCCAGAGTGCCGGTCCTGCTTCCTTCAGGCTGATCGACCTCGCAAACGCAGGAGAAGCCATAAGAACCATTAAACCTGCCATCATTCCAACCTTTAATCCTTTTGCCATTTTTTCCATTTTCGTTTCCTCCTCTCTTTGATTTTCACCCTTTAATAAGCATTTCTTATGCCAAAACATAATAAATCTTTAACTATTTGATATTACTGTATTTTTTTATTTTCTCAGTTTTATTACCATTAGATTTAAGCCCTTTAAGAACATTCTTAATATACATTTTGAACGTAAACATCTAATATATCATTTTTAATTATATGATATTATTAAATATTTTAATAAATATAGTTTTTATACGTTTGTTGATTTTAAAATTAAAATTTTATACATTCATTGCGTATTAACTCCAATGTCCAGAAAAAACCTTGAACAGTTTGATAAAACGAACATTACAAAGCAATTGACAATAATATAAATAGATCCTATTATGCCTGGAAACATGTTGAAATGTTTAAATTAATCTTTATTGATAAAATGAGGTAGATATGATGGAAACCAAATATTTACAGGAAAACAAGTGGTGGGTAAGCCCATATAATTTCGTTGATGAAGTAACAAACGAGTTTGACCTCCCTGTTAAAGTCGAAATTCACGACGCCACCTTAAGGGATGGGGAGCAGACACCCGGGGTTGTATTTCGAAAAGAAGATAAGGTTCAAATCGCACAAATGCTGGATGAAGTCGGTGTAGAGCGCATTGAGGCGGGGATGCCTGCTGTCTCCGAAGAAGATTTTCAAGCAATTAAAGAAATCAGCAAAGGGGGATTAAAAGCCAAAATTTTCACATTTGCCAGGGCATTGCCAATCGATATCGATAAAGCCATCGACTGCGGTGCTCATGGGGTTGTGATCGAAATACCAATTGGATACCCAAAGCTAAAATATCAGTTCGGCTGGATCTGGGAAGATGTGCTTCGAAAAAGTGTTGACTGCATCAATTACGCAAAGAAGAAAAAGATGTATGCCGTATATTTCCCTTACGATACCACCCGTGCCAGAGATGAGGATTTGACCAACCTGCTGACCCGGATTATGGCAGAGTCCCCTCCGGACTCCATTGGTGTTGTGGATACGATGGGATGTGCGCTACCAGAAGCAATCAAACATATGGTTAGAAAGGTGAAAAAACTAACAGGTCTGCCGGTTGAAATTCATACGCATAATGATTTCGGAATGGGTGTAGCAACCGAGCTTGCAGCAGTCACTGCAGGAGCAGATGTTGTTCATTCCTGTATCAACGGCCTCGGGGAAAGAACCGGAAATGCTGCCTTAGAGGAACTGATGGTGGGACTTCACATTCTCCTTGGGATGAAAACAAATTACAAATTTGATAAAATCTTGCCCCTTTGTAAACTGGCTGAAGAGCTTTCCGGGATAAAACCCGCCAGCAATAAGCCGATCATCGGTGTCGGCAATTATACCAGAGAATCCGGTATTGGTGTCGATCTGGTGATGAAAACGCCGCTGGCTATGTTTGGTACAGCCCCCCAGTTCTTTGGACGTGAAGGAGAGGTGGTATTGGGCAAAAAGAGTGGCAAGACTTCCATCCTCTATACGCTCGAAAAGCTCGGGATTCAAAATGTTGGCGAAGAAGCCATTTCCGAAATTCTCAAGGAAGTCAAATCTAGAGGAACAGAAAAACGAGCCCTGTTGACCATGGAGGAATTTAAAGAAATCTTAAGCCGTCATATCCACTGATGGGATTTGATTTTATGTGGATCTCCATTTTAGGGGAGGTTCATGAAGCTCCTATAGTTCTTATTAACTAACTTATGGAAGATTTCTATATCTTCTAAAAATTGATTGATAAATTCGAGCGTCGATTGGACTTTCTCGGGATGTCCAATCACTGCGTCGCTCCCAAAAAGTATCCGGTCTTGATAGTCTTTGATGAAGCTCTTATAGGATAACGGCTCTTTTTCCATAAAAGGTTCCAAAGAAGACATATCCGTGTAACAATTTGGATATTTATCTAATAAAAAAGAGACGGCCTTTCTGGAAAACCCAAAATGGGGGAGATTAAAATGGGTCTTGGGATGACTTCTGATCATTTCTTCAACAAAGTCCCCATACCTTCTCAAATCGACATGCATCAGAACGGGCATATCCTGCGAGGATGCACTTTCAATGATCAATGATGTCATTTTCTCTGATTGTTTGCATGTCCGACCAAAAGTTTTTTCCATGCCACCTATTCTCAGCACTGCATCTTCTTCCGGAACATAGAGCAATTTAAGGCCCTTAAATCCCAGATGCCGATACCTTTTAACCCTCTCTTCTATATTATTCTCCATAAAACGAGCATCGAAAAAGAATGCCATTTCGAGATGATGGGATAAATTCATGGCGGCAAATGGGTCTCTTTGGTTTTCAATGGCCTCCCTGGTAACAAAGGGATGATACTCTCCGGGTATCATCTTCAGATAAGATTTAATTTCAGCCGGATATTCGGCGATCACCAGGATATTTAAACCTGCAAGGCCCATCTTGACTAAAAACTCAAATTTCTGTTTAAGTTCGTTTTTAGAACACTGATAAAAAAAGTGAATATGGGAATCATAATACTTCATTGTTTAAACCCTTTTCCGGTTGTTTTCGATTTCATTACGATGAACTGGCTATCATCCTTGCTTCAATATGTCTAAAACCCGATCCCGATAGTTTCCGCTCTTTTCATCCGCTGAGATCACGTTGATCTCTGAAGGTGAAGATACCCCTATTCCCAGCTCTACGGCCCTGGAAATCTGTTCTTGTTCAAATATCTTTGGTTTCATGATGTGATCATTACTTCCAAGATGTTTTAAAAGGGCTACCCCAACAGCATCGATAGCCACTCGATCGGTTGAGGCGAGGAAGACCTCCCCTTTGGCACGCTTTCCGGTCATAGGCCCACCATCCACAAAAGCATCGATTCCGTCAAGGATGACTAGGGCGGGTCTAAAAGGTTCGTTAATCTCTGCGATCATTTTCCGTTGATTGGGGGAGCTGTGAAGTTCCTGCATATACTGAAATCCATGGCGGGAAGTTGGGACAACACCCACATGGAGCTTTAAAGATAGTGTGAAGATCCCTCCAAACTGATGAGTCTTGAGACAGCAGGTGGAGATGAGGCATTCTGCGTCAAGGATGGGCCGCGCTACCCGAAACCCGTTCGGCCAGTGGCTCTTTTTAGATTTGAATAACACCCAGTCCTTTGGGTCGAGAGTATCAAAGTCAATGACCTTTACATTCAATTTATCCAGAAAGGGTAAAATTCCCTTTTGCTCCATCACTTCACGTGTAGGAGGATAACTCCTTTCTCCAAGGCTGACCGATTTTGCCCCCATCTCCCAAACTTCTTCCACTAAGGCAACCAAGGTGTCATTGTGTGTGGAGCCCGGTGTTATATCTGCGGTGTTGAAATTGGGTTTGATCAAGACATTTTTCCCCTTGATGGGATTTACATTAAGTGTCTTCAAGGAGGTCTTTACACCGTCTTTCCGATTATCCGTCTTCATCAATGCAACACGGCTTGCAGTGCTGGACATGGTTACACCTCCATTCATTCCCAAAAATAGAGCTCCACCGGCTGCTCCGGTAACCTTTAAGAAATCTCTTCGGTTAATACTCTTCATGATTACTCCATTACTCTATTTGCTATTTGTTCATGGTGCGCTCCTCGGGTCACCGTTCGCCCTGAGGTTCTCGAAGGGTGAACGGCTCGCTCAGGACAAGCACTGTCGAACCATGAACGGACTTACGACACAGTCTTTCAGCGCAAAAGGGGAATTGTATCTTTTAGGAGTTGAATCACTTTTTCCAATTCCTGGATGGTTGTCGTCCTCCCCAAACTGAACCGGATGGCGCCCATTCCAATCTCAGGGGTGACTCCCATTGCCTTCAGAACCGGAGAGAGCTCCACTGAGCCAGAATGACAGGCTGCGCCTGTCGAGGCAGCTACCCCCTTGAGCCTCGATAATATTTCCCCACCTGCTTTGCCGACGAAACTCACATTGAGGGTATTGGGAAGGCGATCCACGGGGTGCCCGTTCAGGACGATTCGATCACTAAAGTTCTTCTGAAGAAGCTTCCAGAAATGCTCCCTGAGATCAATGAGGGTGCTGGTTTTCAAATACCTTCTTGCAATTTCACAAGCTTTTCCAAGACCTATGATCAGTAAGACATTTTCTGTTCCGGCTCGCCTCCCAAATTCATGGCCGGCGCCATGGATGAGCGCTTCTATAGATACTCCTTTACGAAGATAAAGGGCTCCCACACCCTTCGGCGCATAGAGCTTATGACCTGCCACAGACAACAGATCAACTCCCAGTCTGTCCACTTGTGTATCAATCTTCCCCACGGATTGGGCTGCATCCGTATGGAAGAGAATGCCGTTTCTCTTTGCAATCTCGGAAATTTCTTCGATGGGCTGGATGGTCCCCACCTCGTTATTGGCATGCATCACCGTAATAAGAATCGTCTTCTTGGTGATGGCTTTCTCAATCTCTTCAGGATCGACCTTCCCATAGGCATCCACCCCGATCAAGGTCACCTCTGCCCCAAATCTTTCCAAAAATCGGCAAGGATGAAGAACTGCCGGATGCTCAATCTGAGTCGTAATGATGTGATTACCCTTCTCTTGTAAAGCAAAGAAAACCCCTTTGATGGCGTGATTGTTTGATTCGCTTCCTCCGCTTGTAAAAATAATCTCACCCAGATTGCATTGCAGTAGATCGGCTATCTGTCTTCGAGCATGTTCAACAGCCTCTCTGGCTGGCTCCCCTGCCCAATGGGAGCTTGAAGGGTTTCCAAAGTGCTTGGAAAGAAAGGGTCTCATCGCTTCTGCCACTTCAGGAGCAATGGGAGTGCTGGCATTGTAATCAAGGTAAATACGGCGGGATTTCATAAGGACCCATCCAATTCATCCGAAACGGTTTTTTTGCATGACCTGCAACGTTGGGCGCCTCTGAGAAGCGGCTGACCGCATGAGGAACAGTGATAACGCTCACATTCTCCCCGCGCCCATTCAATGCTGCCCTTCTCACCCCCATGCTCAGTGACTTCAGCTCTCCATAAGGGAATCGCTCTTTTCATCACTCGCACACCTGTGGCGAAGCCGAAATTCTCTATCTTGCTGCATGGCCATTCCCCACATTGATAGCAGGAGTAATAGCCTTTCGATCTCACGCAGTTTCTTATCGTGCATCCCGCGCAATAACCATAGAGCTTTTTAGGCGGGTCAGGCTGCATGCAGCCAAGACATTCTGTTTCTTCAGGCTTTGTTCCGTAGAGGCTGGCCATCACCGCCCTAAATTTTTCATTCTTATCCCTTGTAGCAAGATAAACTCCGCAGACACCACAATAGAGTCCACAGGGCGCCATCAAATCTTTATTTCTAAACTCTTCTTCACTCCATCCTTCCATACTCCTATCCCTC
>Ga0299915_10002719_pt1 | contig 12861 bp, 5 predicted proteins | sample RVTome_13_FD_200263 | JGI IMG/M metagenome (GOLD analysis project Ga0299915, IMG submission 200263) | Soil microbial communities from uranium-contaminated site in the Upper Colorado River Basin, Wyoming, United States - RVT92D227 (version 2) ...
GATCCCCTACCTGGTGATTACCGACCTCATGATGCCGCATATGGATGGAACAGAATTGTGCCGGCAACTGAAAACCGATGAACGTACCAGTCATATCCCGGTAATCATGCTCACGGCTCGGGCAAGCCTTGATGATAAGGTTAAGGGTCTTGAAACGGGAGCGGATGATTATGTTTCCAAGCCGTTCAATATGAAAGAACTGCTGGCGCGTTCCAGAAACCTGATCGAACAACGCCGGAAACTGCGGGAACGGTTCAGCCGTGAGATAACCCTGGAACCCAGGGATATCGTGATCACTTCACTGGATGAAAGATTCCTGCAGCGGGCCATAACCATAACTGAAAAACATATCGGGGAAGAGGACTTTTCGGTCAATAGGTTTTGCGAAGAAATGAATATGAGCAGGAGCACACTCTTTCGGAAGTTATATGCACTTACGGGTCAGTCTTCCATGGAATTTGTCAATACCATCCGGCTCAAGCGGGCTGCAACCCTCTTGCGTCAAAATTTCGGAAATGTTACAATTGTGGCCCTGGAGGTTGGATTCACCAATCCCTCCCATTTCGCGAAGATATTTAAGAAGCAGTTTGGGATTGAGCCCAGGGAATACGTAAAATCGTGAATTTTTGCTTTCACATGTGGTAATTAGCTGCTTTCCCGGTCCTATACTATTAGCCTCATCCAGATTCAGGAAAGGTAAGCTGTTTGTTAAAAAAATCATAAATATTGTTAATGCATGCATAAAATGGCCTGTATGTGCGTATCTGATATCAGATCCGGTTTAAATCCTTGTATACTTGTTAAATTAAAAAGCAATAAGCAAAGCCTTCAGATGAAATTTACATTTGGAATCCTGATACTTCTTATATCAGCCAACATTACAGCTCAGGAGAAAAAAAGTGTTGAAGCATTAAATATTACCACTTCTATAAACATTGACGGGATTCTAGACGAACAACCCTATTCGCAGGCACAGCCTGCAAAGGACTTTGTGCAGCTGTGGCCTTATAACGGAAAACTTGCTTACCAACCGGCTGAGGTGCGCATTCTTTATGATCAGACTGCCTTGTATGTTGGCGCCATGCTTTACGACAGCTCGCCCGACAGCATATTTAACTTTTTCTCAGAGCGCGACAACATTGGCATGTCGGATTATTTTGGAATCTACTTCGATCCCTACAATCAGGGTCAGCTGGCATATGGCTTTTTTGTTACGCCGGCCGGTGTTCAAACCGACATAAAAGCCATGAAAAGCGATTATGACTACGAGGATGATGACTGGGATGCCGTTTGGCAAAGTAAAACCAAGATAACCGATGAGGGCTGGATTGTGGAAATGCGGATTCCGTATTCGGCCTTGCGTTTCCCTGAAAATGGCGGAGGTACATGGGGGCTCCAGATGTTCAGGAATATCCGCAGGTACAACTCTAACACAACATGGAATTTCATTAACCGGGAAGTATCCGGATTCATCCACCAGGCGGGCCAGTTGACTGGTATTAAGGATATCAAACCACCTGTCCGGCTTTCAGTAAGTCCTTACGCAGCTGCCTACACAGAATTCAAGGGCGGAAACTCATCGCCTGAGTATATCTATAAAGGGGGGATGGACCTCAAATATGGTATCAGCGAAAGTTTTACCCTCGATATGATGCTGATTCCCGATTTTGGCCAGATACAATCCGATGATCAGCAGCTGAATCTCTCTCCTTATGAATTGTACTATTCCGAAAGAAGGCAGTTTTTCACCGAAGGCACTGAGCTATTTGAAAGGGGTGATATCTTTTATTCACGGCGCATCGGAACTGCCCCGAAATTTTCCTACAAGGCTTTTGATGAACTGTCTGATCATGAAATTGTGGATTACAATCCAACTGAAACACAATTGCTGAATGCCACCAAGGTTTCGGGCAGAACCACCAAAGGATGGGGACTGGGTATGCTGAATGCCATGACACTGCCTTCCTATGCCACACTAAAGGACACGGTTACCGGTCATGAACGCGATGTGAAAATACAGCCTTTTACCAATTACAATGTGGCAGTGGTGGACAAATCGTTGAAGAACAATTCCTACATCAGTCTGATCAATTCCAGTATTCTGATGGCCAATGATCCTTTTTATGCCAATGTAACGGCTACCGATTTCCAGATCAGGAATAAGGCTAAAACTTATGCAGTTAAAGGAAAAGGTGGCATTAGCACCCGGAACAACGGAGAAAAGCAGACCGGATTTTATACGGAGCTGGGCATTGAGAAAAACAGCGGCAAGCTTCATTTCGGTGTAACCCAGGAGATTTTTTCCGATGAATATAATCCGAATGATCTGGGTTATCTCCGGCGGAACAATGAGATGACGACTGAATCCTATATCAACTATAATATCATAGAACCCTTCAGTATATTCAGGGAAATCCATTCCGTGCTCTTTTGGGATCATACCCGCATGTACAAGCACGGAAAGCTTTTCACCAACGAGATCGGATTCAATACCTTTGCCCAGTTTAAAAACAACTATGGCATGGAGTTATTCATTAAGTTAACCGGCAATAAATACGATTATTACGAACCCCGGGTAGCGGACCGGTATTATTTTGAACCCTACCGGCTAACCTACAACCTTTTTGCCTTCACCGACAACAGGAAGCCATGGCGGATATCCGGAGGTATTGGCGGATGGCGGATTCCCGATACGGATCAGTACGGATACTTTAGCGATATTTATTCGCGAATCAGGATTGGAAAGCGTTATCTGATGGATTATGAATTGTCATTTCAGGATGAAATAAACGACCGGGGTTTTGTGGATCTGTCAGACGATGAAAGTATTATTTATTTTGCTCGGCGTGATGTAAAATCGATTGAGAATGTTGTGGGTGTATCCTATGCCCTCAACAATAAAGCAGGCATAAACCTGAGGATCCGCCATTACTGGTCAGGGGTCACCAATAAGGATTATTACCAGCTACAGCATAACGGTTCACTTACACCGGATGCCACATATCTGGAAGATAACAATGAGAATTACAATGCCTTCAACATCGATCTGGTTTTCCGGTGGATCTTTGCTCCGGGTTCTGAACTTACCATAGCCTGGAAAAATTCAATCCTCGACAGCCGGAGCGAGGTCGTGGAAAACTACTGGAATAACCTGGGCAAGACCTGGAAATCAAATCAGACAAACAGTTTTTCATTAAAGATTTTGTATTATATTGACTATAATAACCTGAGAAAGAAAAAGTAATGCCGGGAGGCAGGGGTTCCTTTGAATTCTAAATGTCTATATCGTGGTTGTTCAGCAGATGCTTGACAGTCTTTATGTCAATGGCTACCCCGATACTGCTGCCTGATGCTTTGTATATCTCACCGGCGAGCTGCAGGATTTGTTTCTGCCAGGCAATAAGAACCTGAATGGGATCAACGCCCGAAACTTCAAATTCTCCCTGGGCTTTTTCGAGCATTTTAACATTTGAATTGCTGATCTCGATCATTTTCTCGTAGGATTTGTTCCTGCGATCGAGCTTATAACCGATGATACCCAGCACCTCATTGGTTTTCAAATCGATAAGCGGACTGCCTGAATTTCCCCAGATGGTTGAACCGTCGAACTGGAGGTAACGGTTATTGTGGCGGTGGATCACGGTCGACAGGATCCCTGACTTAATGGTAAGGCTGGGATTATCATATTGATAACCCAGCACAGCTACGGCCTGACCGATATAAACATGACGGCTAACAGCCAGTTCTAGTGAAGGAATGCTGTTAAAGGCCAGGTCATCAATGGAGATCAGAGAAAAACCCGTGATTTCCTGGTCATATGAAGTGATGATGCGTTCGGAGAAATCATGCAGAGACAACCGTTCAATGGCTGCGATGTTATGCCCGTCCTCTTTAACAAATTTAATTTCAACGAATTCAGCTTTGTTAAAACGGTTCACCATATCGTGGGTAAACAGGTGATCACCGGCTTTAAAACCGGTGAGGGAAACGACTTCGATGTCGTTTCCATTCAGGAACCTGATGGAACAAACCGAAGAATGACAAGCCTTCCATACACTTTTGTACAAACTCACCATTGCTGACAGTCAGGGTTGAATTATAAGTACAAAAGAAGTAAAAATTTATTAATTGTGATGTACGGGCAGCCAATTTGTTTTGTATTGCAGGTTAACAAAGGAATACGAGATAAAAAAAACCAGGGATCGGAGAGATCCCTGATTTCTAACCCTAACCATTAAACCTAAATTTACGAAAAAAACCCTGAAAAAACTACTTTTAACCCTAATTAGAACTATTTATTAACCCACTGAATTAATAACGAAAATCATGCCATAATTGTTACATGATTTTGAAATTTTTAATATTTTAAATAATAAATTTTTTAACAGGTCCTGTCAATATTGGTTTTGTCATCTCAGAATCGGATGGTGATGCCGGCTAAAAAGTTAATCCCTGACTGGGGATAGTAATATGGGACGTTATCATAAACAGATCCGCCTGATTCGTAGAGGACATTAAAAACATTATTGATGAGGGCCGTGATTTCAATGCCGGACTTATGTTCCTCCGAGAGCAGAAAGGCAAACCGTACATCGTTGATAAGGTAACTGCGGAGCATGAGCTTTTTATTACCGGTATTATCAAGGTATTGTTTACCGACATATTTCATGAGCCAGTCAATTTCGAAGTTTTTAGCCGGGAATATTCTCACTTGTGCACCGGCTGTGATGCGGGGAGAAAACGATATATCCCTGTTTTTTAATTCTATAATGTCACCTTCATCTCCCATCAGCCTGTAATCGGTTTTGTTCATGCTTAATGAGAGATTACCGCTCACCTCGGTCACTGTTCTGAATTTATAGGCTGCTGACATTTCAATACCGGTCCGGTAGCTTTTTCCTGTATTCTTACGGATAAAAGCACCATCATCATTGATTTCGCCTGTAAGTACCAGCTGATTCACATAATTCATCAGATAATAGTTCATGGCATATTGTAAATCTGCTCCTGCTTTCCGGATACCCAGTTCAAGGTTTCCAAGAAACTCCGGTTTCGGATCTTCACCGGGTATGGCATCAATATAATCGTCGCGGATGGGTTCCCGGTGCGCGACGCTGTATGAAGCATACAAAGTGCCGACATTCAGGTTATAGCTTATGCCAATCTTCGGATTAAAAAAGTCGAAGACCTTAAGAATGTTCACTTCGTTCAGATGACTTTCAATGCCCCAGGCTTCATACCCGATGTGTCTGTACTGGAGATCACCGTATAGCGTGACTTTAGGAACCGGTGTCCAGGCGGCTTTAAAGAAAACGTTGAAATCGGTTTTATAACCGGTATTGCTGTAATATTCATCACCATAATGATAATCACTTGAGAACTCGGCCCAGATTATCTCCCCGAAATGTCTGGCACGGTCATATTTGTTCCAGGCGCCTCCAATGATCAGGTCGGTTTTTCCCTTTTTATGCCGGAGCGACCAGGTTACGCCATAGTAATGATTATCGAGCCACCTGCGGCGGATAAGATCGGTCGACCTGATGGTATCGTGGTAGAAGAGCTGGTAGTCGCTTCCGGTCCATACACTGTCAGGTCCGAAATACAGGTCGTTCAGTCCGTAATCAGCAAGGGCTTCATCCTGTTGATACTCCTCATAATACCCGCGTCCGTAAGTATAATGGCCTGCTAGGCTGAGGTTCAGAGAATGCGTCAGTTGCCTTGAGATAAGTAACTGGTAATGATTCTGCCGGTAATTATCGGTCTGATTATCGTAGTATTCTGTAACGTTCCAGTTATCGTCAAAAATAGCTCCGGCCCAGTTAAATCTCCGGTTGGTGCTGAGTGTTTCAGCACCAATCCCGTACCAGGCCTGGTAAGTCTTTTCATTTCCTCCGAAAGTTATTGCTTTGATGAGTGTATTCTCGTCATGGTAACCGCCCTGCAGAAAATATGAATTCAGTGAGGATGATGCCCGGTCAATATAACCGTCGGAACCGATTGCCGAGCCACGGCCTTCAAAATACCAGTGGTTATTGATTATTCCCGTGCCGGCCTGGAAACTCGTCCTCCAGGTGTGAAATGAGCCGGCTGCGAGGCTCACCAGACCATAAGGTTTTGTCTGGAAGGAGTTTGTCTCAAGGTTCATGGAAGCGCCAAACGCTCCGGCGCCGTTGGTTGAGGAACCTACTCCCCGTTGTAATTGCAGGCTGTTGACCGAGCTGGCAAAATCGGGAATATCTACCCAGTATACCACGTGTGATTCCGGATCATTTAATGGAATACCATTGATAGTAACATTGATGCGGGTAATATCACTGCCCCTTATGCGCATACTTGTGTATCCTACACCGGCCCCTGCATCGGAAGAAGTTACTACTGAAGGCTCCAGGCTAAGCATGTAGGGGAGGTCCTGCACCAGGTTTCTGCGGTTGATTTCTGCCTTACTCATCATAGTGAAAGTGGCGGGCGTGTTCTGCGAGGCCCGGACCGCGGATATAACCACCTCCTCGCTCACAATGGATGATTCCTGCAAAGTAACTGAAATGTTCATATTGTCCCGGACAGTAATGGTATCTGAGTAAGCAATATGGCCCACATAGCTGATCTGCAGATGATAAATGCCGGGTTTAATACCTGTAAATCTAAAAATCCCGTTATTGTCAGTGATGGTCCGGTAATATGAATTCAGGATAACCACATGTGCCCCGGTCAGGGATTCCTTATCGTTGTTCATCACCGTCCCGCTCAGGGAGAATTGCGCACAGGCATGCCATGAAAGGCACAACCATGCAAGTACTATGCACACCTGCTTCATAATGTAATTTTTTATGTTAATGAAACAGCGGCAACGAAATTCATTGCCACCAGGTCCCTTCGCCGGCATTACCCGGATCAGGTTCTAAGGGTATGATCTCAGCCCGATTCTTTAGGGCACCCCCTTAGTGAAATACGGAGGTAAAATTAGGTTTTTTAAATAACGGATGCAAGAAGAATATGGTTTTTTTATTTTGGCATAATCTCCTGACGGTAACCGGTAAACAGTAATCGGTAAACGGTAACCGGTAATCGGTGATCTGTAATCTGTAATATGATATCTGATATCTGCAATCTGCAATCTGAAGTGAAATATGTATTTTTGGACTCAGAATGTAATAATTTAATGATACTTCATGATCGTACCACTGAATCACAGGATATTTCCGCTTGTTTCCGGGCTTGTTTCTGAAAGCAACCTGTCATGTTATGTTATCGGAGGATATGTCAGGGATCTGTTGCTTCAGCGACCGTCCAAGGATATTGACATTGTTGTGGTGGGGAGTGGTATTGATCTGGCAAAATCGGTGGCGAAGCGAATCGGAAAGAAGGGCAGGATAAGCGTGTACCGTAATTTCGGGACCGCCTTGCTGCGTTATGATGACCTTGAAATCGAGTTTGTGGGGGCTCGCAAGGAATCGTACCAGGCCGATTCGCGCAAGCCATCCGTTGAGAATGGTACGCTCGAGGATGATCAGAACAGGCGTGATTTCACCATTAATGCACTGGCAATCTCCCTGAACAGGGAGACCTATGGTGAACTGCTGGATCCTTTCGGCGGATTAAAGGACCTTGAGCAAAAAGTAATCCGTACCCCACTTGATCCTGGTATCACTTATTCCGATGATCCGCTGCGTATGATGCGGGCCATTCGTTTTTCGTCGCAGCTTGGATTTAAAATTGAACCGAAATCATTGGATGCAATACGGCATAACAGGGAGCGGATAAAAATCATTTCCAGGGAGCGGATCATTGATGAGATGAATAAAATCGTGCTTTCGCCAAAGCCTTCGGTGGGTTTTTATTTAATGGAAAAAACCGGACTGCTGGAGCTTGTTTTTCCTGAATTCGACAGGATGAAAGGTATTGCTGTAGTGGACAAACTGCGGCATAAGGACAATTTCAAACATACCGTTAAGGTACTCGATAAGATTGCAGAGAAATCAGATAATCTCTGGCTGAGGTGGGCTGCCATCATGCATGACATCGCCAAGCCCGAGACCCGGAAATATGTTGAGGGTCACGGATGGACCTTTCATGGTCACGAATATGTCGGATCAAAAATGGTATCCGATGTATTCCGCAGGATGCATCTGCCACTCGGGCCCACCATGAGGTATGTGCAGAAACTGGTGTTGTTGCATCTGCGTCCCATTGCACTGGTTGAAGAAGAGGTCACCGATTCGGCCGTTCGCCGTTTGTTATTCGAAGCAGGAAACGATATCGATGACCTGATGATGCTGTGTGAAGCAGACATCACCTCCAAGATCGATGTAAAAGTGAAATCATACCTCGGTAACTTCAGGCTTGTTAGAGAGAAGCTGAAGGAAATTGAGGAGAAAGATGCCGTACGGAATTTTCAGCCGCCCGTAGATGGCGAGCTCATCATGAAAACCTTTGGCATTGGTCCTTGCCGCGAAGTGGGCATTATCAAGAATGCAATAAAGGAGGCCATTCTCGAAGGGATTATCAGGAATGAATATGCGGAGGCTTACAGGTTGATGCTGGAGAAAGCGGAAGAACTGGAGCTGAAAAAAGTGACTGGTGACTCGTGACTTGTGACGGGTGGGCTGTGAGCATGTGCATGAGTGTGATTCCTCTCGCAGATGTCGCAGATGTTGCAGATTTCACAATTCCAGGTTCTGCGTAAATCAGCGTGATCTGCGAGAAAAAACCATGCTCAAGACTCATTCCCCTCTGCACACTCGTCCCTTGTCTCTATTCCAGCAATTTCAGTAACTCCTCCTTATCCCCCGCCTTAAACGGATTATTCTCCTTAATAAAATTCTCCGCCAGCTGCGATTTCCTTTCCTGAAGCAGGTGGATTTTCTCTTCGAGGGTATCCTTGGTAATGAAGCGGTACACGAATACATTCTTCTTTTGTCCCATCCTGTGGGCACGGCTCAGGGCCTGTTCCTCCACTGCCGGGTTCCACCAGGGATCGAGGATGAACACGTAATCGGCTGAAGTCAGGTTAAGTCCGAAGCCGCCTGCTTTGATTGAAATGAAAAACAGGTGAACCAGGGGATCTTCCTGAAATTTTCTGATGACGGATTCCCTTTGCTGAAGAGGCGTTTCTCCGGTAAGCAGGGCATACGGGAGTTCCTCCTGCTCGCAAAAGGCTGTATACAGCTCCAGATGCTTCACAAATGAAGAGAAAACGAGAGCTTTATGGCCTTCGGCCACCAGATTTCTGATATTGTCAATGATCAGGTCGTGTTTGCCGGAATCCTCGATGTAACCGGTGTCGATAAGGACAGGATGGTTTGCGGCCTGGCGCAGTTTGGTAAGTGACTGGAGGATCATGAAGGAGGACTTTTTGATGCCTTGTTGCCGGATGTTATCGAGAATGAGGTTTCGGGCTTTTGATTTTTCGGTTTCATAGAATGCCTGTTGTGATTCCGACATGTCGCAATAAATGACCTGTTGTGAGAGTGGTGGCAGTTCACGGGCCACCTCGCTTTTGGTTCTGCGCAGTACGAAAGGTTTAATGAGGGTTTGCAGTATGCGCGACTGTTTTTCGTCTGAATCCTTTTCGATAGGCGTGACGAACTGGTTTCTGAAAAACTCAAAATTACCCAGCAGGCCGGGATTGAGAAAATTCATCTGTGCCCACAGGTCAGTGAGGGAATTCTCAATGGGAGTACCGGTGAGCACGATTTTGTGCGGGGCATTCAGGCTCACCACAGCCTTATATGTTTTGGAGTGCGGGTTTTTGATCACCTGGCTTTCATCAAGGATGAGGTAAAGGAAATCATAACATTTGAATGCGTCGAGGTCATTCCTGACGAGTCCGTATGATGTGACGATGATATCGAAGCAGTCGTAATAATACCTGAAGGGCTTGCGGTTTTGTCCCCCGTAATACCCCGTTTTCAGACAGGGGGCGAATTTTGCGGTTTCATTGATCCAGTTGTGTATGAGGGTGGCAGGAACTATGATGAGAGTGGGTTTAGCTTTGGCTTTAACGGCATCATGGGCGTCGAAAATGGTAAGTTGCCTTTCGTAGACTGAATTGACAGGGCCGCAATGTCGTTTTCTTTCAACGTTAACAACCTGTTGGATCAGGGTAAGAGTTTGCAGTGTTTTTCCAAGTCCCATGTCATCTGCCAGGCAGCCGCCGAATTCCCGGGAATGCAGATTCCACATCCAGCTGTAACCCCGCTTTTGGTATTCGCGGAGTTCGGCTTTTATTTCTTCAGGCACCGGTTGTTCTTCAGGTAATGCTGAATCAAACCATTTCCGGAGTTTACCGGAATAGGATCCGTCGAGGCCTTTAAGGCTTTCTTTCAGAAGTGGAAAATGTTTTTTTTCAAGCAAAAGCTGGTTACTGTTTTCTTTGGCAAATGAAAACAGGTCCTTGAAACGGGCGAACCATTCTTCAGGGAGCACCACGATCCGGCCATCGGGCAGTTCGTATTCACGGCGGCCGGAAAGGATCCAGGGACGGAATTTGATAAACGGGATCTCGAAGCCTTCAAACTGAACAACCGCGAGGATATCGAACCAGTCGTTTTTGTTTTCAGTGACCTTGAGTTTCAGCTCAACCTGTTGCAGGTAGTAACGTTGAGTATGGTTGGCCTGTATAATCTCAATGCCGGCTCCGATAAGCGGAGACCGGTTAGAATTAAGCCAGTTCACCAGGTCATAGGTCATAAAGGTTTTTTCAGATCTTTTGGAGTGCAAGGGAGTAAAGGATGAAGCATCAAGGTTAGCCAGTCCGAGTTCAAGCAGCGAAGAGATGATCTGGTTTTCATAGGCCAGGTCGCGGTTCAGCCGGCTGAAGTCGATACCCTTTTCGGTTTCGGTGAGAGTAACCAGCAATTCTGATTTTTTTCCCGCGTAATATTCGGTTTTCTCACCATACCTGAAACGCAGCATAAGAACCGGAATGCCCGTCAAACTGTATTCCAGTGAAAGAACCGGTTGGGGTTGGAGGTATTTATCCGTAATGGTAAAGCCGGTGGCATTGACCTTATATTTCCGGATAACCGGCTTAGCGAACGTCTCGAGGAATTTTCTTTCGGTTTCCGGGCGGATGCTGATATTTTTCTTTCTGAAGAAAGGGAGGAGTTTTTTGCCATCGATATCTTCGAACTGGAAGATACGGTTTTCAAGCACCAGGCGGCATGGGTTGTTTGTTAGCACGAAACCGTTTTTTCCGGTAAGGCTGATAATTTCATCATTATAGCTGACGGTAAGGTAGTACTGGATGCCTTCGGTATTCCTGATAAAGTTAAAAACCGCATTGGCCGTATCTTCCTGGAGCCAGAGCCGGTCGGATTCATAGATGTTATTAAGTTGTTTTTTCAGGAACACGGGTATTTCCGTACCTGAAAAAAGTTCGGTACAGCGGAGCAGTCTTCTTTCGATATAGGGTCGCAACTGTCTTTCGTACAGGATTTCGTCAACCGAGGTGAAGAAGTCCTGTGCGCTGATCTTTATTTTCGAGAAGACCTTAAGGAGTTGGGTGTCGGAGTATTCTTCGGTAATTTTTACCAGACTGATCTCTTCGGGCAGGAGGTATGGTTCATACAGGTGAAGGTTCGCCATTGAAAGGCGGTCGTTTACGGTGTAATATTCCCGGTTAGGGCTTGGTGCAATAATAACCGTGTTAAACAGCGGACCCAGGATACGGTGAGTGGTAAGCGTAAGGGCAAATTTTACTTTCATACAGCAAAAATAGCGGTTTGTTGATAGTTAATAGTTGCTGGTTCATGTTTTGTTATAACAATATTTTAAAACTATCAACTAATTTATTAAATTTGATAGGGAAAGACTGATTAGGTTAGTGAGCAAGAGGAGCAAGATATTCTTAGGGTCATCACAAATTGAATTAATCCATAGAAATCGCACAGATTATCATACATTGGTAGCAGGGGCGTTTACGGCCTTTAAAATGGAAAAGCGATAGGTGTAGCGGGTGGATATGTGATTGAGGGGCACGGAGTATGTTAAAATGATGCTCCTACTGCACTTATCCTCCCAATTTGATACGATATATGTAATTTGCTATGAAATCAAAAGTCAGCGTTAGTAAAGTTGAACTCAGGGGAGTAACGAGTATCAGGCTTGTTTTTCAATATGATTCTGAAGCTTCCGAACAAATAAGAAAACTGAATGGTTCAAGATGGAGCAGTACCTATAGTTCCTGGTTAATTCCATTCGAGAAAGCATCTTTTGACTTACTGAAAGAGATATTCGCAGAGATTATTTGTATTGATAAAGAATGTCAGTCAATTATGGAATCTCCAGGGCATAAAGAAATCATAATTAAAGATGAAATAAATAAAGAAGAAAAGACAGGGGAAGAAGTTTTAATGTGGCAAGATCAGGGTTACTTTTACTTAAAAGTGAATGCTTACAATCAAAAAGACAGGTCATACCTGGCCGGAATAGAGTATAGCAGGAACTTTCTGTCGAGTGGATATTGGAAAATCAGAAGCACAGAAAGAACAGCGAGTTTGTTAAAGGCATATTTTATCGGCAGGTTAAGGAAGTGGCCTTCATTAATTGGAGAGATTAATGAATATGAAGAGAAACAGAGAGATAAGTATAAGATCACTGCTGTCATTGCCGGGAAGCAAGTCAGAGTGATCTTTGACTGGAATAAACAGGTAATAGATTTCCTTAAGACAATGCCCTTTCATCATTGGGATCCAAACAACAAATGGTGGTCATTTGCATATAATGAAAAGACATTAAAGGCATTAAAGGATTTTTGTTCTGAAAAAAAGTTTGATTTAAGGATTGACAGCGTTCAGGTATTAAAGACTGTAATGAAGAGAGCGGTTGATTATAAGGATCCATCTTACAGGAAATGTCCAC
>Ga0299915_10002722_pt1 | contig 12859 bp, 10 predicted proteins | sample RVTome_13_FD_200263 | JGI IMG/M metagenome (GOLD analysis project Ga0299915, IMG submission 200263) | Soil microbial communities from uranium-contaminated site in the Upper Colorado River Basin, Wyoming, United States - RVT92D227 (version 2) ...
GCGAAAAATCCTTCCGGATCGAAGATCGACCATTTTATCGTTCAAACGGGAATGCTTCTCAGCGGAGGACGGGAAGGGGGGTTCTTCACGATGATCGGGCGAAGAGGGGGGGAATAAGAGACGCCTTCGACGCCGGGGCTTGAAGAGAAGCGGCTAAAAGAGCGTGTAGATGAAGGGAGCGATGACGCTTTTTTCGGCCAGAACCAGCAGGACTCCGAGGAGAACAAGGACGATGATGATCGGCAGGAGCCAATATTTTTTGTTGTATCTCAAGAAGCCCCATAACTCTTTAAAAATGCTCAGTCTAGACATTTTTTACCCATATATTTCAGTATTGTTTTTCAATATCGTGAGCGCTTGATCCTTCTTCGTAATACGTCGGAAGGCGCGGGTCGATCTTCGGTTCCATGAATCTTTTTCGGAACAGCCTCATGCCGAGGGCGATGGGCGTGAGGACGAGATAGAACGTAATGGTGCTGATCACGAGGAACATGAAGCTGCCGATATAGCCGGACCCGACCATGATGCCCTTGAAAATGGGGAAGAACAACTTCGGCAGCATCAGGAAGAAGACGATGAGAAGGGCCTCTGTCAGCCAAAGAATGGCCCTCACCGAGGGATGTCCTTTGGTGAATCTAAAGATGACCAGGCCTGCGACAAGAAGCAGGATGACCAGAAAGAGCCGGACTTGTTTGGGCTTGTAATCGAGCTTTTTCATCAGTCTAGGGGAAACTCCTTCATCCAGCTTTCATCGGCCTGAATATATTCCGCTTCTTTCTTTTCCACCAGGAACGTTTCAAGGACCAGATAATCCATGTTGGTCCTCATAAAGCAGCGATAGGCGTCCTGGGGCGTGTTGACGATCGGTTCTCCCCGGACATTAAACGAGGTGTTGATGATGATCGGGCAGCCGGTGAGCTTATAGAATTCTTCAATCACCGAATAATAATAAGGGTTGACGTCCTTGCTGACGGTATGCATGCGGGCCGAATAATCGACATGAGTGATGGCCGGAACGGGGGAGCGCTTGAGAGGAAGTTTGGCCAACCCTTTTTTGGCCTGATCGGTCTCGGAGAGCGGGGTTCTTTTGTCGTCCTTGATGTGATAAACAAGGAGCATATAAGGCGAGGGATAGTTCATATCGAAATAATCCTTCATCTGCTCTTCGAGGACCGACGGCGCAAACGGCCGGAAGGATTCCCGGAATTTGATTTTGAGGTTCATTTTGGATTGCATTTCAGGAGACCGGGCATCTCCGAGGATGCTCCGGCCGCCCAGGGCTCGGGGCCCAAATTCCATGCGGCCCTGAAAAAAGCCGACGATTTTGCCTTGGCTGATCAAGGCCGCGACCTTTTTCGCCATCTCAGCCTTGGGGAATTCGGCGGAGGCGATCCTGTTTGAATCCAGGAAACGTTTGATCTCCTCCCGGGTATAGTCTGGACCGAGAAAGGAGCCGGCTTGGCTGTCGCTCCCCTTATCCACGATCCTAGGTTTCTTGAGATGATAGTGCCAGACATAGAGGGCGGCTCCGAGGGCCCCCCCGGCGTCGCCGGCAGCCGGCTGGATCCAGATGTTCTTAAAGATCTGTTTCTTGAGGATCCTTCCGTTAGCCACGCAGTTGAGGGCCACTCCGCCTGCCAAGCAGAGATTTTCGGACGGGATCCTCTTCTTCGTCGTCTCCACGATCTTATCGACGACATCTTCGAGGACGCATTGGATGGATGCCGCAAGATCCATATCCACCTTCCGGATTTCCGTTTCGGGCTTTCGCCGCGAAACCCCGAACAGCTTCTCGAATCTTTGACCGGTCATGGTCAGGCCCGTGGGGTATTTGAAATACTTCAGATTGAGCCGGAACGAACCATCGTCTTTGACGTCAATGAGCTCTTTCAAGATCAAATCTTTATAAACGGGTTCGCCATAGGGGGCCAGACCCATGAGCTTATATTCCCCGGAGTTGACTTTGAATCCCGTGAAGTACGTGAACGCCGAGTAGAGGAGGCCCAGCGAATGCGGGAACACGATCCTTTTCAAGATGTTAAACTCTTTGCCCTTGGCCTCGGCCATGGTCAGCGTGTCCCATTCCCCGACGGCATCGATGGTGATGATCGCAGCCTCTTCAAAGGGGGAGGGGTAAAACGCCGAGGCGATATGCGATGCGTGATGGGGGACGAAAAGGACCTTCATGTCAGGCCGCCCCAAGTGTTCTTTGATGATGTCTTTGATGAAAATCCGATGTTTGGCCCAGATCGGGACGGCCTTAAGGAAACTTTTGATGCCCATGGGCGCGAATTGCATATATGTCGAAAAAAGGCGGTCGAATTTTAAAAGCGGTTTTTCATAGAAAACGACAGAGTCAAGCTCGTTGGGCGAGGTCTTGGTGTATCTCAGGCACTCGGCTAAAGCATGTTCTGGAAACTCTGAATCGTGCTTTTTCCTGGAAAAGCGCTCTTCCTGGGCGGCGAAGAGAATGCGGCCGTCCTCGACCAAGGCCACGGCGCTGTCGTGGAAAAAAGCAGAAATACCTAGAATTCGCATGGCGCTATTTTATAATATATTGACACTCAAAAAGCAACATGATGAATCCCAAAATTGCCGATAGAAAGCAAGACGGAATTCCGGGACATAGCCGGAAAATTCGGGACATAACCCTTTTCTCTCGAAAAGGGATTGTGTCCCATGAATTTTCCGGATCGTGTCCCTGGAATTCCGGACTTGATCAGAGAAGAAAGAATCCTATCGGCAATTTTGGAATGAATATGAAGAATTTACAAGGAAAGCCCGATGGTTTAAGCTTAAAATAGGATATATTCATGTTGATTCATGTTGCATTGACAAAAACCTAAAAAGAAACTTGACATAGAACCGCATAATGGTTATCCTTAAAAAGGCAAAAATAGGGAAAGAAGTTATTTCTTTAATGACTCTGTCTATTTTTATAACAATTGCGATCCTCTTCGCTCAACAATCCGCTCCCGTACCTCTTCCCAGTGATGCATTAGTCGAACTTAACGCAAATGCCCGTGGCTGGAACGAAGCACTAGAAGATTATAGGAATAGGCCGGACTTATTGTTCGTTTTTGAAGCAATGAACGCAGTCAATGATTTGATTAAACAGGTCCCAAAGGGTCAAGCCGTAGCCGTCACCTTGATCATCGACCGACGCGGGCAAAGGCCAAGAGTCATCCAAGCTGTGCCTCACCTTGAAAAGAAGGTTCGCGCCTATTTCGAACCGTTTTACGGCTCGCGATATGCATATCTCCAGGCAGATTACTTACTGGGTCCGGGGCACCTATTAATCAATGGAGAACGAATAGAGGCCCCACAGCTTGTCATCCGTGCCCCAGAAAAGAGTGAATCCCTGTCCGCAGTGCTCAAAGCAGGTAAGACGTATTATTTCCCAGTTCCAGACAATCCAACATACAAGATCAACATTTCCGTTGGATCACTCACGACGGACCTACCTTTTATACCTTTTTCCCCTGAGGAAGCCAAAAAAATTGATTTGTATATAAAAAAATACGAGGTCAGAAATACCCTCCTTGGTCCCGAGCCTGTCGGTGGAGTCTTGCTGAACAAGGCTGCTTCTGCTCTGTTTGCTCTTTCTGATATCAATGCGGTCGCTTACGACGCCGGCAGCGGGCGACTCCTGCTTCTCGGTCCTCGTTCGTATGCCTCCCCTCCACTCTCAATTGATGATCTGGTGGTTGCGATTCGCGCCCAATATATTCTGAAGGAAGATCCTGGCTTATCAATCGGGACCAAGCCATCGCACAGAATTGGAATGGCGCGCGTCGTCTACTACGGAGGAACTGAGAATACAAACTTCGGCAGAGTCATGTTTGAGGCCGATCTCCTTCTGAAAAAACTATCGCTGGGAGTCGGTCCCGAGGCACGTGTTGCATCAGAGATCCCAGGATATGTGCCGAATACGTGGCGCATCCCGTCATCGGAGAAACCGATCTTAACGCGAATGTGGTTCGTGCCTGATAGCGTGCTTCTCGAAGAAGGAAATGATGGTCTCGGCTTTTCCTTCTCAAAAGCATCCGTACAAGTACTTACCGAATCGCGATTTCTCGGTATTAGGCAAATAGACCCGAACGCAGAGTCGTTAGCTCGTCATATTACCGAACACTATGATGAATATGCTCTTCGATTTCCAGTTCTTAAAGAACTCCGTAGCCTTCTTAAGATCGTAGCGGTAGTAAAGTGGCTGTACGACAATAGAATTCGTCTGGACAAGTCACCGTTGATGCAGCACACCCCTAGTATTGTTCCTACGCCGGAATTTGTACCGGCTGAAGGAGTGGTAGTATTATCCTCTGACACCTCTGTGATCTCTCGTGTGATTGGTGGGGTCAAGTTCTGTCAGGAGAATCCGACGTCTCCATTGTGCAAGATATTCAACAAATATAAAGGAAAGTATCCGTATTCGCCGCTGATTAAACTTGCGCTAGAAAAGCCTTTGTATGCAGATGAAGTCCTTAAATATATCGCAACCTATAAAGGTGGAAGTTTCGCTGCCGAAATCCCAATGCCATCAAGATGTAACACGCTGCTTTTGTCCCTCCGGGAGGCAACGGGGACCACATCTCGGGGACTCCCTGTGACCATCATTCAGCTCCTGATTTGGATTCTCGTTTCTGGATACATTCTCCGCCGCTCAGCTGGTGATCCTTCATAAAGGAGGTTTTATGGGCTTACAATTTATGCTCGAACAAGCAAACCTCTTTGGCTTCTATATCGCCCAAACGTGGACAATACTCAGGGGCAGGCTCTGGCTTATTATTCTCATGCTGGTTCCTGCCATATTTCTCCACCTTGCAACGCGAGGTCGTAAGAATTGCTCGCCCACCACAGCTACTATGCTTAACTTCGTTTCGTTCCTCACTTTCCTCATCCCGCCCATAGGATACGCCTATCTTCGTAGACCAGGATGGTGCCTGGGGATTTATGGCGTGTATATGATGTTTTGGAAACTCGTTTCAACGTTTGCCCCCGGCATCTTGATCGACACCACACGCTTCTCCATAATATTATTGACTATTGCCACTGCTTTATCACTACCCGCATTATACATGGGACATCGCATTAATCGCCTATGTTGTTGGAGACCGCTTTCGAGCGTGTTAGCTCAGCACTGGAAACTCATTATCTCCCGTACCACTTTACATGCTGGCTGGAAGTATTCCTTAATCGTCATCCCGATGACATTCTTACTGCTCGCAGCGGCAGTCATTGCGGATCTTCTTCTCTCGCCAATGCTTTTGTATTTCGTCGCGATTTTGGGAACTGTGATACTGTTCTTTGTCTCCCACTGCGCAGCGTTGGTCGCTATTCCGCGCCGAACAAAACCTCTCAAGCGCTGGCTCGGTTTTTCCGTCCTATGCAAGAGCTATCTGACCACTGTGTGCCTTTTCTTACTTTTCTTTGTGGCTCTTTCCTTACCTTATGCTTATCGCTGGTCATTGCTTTCCATTGAATCCTCACCAGTTGGCACAGCGGAACGAACTCCTGAACGAATACCCCCTAACTATCTTGAGTGGACAAATGAGGACGCGGCTGCCGGAGGTGGAATGCTTCCTGTTGGCTCAAGACTAAATCTAATAGGTCCGGTATCGCTGCCGGGGCAAGAGAATCGAATATGGCATTACAAGGCCGAGACATCCAAACAACGATAACTGTCAAGAGTCTATCGGCGCGGTTTCCACCCCTCTGCGCTGCGTGCGGGGGGCCGAGCCAGACGTTCCACACCATACAATTTCGAAGGGGCAATACATGGACCGCGGCGGCGGTAGCTACATCGAGCTACGCACTTCTTGCTCTCTATATTTATCTCACGAGCGGTTCTCTCGCAGATTTTTTGGACGATATGGTTCAGTATATCTTGCCCGCCACCGTATTGATTACTCTATTGACCTGGATCTTTTCCAGAATTGCACATGGCTTAAGAGAAATGCGACAGAAGCATGACGGAAGGGCACGCCAAGTTGTGGGGCTAATTTTGTTTGGTCTCGTGGCACTTATTTTAGGGTTGGGTACGTTGGGTAACTTCGCAATACTTCCTTGGCGCGGATGGCTTATATACCTTTACCTAGCTACTTGTGTCGTGGGATATTCCTTATACAATAGGGCATTAGTAGGTTTGAAGATCCCTTTATGTCAATCATGTGCGCGCACTAATGCACGAGTAACAGCTATCGTGGTTACCAGGCTTTCCAAAAGATCTGGAACCGTAACGTTGCGCTTTAGGAATGGCCAATACGCTGATGAGTTCCGTTCTGCGAACAAGGACGCTTTCGTTAATTAAGGATGCGGTCACCCCCAAGATCATCTTGAATGGCTATTGAAATTAAAGAAAGTTTGACATAAAATTTTAATGATGATATATTCTTGCCAAAATAAGCGCGGAATTATAGGGGTTGTTTTATTTAAGAGTTCAAGGAATCAGCGACGATGACGTTAATTGCAGCCCTCCAAGGACAAGATGGTCTAGTGTTAGCCTCAGATAGCCGCGGCACGATAGGAGATCCAAGAGGATTAACCGCAATAAGCGATGTTCATCAAAAAATATATCCAATGTGCAAATATTGCGGCATAGCAGTTGCAGGGACATCAGAACTTGCAAATAATTTGTTAAATGGACTTCTTGAAATTATTAAAAAGGAATCCCTTGAAGATATCAAGGATATTGTAAATAAAACATATGACTATTCAAAAAAGGAATATAGTAAATGGTTCGGAAATCGACCCTGGGTCGCGAATTCACCAATCATTGATCAAAGGCCTTCGTTAATATTTATCCTAGCAGGGTATAACGGAATTTCTGAAAATAAATTCCACCCATGCATTTATCTCATGAACAGTGCGTTGGATTTTGCTCCTCAATTATGTACGACTGGAAATATGTTGGCGGGAGTACCCCAATACGCTACTTACTTAATAAATCGTTTATATAATCCTCAAATGAAAATAGAACACCTACAAGCTTTGGCAACATATCTCATTTCTGAAACTGCAACGCAAGATCCGAAGGTTGGCGGACCAATAAATATGGCGATAATAACACCCAAAAATGGATATGTTGAGCTAAAAAAAGAAGTCATCGAACAAATAACAAAAAAGAATGAAGAACAAAATCTTAAATTGAGAAAATTTTTCTTTGGAGGCTAACTTGCTTAAAAGCAGTATCCAAAAAATCAATAATAGCGCTTATTTTATTATCGATCTTCCTTCGTACTTGGGCACGATTATTGGCTATGATCACACGTTAGCAACTCAGACTATTTGTTCGATGGGCAATATTAACCTTGAAATAAGAACTGAGGAGGTTTCCCAAGAGGAACTTCCGAAAATTGGAGCGCCGCTCCCTGAATCACAATGCGATTCTTCTTCTAAGCCCGAAGAGGCCGCGTAAACAACGCTCTCCGTAACGGATCATCTCAATTATTTGAAGGCATTAGGAAAAAGCAAATCCTCATTCAAAGTCCATTTATTTTCGGATATTTCTGCTATGAACACGTTGCGAATTTTAAGAGTCGTTTTTTGTCCCGGCAGTCTGAACGATAGATCCGAAATAATCTCGATATTTCGCAGTTCTTTAGAGAAGAAATCACTACGGTCATGTCGAGGACATACCGATATGAAGAATAACAAGTTTTTGATCAATAAGGGTTGTATAATTATCTTCGGTCCTCTTCTTAGAAATTAGCAGGGAGGCAGAAATGCTTGACATTCAAAGCGCAAGTGAGCCGAAACAAAACTTTACTTTTATTGCTAATATATCTCGACTTGTCGACATAGAGGTTTACACCTTTGCGCCGGGTCAAGAACTGCGCCGAGCAAAAGCCGAAGAGATTGTTATGCTGCGCAAAAAAATTGAGCCCTTTTTTCCGTTCCCACAGGAACTCTATCGAGATTTATGGGAGAGCCGTTTGTCTCCCAACGGTCAAACCTATGAAGCGTTACCGGAAATAGATTGGCGCTACTTCGTCATTGCTTTTACCGGCTTAAACACTACGATCGAAAACTTGATTTCTGCGTTCTGCCTTGCGCCGCTTGAACTTGAGACTATCTTCACCATTTCATATGACCGCGATGCTGTGATTGGAATAACCTGGGATACTAGCCGGTTGTTACAGACGCTTAAACGCATGCCCTTCAATCCTGACTTCTTCCAGGAAGTTAAGTGGGGCGACTTAGAGGCCATTAGAAATATATACGAACTGCTGCTGTGCCATGACAAAAATATGATTAATATCAAGCGTGCGACTCAGAAGTTCGTCGAGCTAAAAGCAATTCCCCAGAGTTCAGACCTTTTATTTCTAGGCTACTTCGCCATACTCGAATCTTTACTTACGCACGCGCCGAAGCCGGGAGATCCCTACGATTCAATAACAAGGCAGGTCAAGAATAAGATTTCTCTTCTTAATGAAAGGTGGTCTGCAAGGCTTGATTACACGCCGTTTAATAAAGTTCGTCCCGAAACCGTGTGGGAAAGAATGTATGAATATCGCAGCCAATTAGCTCATGGATGTATCCCTGACTTCAGTGACAAGGAACTGAAAGTTCTCCATAGCGCAGAAATAGCGCTTAGCCTCGTGAAAGATGCCGCCAAGGCAGTCGCCCGACAAGCACTCATTGAACCAAGATTAATAGCAGATCTGCGTAAGTGTTGAGCGTGGCCAAAGGCCTTGTGATTGAGTGAAGATTCCAATTTCCTCCGCGTCACAAAGTTGACAATGGAAATTAGCCAAAGCAATTGACCCCTTCATTCTTCGATGATTATTGCTACCTCATTATTCTGCACTGTGGAGAATATGCGGCGCGCGGTCAACCGCTAGGGTGAAATCCTGGGTCAAACACGACAAAAAGTTGACAGGCCCAGGGCGGCCGTGATACGCTCGAAAATTGCGCCCTCTGTAATTAGCTCAAAATACAATAATTAGAGACGCGCGCCCGTAGCTCAGCTGGATAGAGCGCTGGACTTCGAATCCATAGGTCGGGGGTTCAAATCCCTCCGGGCGCGCTGGTTTTATCTCGTCCAAAAGGCGGCAGGAGTCAAAATTCATGGCCATTTTAAAAAAGGCGAAGGTCATCTTTCTTGTGATGCTGGTCGTCTTTGTTGTCAGTTTCGGGGCGGGGTATGTCTCGGGAAAATTGAAGCTCGCAAACCTGGATAAGATCAGGACTTCGAAGCTCCAGGAGTTCAATCGGAACCTGGAATACAAAGTCCCCGGATACGGCGATCTGCTCCAAAAGTACAAGAATTGGGAGCGGCCGAAGCTCTTTCGCTATATTTTAAACGGAAAGGCCGTCAAAGCGATGTTCCTCATCTTCTTCAACAACTGGGTCGTGGCCAACCTGACAATGGTCGTCCGGGCAGCATTTCTCGTTCCGTTGGCCCTCTATCCTTACGGACGATTCCTCCAAGGTCTGACCTTTGCCCAGACGCCCGTTTCCTATCTGGCATGGGGGACGCTCATCTGCGAGTTCGGCGGCTATTTCCTGGTCATCTGCGGAACATTGTGCGCCCTTTTTTGGACGCTTCTCTATAAAAAATTCGGCTTTCCTTCGAGAAAAAAAGGCCTGCGGAGCGGCCTCAAATTCTTCGCGGTCATGTATTTGGTTTCCGGCTTTTTTATTCTGTTCGGCAGCTACATCGAGACGATGTTTATAATCGAGATGTCGGTCCGGTAAATAGAGGAGGCTTAATTCCGATTTCCTGTTGATTTTTTCAGGCCGCTGTTATAATAATCTTTCTTCATGGCCATCCAGGCAAAAAAAAGGGGTCAGGTCTTAGCTTCGGCAAGTGTCCTTGCCAAACTGATAAATCAAAGCCTTTGTCTAAGCAAAGACCTGACCCTTTTATTTTAAAAGGAGGAGTCCGCATGAAAAGAGCCTTTTTAGCTGTTTTTTTGGTCTTCATCTTTCTCGCGGCAACGATGCCGCTCTTAGCCGGCGAAAACACGCCTGTCAAGAAGGCCAATTACGACCTGGCCGCGAAATGGATGTCGGCAAAGATCGGAAAGCTCGTCTTCGACACGTCTGTTTCGCCCCACTGGCTCGAGACGAGCGATAAGTTCTGGTACACCTACGAGACGAGCCAAGGCCGGAAGTTCTTCATCGCCGATCCCGTTATGAAAACAAAGAAACCCATTTTTGACAACGCCAAGATGGCGGCGATGCTGACCAAGATCACCCTCAATCCCTACGACGGCCAGCACCTGCCCATCCGGACGATCAAGTTCATCAAGAAAGATACGGCCATCCGGTTCGAGATCGAGTACCCCAAGGACGCCGATGTGCTTGCCGGCGATAAGATAAAGAAAGTCGGCGACATCGGCAAGGAGCTCGAGGACAAAGAGAAAGAGAAGGAGAAAGAGCAGGATAAGGAGAAAAAGGAGCAGGACAAGGAAAAGACGGACAAGGAGAAAGAAGCCGCCAAAGAACCCGAGTCCAAGACCAAGACGCTCTATTTCGAATACGAGCTTGCTTCAGGAAAGCTGATGCTTCTTGAAGATTACAAAGCCCCGGACAAGCGGCCGCGCTGGGTATCGATTTCTCCGGATGAAAAAACGATCATCCTAGGCCGCGGCTACAATCTCTACATGATGGACGCGGACAGCTACAAACTCGCCCAGAAAAAAGCCGACGATAAGAACATCAAAGAGGTCCAGCTCACGACGGACGGCGAAGAGTATTATAGCTACACGCGCAGGCTGAACGACGAGGAGAAGAAAGAATTTCAGAAGGACGAGAAGGACCGCAAAGACTACCGCCTCCCGGCGATCGGCATCGTCTGGTCGAAAGACTCGAAGAAAATCGCCCTGGTCCGCGAAGACGAGCGGAAAGTCGCTGATCTCTGGGTCATCAACTCTTTGGCCAATCCGCGTCCGACGCTCGAGACCTACCGCTATGCGATGCCGGGCGAAGAAAATCAACCTCAGCCCGAGCTGCTTGTCTTCGACATCGCCACGAAGGCCAAAGTCAAGGTCAAAGCAGACAAGTTCAAGGACCAAACGATTTCAATCTCCACGGCCCCGCGAAAGGCTCTCGACCGCGAGCGGGATAACCCGCCGCCGGCCCAGTGGCTCAGCGACACCTCGGACAAGCTCTATTTCGGTCGCCAGAGCCGTGACCTTCACAAGGTTGACGTTTGCCTGGCCGACACGGCCGCGGGCGAGGTGAAGGTCCTGATCGAGGAAGTGCTCAACACGTATATCGAGGTCCAGCCGCTCCGGCTCGTCAACGGCGGCAAGGAAATGCTCTGGTGGTCAGAACGCGACGGCTGGGGGCACTATTACCTTTACGACGGGGACGGCAAGCTGAAGAACCAGATCACCTCGGGCGAATATGTCACTCAGGGGGTCGTCGGTGTCGACGAGAAACTGCGCCTGCTCTATTTCAACGCCTGCGGCCGCGAAGCAAACGAAGACCCGTACTACACGCACCTCTATCGGGTCAATTTCGACGCGACGGGCTTGAAGCTCCTCAACCCGGGAGACGCCAGCCATTCGGCGGATATGAACGATTCCTCCAAATACATTATCGACAATTTTTCCCGCGTCGATACGGCACCCAAGTCCCAGCTCCGCGACGCGATGGGGAACTTGTTTTTAGACCTGGAGACGACCGACGTCAGTGCGCTCGTCGAAGCCGGTTTTAAGTTTCCGGAGGTATTCAAGGTCAAGGCCGACGACGGTATCACCGACCTCTACGGCGTCATGTATAAGCCGTTCGACTTCGACCCGAAGCTGAAATATCCGATCATTTTGTACGTCTATCCCGGACCCCAGACCGAGAGCGTGTCGAAGACGCTCACGCCCCGAAACGCCAACGTCGCCCTGGCCCAGTTCGGGTTCATCATCGTCGAGGTGGGGAACAGGGGCGGCCATCCGTCGCGCTCGAAGTGGTACCACAATTTCGGCTACGGGAACCTCCGCGACTACGGCCTGGCCGACAAGAAGCGGGCCGTCGAGCAGTTAGTTATGAAATATCCCTATATCGATATGGATAAAGTCGGCATCTACGGCCATTCGGGCGGCGGGTTCATGTCGACTGCGGCCATGCTCGTCTATCCGGACTTCTTCAAGGTCGCAGTTTCGAGCTCCGGCAACCACGAGAACAACATTTATAACAGATGGTGGAGCGAGAAGCACCACGGCGTCAAGGAAGTCGTGGACAAGGACGGCAAGGTCAAGTTCGAGTACAGCATCGAGAAGAACTCCGAGCTGGCCAAGAACCTGAAGGGCCATCTGATGCTCGTGACGGGCGACATGGACAACAATGTCCACCCGGCCAACACCATCCGCATGGCCAACGCGCTCATCAAGGCCAACAAGCGTTTCGACTTTGTCCTGATGCCCGGGCAGCGCCACGGCTACGGCGACATGGGCGACTACTTCTTCTGGATCCGCGCCGACTACTTCTGCAAGCATTTGATCGGCGATTATGCGACCAGCATCGATCTCGTGGAACTCAACAGAGAAAAGGAGCAGACCGGTAAAACGCCGCCGCCGCCTCCTACCACTGGGCGAAGGTAAAGGCCAATAGGGGACATGTACCGAATATTTAAATTCGGTACGTGTCCCCGGATTATATATTATTGCCAGCTATCTTTGGGCTCGAAGACCTATTAAAAAATAATCAACATCTTTAAGGTAGTATAAAATTTATTTAAAAGGCATTGACAAGTTTCAAAATTTTCCTTAATATTCAGCCCATCATGCGTAACATGAGAAGCATTCTGAATATCCCCAGCGCTTCTTGTGTCGTTCTGTCCTGGTTCTGGTGGGCGGATTCCGCCGCCCTATAGCCATACCACCCTACCCCCATATTTTCCGAGAAATAGCTTTAT
>Ga0299915_10002723_pt1 | contig 12856 bp, 13 predicted proteins | sample RVTome_13_FD_200263 | JGI IMG/M metagenome (GOLD analysis project Ga0299915, IMG submission 200263) | Soil microbial communities from uranium-contaminated site in the Upper Colorado River Basin, Wyoming, United States - RVT92D227 (version 2) ...
GCATTCTGATCAAACATTTCGAACCCAAGAGCGTGATGGAGATCATCAAAAAAGAGAAGGTGAATGTAATCTCAGGGGCACCCGCCATTTATCATCTTCTCCTTGCTCTTCCAGATGTGGAAAGATATGACACCCGCTCCGTCATCAAATGTACCACAGGGGCTTCCATCCTTCCCGATGAGACCAAGGAGAGGCTATTAAAACTCTTTCCTAATGCAAAAGGGGTTTACGATGTCTATGGTTGCACGGAGGCTTCTCCCAGCATTACGATCCTCAAGGCAAAGGATTCCTTTCGAAAACGGGAATGCGTCGGTCCTCCCCTCCCTTTCTTGGAGGTAAGGATTGTGGATGATCAAGACAGGGATGTTCCAGCAGGAGGGGTGGGGGAATTGATCTGTCGAGGCCAGAATATCATGAAAGGCTATTATAAGAATAAGCAGGCAACCCGCGAAGCTCTCAAGGGAGGATGGCTTCATACTGGGGACCTTGCTCGAATGGATGATGAAGGGTTCATTTATATTGTCGATCGGAAGAAGGATATGATTGTCAGCGGAGGAGAAAATATCTATCCCAGAGAGATCGAGGAAGTGCTCTATCACCATCCCAAGATCCAGGAGGCTGCTGTCATTGGCGTCCCGGATCAGGTCTGGGGTGAGTCAGTGAAGGCCATGGTTGTTTTGAAAAAGGGAAAGACGATGAAAGAAGAGGAGGTGATCGAATACTGTAGGGATCATCTCGCCAGTTACAAGAAACCCAAGTCGGTTGAGTTTGTAGAGGTCCTTCCCAGAAATCCATCAGGCAAGGTTCTGAAGACTGACTTAAGGAAACCCCCACCCTCACCCTCCCCCCTTGAGGGGGAGGGAAGGGTGGGGGGGAAACGAGAAGAACCCTAAAAGTAGAATCTCGTTTCTCAGGTCAAGGAATGAACTTCCAGGAGTTTTTTGAACGGCAGAAGATTGCTACGATCGGGAGAAGGAAAGATGAAGACCTCAAAGGCCATGGTTCTTGAGTCACCAGGAAAGATGGTCCTGAAAGAATTTCCCCTCCCAAAGATCGGACCTCAGGAAGGGCTTCTGAGGGTTGAAATGGTTGGGGTGTGCGGTTCGGATGTCGGGATGTATAGAGGGAAGCCATCCAATTAGCTGAATCCGGGAAATATGCTTTGGAGAAGATGGTCACCCATCGCTTTCCCCTTGAAGAAGCCGAAAAGGCGGTGAGGTTGGCAGGAGGTGAGATCGAAGGCGAGGATCCCATCAAAGTGGTGATCATTCCTTAAAAAAAAATGTAAAATGACCGAGTCATCCACCCCCCTCAAACCCTTTTTCATCTTCTCCATTCTCTCCTGCCTCTTCACTCTTTCCATGTTTTATCGTGTTTCAAGCGCCGTGATCGCCCCCAATCTCATGCATGATCTGGGGCTTAATGCTGAAAATCTTGGCATCCTTGGCGGGGCCTTCTTCTACTCCTTTGCCTTGCTTCAGATCCCGATGGGACCGATGCTGGATCGAATTGGTCCACGTAACGTAATAACCCTTTTTTCAATGATTGGGGCATTGGGAGCGTTTACGTTTGCCCTTGGGAATTCATTTCTGGTGGCCCTTCTTGGAAGAATCCTCATTGGGGTCGGAATGGCTTCTGTCCTGATGGGTTCAATGAAGGTCTTCGTCATAAAATTTCCTCCTAAGGAGTTTGTCACTCTCATAGGCCTCATGCAAGCCATTGGAGCATTGGGAAATATTTTTGCCGCCTCGCCTCTGGCTTTTCTCACTTCCACTATTGGATGGAGGATGACTTTCGTTATTGCCGGTGTGGTGACAGCTCTTCTTGCCTTTTTGACCTTTTTGATCTTAGGCGAAGAAAAGGGAAACATCGAGGGCACTGCATCTTCTCCCTCATCCCAACCGGAGATAAGGATTCTACAATCTTTCCGATTGCTCCTTGGTTCTCTTACCTTCTGGCAGATGGGAGCCATTGCCTTTTTTAGGTACGGAACTTTTGTGTGCCTTCAGGGTTTATGGTTAGGACCTTATCTCATAGACATCAAGGGATATTCTCCTGTTCAAACAGGTAATCTAATCGTCCTTCTTGCGATTGGAATCATTGTGGGTGGCCCCATTGCGGGGTGGCTCTCTGATCGGACGTTTCATTCCAGGAAAGGAGTCGCGTTAGGGGGATTAAGTCTTTATTGTCTAAGTCTACTTCCCCTGATTGGAGTCGTGAAGCTTCAGTCCCCTTTCTGGTTTGGTCTCCTCTTCTTCTTCATCGGTTTTTTCTGCAGTTTCGGGATGGTGATTTACGCCCATGCGAAAGAACTCTTTCCCATCGCCATTTCGGGTACCGTGATGGCGGGCGTCAATTTTTTTACGATGGCCGGCCCAGCCCTTTTCATGCCAGCCTTAGGAAAGGTGATCGAATCCTTCCCCCGGACGGGCTCTTCGTATCCGGCTGAAGCTTATCACCTCTCTTTCCTCATCTGCTTTTTGGGTATGACCGCAAGCCTCGTCTTTTATGCCTTCTCCAAACGAAAATAAACAGCAAAGAGATGGCGGAGTTTACCGGGAAAGATCCATATGTACTCATTGTAGCCAAGAGGCACTTAAAATAACGGAATGAGTTATAGTCAGAGCTGTCCGAATTAGGCAAATTGGAGTTTCAACTGCTCAGATTCATATGGAATAGGTAATACATCAAACGGTTTATTTAACCAAGCCCAAAGATCCCGATGGGTAAAGAGATTCATCCGAAGCAGGGCGACTAAATTCGAAAGCGACCAGTGGAATTGAGATCGAAGTTGAAGGAACCGAAGGATCAGCATTGCAATCAATGCTGTCCAAATTTGAATCTTGACAGCATTGGCACTGGTCCCCACAAAGGTCTTAATCTTGAGGTTCTGCTTGAGGGCTTTAAAGAAGATCTCCATCTGCCAACGGTCTTTGTAGATGGCCGAGATGGTAGTTGCTCCAAACTCCAATTGATTGGTTAAAAAGACCAGGATTTTGTCGGTTCCCGGATCATGGGCTTTGATCCGTCTCAGAGGATAGGGACATTTCTCAATAGCCCCCAGGCCTCTTAGCTCAATTAGTTGATCTTTAAGAATATGGCGATTTTGAGGAACTTCTTTCTCACCGACGACTTCATAGAGGGCATTGTCTTTCATCCGGGTAACAAAGGAGATGCCCTGGGCCGTCCATCGGCCAAACAAGGCATAGTCGTTATAGGCCCGGTCATCTACGACAATCGTTCCGGGAGGAAAATAGAACTGAGGAACCACTTTCACATCAGAGACCTTGCCCTCCGTGATGACGGCATAGGAGGGAAGATAGCCATCATGGGCCAGAAGCAAATGCAGTTTGATGGCCCCCTTGGTTCGACGGAACTTTGCCCAGTCAAACAGAGTGACCGAAAGATCGATGATCGTAGAGCCCAAGCCCACCAACTTATTCTTGAATCGGAACTTTCTTTTCCCTTGAACTTATTGTTGGCATCGATCCAGCAGTTGCACAAAGAGCTTTTGGTAGAGTTGCCAGGGGCGATGTTCATTAGCATAGGCCAGGGTGGAGCGACTGGGAGCGGTTATTCCAAGATGTTTCAATTTACCCTCACAACTTCTCAAACCACCCGTGATTTTTCGGAGCGAATGGGCTCGGCCTAGTTGGCAGAAGAGCATGGCGACAAATTGGCCCCAGCAGGTGAATCCTCGGGCGTGACGTTCGGCTTGGGTTTCTTTCACAGCTTGTTGAAACTCCACTCCAGAAAACAGTTGTAAGAGTTGGCTAAATATGCTACAGAATTTATTCATTGTGGGCCCTCCTTTAGTTGTGATGGGATTTCCGGGAAGAAATCTTTCCATCACAATATTATCTGAGGGCCCATTCTTTTTCAAACCTAATCTGGACAAGTGTGAAACTGTATGTATAATGTTTTCAAGAACTATTTGGGCAACAGCCCGTCAAAGGCTGCCCCCGAATACACTGCCTTATTTTAGGTATTAACCAAACATAGCCTAACCGATGGAGTTAACAATATGAAAGAACAAAATAAGAGAAAAAAACAACTTATCGATGAATTAAAGGAATTGCGCCAACGAATTAATGAATTGGAAGCATTGGCAAATGAGTGCAAGCGACAGGAGGAGGTACTACGAAAGAATGAGGAGGAGTTGGGTAGAATAACCAGAGAGAATGTGGCCATGGCAAATATTGGGCGGATTATTAGCTCAACGTTAAACATCAATGAGGTGTACGAGCAATTCGGCGAGGAAGTACGTAAGGTCATCACATTCGATAGGATTGCGATTACCATTATCAATCACGAAAAAGGCACATTCTATAATGCATACATTCTGGGGGATGACATTCGAGACCGCAAATCTGGGGAGGTGATATCCCTAGCCGGTTCGCTTACCGAAGAGGTCTTGCGTAGGCGGTTAAGCCAGCTCATACAGACGGAAGACAGAGCCGAGTTGGCAGGTCGGCTCCCCATCTTATTACCTTTTTTTGATTCTGGAATTCGATCATTCATGGCGGTTCCCTTGATCTCCAAAGATCAAGTTATTGGAGTCCTGCACATTTTCTCGGTCAAGTCCAAAGCCTATGCGGAGGCAGACAAGAACCTTGCCGAGAATATTGGCGCCCAGATTTCTGGGGCCATTGCCAACTCACAGCTCTTTAAAAATCTCAAGAAGGTGGAGGAGGAACGAGAGAAACTGATTCGTGAGCTACAGGATTCTCTTGTCAAGATAAAGACATTGCGAGGATTGTTACCCATCTGTGCTTCTTGTAAAAAGATAAGGGATGATAAGGGTTATTGGAATCAGATAGAGGCCTACATCCGGGATCATTCCGAAGCGGAATTCAGTCACAGCATCTGTCCGGTGTGTATGAAAAAGCTTTACCCTGACTTCTCAAATGAAGAATAACAACAGCAACTCGATCTAATATAAACCTAAATCATGCGTGAAAAATATCGTGCATTAAGAGCAAAGCAAGTTAAAATGCCTATGAGCAAGGTGTTAAACGATTGTTCCTATAAAAAGAACTTAAAAAAAGACCTATCAATTGGCAATTTGCCCATTACATGATGTACTGATTGAATACAAAACTGACCTCATAATCCCATAATGTTTTCCCAAGAGATTGCAAAATAAGCGCAGAGAAGAGGGGGTTCCATGACAGAGAGAGGAGACGTAAGTTTCTAAAGCATTTTAAGATACTCCTTCAAATCTCCCACTTCTTCAGATATAGCCAAACGATGAATAGAAGAAATTGTTATCCCAAGGAAACGAGCAACCTCTCAGCATTTAGGCAACCCATCTTCCCTGCCACAAATTGTAGAATTTTGTTTTCCGTTTCTTATTACAGCTTCTTACCCCGGTCCGTCACGATGTCCAGAAAGGCCCCAATTTCACGGTTCAGAAACTCTACATCCGCCGGAATTCCTCCACCCGCTGACAGATGGCCAGTTACGGAGAGAGGATTGATCGTGACGCATCGTACATCGTGGATATACTGGCTAAGCTCAAGGGGTTCCCATTCCGGGTTCAGAAGGTCGTTCACCCCAGTCATAATCAATGTCTTAGCCTTTATTGCCTTGAGCGCTTTGATGACATCTCCATTCATCCCGGGGGTCTTACTGATATCGTGAGCCTCATACGCCCAGGTCTGGTAAATATAGTCGTTGGGGTCAAAGGCCTTCATCATGGCATCTTCCTGCGCCTTGAGCCATGGGAGGATATCCAATCCATCGAGGAATTGATAGCGATAGTAGGTGGGAGTCCGTGCGATCATGAGGTTCAGGATATCTCGCCACAGGCGGATTCCCTTCTCGGGTAAGGTGGTGTAATTCCCGTTATTCCAGGCCGGATCCATCATGAGGGCCTTGCGAGTCGTTTCAAGCCATAAAACAGTCCAGGCGGGTGTTTTGACAAGGGGGACGAGAGCCACCAGACTATCCATGAATTCAGGGTAACTGACGCCCCATTGAAGCGCCTTCATTCCTCCCATGGACGGGCCGATCACGGTAACGACGTGCTTGATGCCGAGGTGCTCGGTTAAGAGGCGATACTGGGAGTGAACCATATCCCGGATGGTAAAGCGGGGAAACTGCATCCTCGGTTGTGCCTTACTGTTCGAGGGCGACGTGGTGAAACCATTGCCTATAGCATCGGTGGCTATGATAAAGTACTTCGTTGTGTCAAGGGCTTTGCCGGGGCCAATCAGGAAGTCTAGTCGATGGTGGTTTCCAGTGATGGCAGTTACCATGAGGATAGCATTCGATTTTTTGGCATTCAGCGTCCCGTGGGTGACATAGGATATAGCAAAGTCCTTGATGACCTCCCCACTTTCAAGCTTAAAATCACCTATCTGATAGAGCTGATGTGGAGGATCCGTCGGCCGATGGGCGAGCACAGGATGAGGCAAAAATATCATCGCAACAACAAGTAAAACCGCAATACTGATAAGAACACAATGGCAAAATGTGGTAACCTCTCTTCTCATAGTTTTGACCTCCTCATTTCGAATTTCCAATCATTCCATTCTTTATTCGCACGCCGACTTTCTCAATCTCTTCTTTGACAGCCTGATCAACATTCGAGAGTTTTTCTCTATTAAAATGCTGTTTGATCTTGACCATCTTGGGAATATCCACCATAACAGACTCCACAAAGCCCTAATAATTTTCCGCAATTTTGCCTGATTCGTACATCAGTCACGTGAGAGATTCAACTATGTATGATTACCTGCTTAGGTATCCTCCATCTATCGGCAGGACAATGCCATTGACATAATTCGAGGCAGCAGAGGCAAGAAAAATAACCGCGCCTTTCAAATCGTCAGGATTGCCCCATCTACCCATTGGTATTCTGCTATTGATCAGTTTTTCTCTTTCAGGATCCTGGTGGACGAAAGATGTCAGGTTCGTGTTGAAATACCCTGGGGCGATCGCATTAACGTTTATTCCCCTGATTCCCCACTCATTTGCCAAAGCTTTGGTCATTTGTGAGACCGCCGCCTTGCTAGCCACATAGGCAACAATTTTTTGGGCTGTGACAAAGGAATTCATTGACGCAACATTGATAATTTTTCCTGATCCTTTTTCCAACATAATTTTCCCTGCACACTGACAAAGTTGGAACACCGCAGTCAGGTTTATCTGAATTACCTGGTCCCAAACGTCAATTGGGAATTCTTCTGCTTTATGTATCCTTTGTATGCCGGCATTATTGATCAGAATATCGATTGTTCCTAATTTTTCCAGAGCCTCGTTAAAACCTATCAAAAGCTGTTCTCTGTTACCTAAATCTCTTTTTACGGCGCACACCTTTGGACCAGCTTTTCCCATCTCCTGCGCAGCGTTATATACGTCATCCAACACATCAATAACGGCAACTTCGGCCCCGGCTTCGTGTAGACCCTCAGCGATCCCCCTACCCAAACCTCTACTTGCACCGGTAACGATAGCCTTCTTGCCAGAGAGATCAAATAAATTCATATCAGAAACTCCAGTATTGTTGGGGGATCATTCTCCTGGCCACTGCTTGGGCAACAAAGAAAGTTCCCCTCAGATTCGTATCAAGAATCAGATTCCAATTGTCCCAGGTGATCTTTAGCGGAGGTCTTCTGGCATTACATCCCGCGTTATTCACCAAAATGTCGATCCTGCCATAGGTTTCATATGCAGCATTCACCATTCACCATTCTCTGGATACTCTCATGGTCCTGTACATCTAATTCCAAAACTAAGGCCCTTCGTCCGAGGGTCTCTATTTCAGTTTTAAAGGCCTCCAAGGATTCCACATGCCTGCTGGTGATGACGAGATCAGCTCCGGCTCTAGCCAGGGCTCTTCCCATTTGCTGTCCCAACCCACTACTGGATCCAGTAACAATGGCTATTTCCCCGGTTAAATCAAAAACATTTTTATTCATAGTTGTACGTTGGCATCCTTTCTTTGGTAGTCATGGTTAGCGCAACATTACCGAATAACCCTGGCGCTTGCGCCCTTCATAACCCTTTCTGCTTCTTCTTTATATGCCCAATTCCAATCGCCAAAGAATCCGTGGCATAAGGCAGAATAGGCCGCTGAGAAATCAATCATCTCCTGTGGCTCCTTCTTCCCCTCAAGCATGGAGAAAATCAATGCGGCTGCAAAACTGTCTCCTCCACCCGTCCTGTCAAGGATCTCAAGGTTTTCATACTTCCGAGATACGAAGAAATCACCTTTATAGAGCATGACTGTCTGCCAATCATTGAGTAACCCGGTTTTGGCATCCCGTAAGGTTGTGCCGACCACTTCTATATTTGGATATAATTCCACGGCTCTATTAGCGACGGATCGATAACTTTCCGGATCAATGTTTGAATATTTTTGAGAAACCTGATCAGCCTTGATGCCTAACATTTTCTCAAAGTCCTCTTCGTTTCCAATCAATACATCCACATACGGGATCACGTCCTTCATCACTTGTTGCGCTTTTTCAGGTCCCCACAAGGTTGAACGGTAATTTAGGTCGAAACTTGTTTTCACGCCGATTTTTTTTGCCGTTTTGAGTGAGGCCATAACTTGGGCGATCGCAGGGTCTGAGAGTGCCGTCGTGATGCCAGTGGTATGGAACCACTTCGTTTGCGACAGGATGCTCTTCCAATCAAATTCGCCCAGTTGAGCGCCGCTAATCGCAGAATGGCCCCGGTCATAAATCTGTCGATTCGGTCGTGGACCTATTCCTATTTCAACAAAGCAGAGACCATTTCTGACGTTTCCCCTGCCATCAAATGGGATCAACTTGACACCACTCATGTCAACCCCGTGTTCTCTCGCCTTATTGATAATATAATGACCTGACCAGGTATCGACTAATTTCGAAATCCACGCTGTCCTCAAGCCGAGTCGGGAGACATTCACGGCGACATTCAGTTCTGCCGCTGCAATGGCCAGAAACATAGAGCTTGTCTGTTCCAATCTAGCATGATCAAGTGGGCTGAATCTGATCATTGCTTCCCCGAAACCTATTAAATCATATTTCTTTTCCATCAGATCCTTTGACCTCCTGTGTTATCCTGTGATTCATCGAAAGGTTACTTTAAATGCAACTCCTTTTTATTGTAAATATAGGTTGGTTGTCTTCCGGCTAAAAAATCGACCACCGCTTGCGCTGCTGTCATAGCGACTTTCAGCTCACATTCCCGTGATAAGGCAGCTGAATGGGGGGTTGTGATAACATTGTCAAACCTGAAAAGTGGATTATTGGGAGAGGGTGGTTCCTCTTCGAAGACATCAAGCCCGGCCCCTGCTATTGACTTTTTCTCCAATGCCTCCATCAGCGCTTTTTCGTCAACCACCGCGCCACGGGAGGTATTGATGAGAAAAGCATCAGGTTTCATCAAATTCAAGAGTCTGGCATTTACCAGATGATGTGTTTCTTTCATATACGGAACGTGAATCGATACCATATCGGCCTGACTGAAGACTTCATCCAGGCTTGAGCACAGTTCAACTCCCTCTGCCTGCTTTACGTTAGGATCATACGCAATCACCTTCATATTGAATGCCAAGCGGCCTTTCTGTCCCACGAGCGAACCAATCTGTCCAACGCCAACCAGACCTAATGTTTTTCCATCCACATCCATGGAAATTGATGAATTTCGTATTTTCCAGTTCCCTTCGCGTACTCCCTTGTCCATAAGTCTCAGCTGTTTGGCAACACCTAATATCAGGGTGATCGTCTGTTCTGAGACAGAATTTGCATTCACGCCAGGCGTATAGCAGACCAAGATCCCTTTCTCGGTAGCAGCAGGCACATCAACATTATCGACTCCCACTCCAGTGCGGGATATGATTTTAAGATGAGGTGCGGCATCCATAATCTCACGGGTGACCTTGATGTTGGTGCGTAAGATGATGCCCTCAACATCTGCTGCCAATCGTTTCGCCGTTTCTACTGAATTATCTGATAAGATAACCGGCTCAACTTTCCCTGCAAGTAGGTCCATGGCAGCCGGCTGTATCGCCTTGGAAAGAAGCACTTTTTTCATATTAGCCCCTCCTTTTTGAGGACAGCTTTCAACTCAGCTTTCGCCTCATTGCTCATCGGCAAGACCGGGATTCTCGGGTTTCCACCCTGGTACCCGAGGAGATCCATCGCGGCTTTAACGCCGGCGACTCCATAGTTTCCGGCGGCATTTTTACTGAGTTGCCGCGCATAGACATCTAATTTCTGTGCTTCTTCAAGATTTCCGGATTTGTAGAGTTCATGCAATTTGCAGCACATGTCAGGAAGGTAATTAGCAATGGACAACACCCCACCGATAGCCCCAGCCACAAGCCCCTTATAAAATTTTTCAATCGTTCCGGCCAGGACATAATAGTTCGCCGCTTTCGGGACGGCGTTGATATAGATGGAAATATCTTCCTTTGACGTATCCTTCAAACCAGCAATATTCGGATGGGCTGCCAACACTGACACCAGATGGGTTGAGTAGGTGAGTCCCGCAGAAAATTTGGGGGCATTATACATCATGACTGGAATGGGCGACTGATCGGCAATCGTGGTGTAATATTTAATTAAGGCATCATCTGTCATAAAGTTCACAAAGTAGTAAGGCGGTAGAATGGTCGCAAAATCCACTCCTTTGTCTGCTATTTTTTTGATAAATTCGATGGTGGTTTTGGCAGATTCTCTGGCAACGCCGGCGATTAAGGTCTTGTCCTTTGCCCTGTATTTCTGATAGACTTCAATAATCTTGACCGACTCTTCATCGTTTAAACTTCGAAATTCCCCATTACTCCCAAGAGGCATATAGCCTTTTAAATTCGTCTGATTATAGCGCTCAATGTTTTTTGCAATTTTATTATAGGCCACTTCTTCATTCTCATTAAAGATGGTCATACAAGGTGGAAACACCCCAGATAATTTTTCTTTATAATTTGTATCCATAGGTAATCTCCTTTCTTTTTTAGCGAGTCTACCTTAACGTTGCATTCAATCGGCAGGTGAGTGTGTTTCCAAAACTTTATAATGCGGTTCTTTTGTTAGTCTTATAGGTAACATACGATTTCACCTAAGGTGACCTTTGCAATATGCTTGGATACTGAGCAGTATGATGTTCAAAGGAGCCGCTATAAAGTTTTTCAACACACCCACCTGCTTCTGGCAACGTTACTTATGCAACTATTAGGTCTACTACATTTTCCCCTCCACCTGAAATTGTTGAGCCACAAAATCAACCATTGCACGGGTTGCCTTGGAGAATTCAGCAGCCGTCGCGACAAAGGCACCATGTCTATAGAATTCTTCCTGGGTCATTCCGTCGGGCTCGTAAGACATCACGAAATAGGGAAGCCTCATCAGCTTGTCCATGACTGCTTTGGGTGGTTCTTCGTAGATAGCCTCAGGGTCAAAGGGTCTGATTTTGTCTTCCACCTGCAACAACTCTCCGATATATTTCGGAGGACAGGTGTAAACCACGTCACCTCCAGCGATCTTCTCGATATGCCAGCTCGCCACAGTCCCGTCATTCATGGGCGGACTGATCCGCATGCTACACATGAGCATCTTGTTGGGATATCCCTTCTCTTTTAGAATCCGATAGCCCCGTTTGAAAATCGCCAGTTCTGCCCAGCGAATATCCACTTCGGTCAAGTCGATTCCTCTTGCCTCAGCCTGGGTCTTCAGGTCCCCCAGAGTTCCATAGCGGGCTGACATGTGAGTAATCACGGATCGCCACCGATACATGTCGACGCCGCCTCGCCTGGCCTGCTCGAGCCCACGCTGAACAGCCTCCATGCAAGACACGAACTGTGGAACCGTGAAGGCCAACGTATTATTTGTCGCGATGCCTTTTGCCGTGAGCTTCTCAATCAACTCATAGCCTTGACGGCTTCCGGGGCATTTAATCATCACGTTGGGGCTGAGATCAGCCAGCTCCAATGCCTGGGCAAACATCCGATCACCATCGTAGACATCCCGTGGATCCACCTGACCCGACAGATACCCGTACCTGTGTTCAGACTTCTCCCACAGGGGCATGAAAAACTCTGCCCCTCGCTTCACGATTTCCTTATAGGTCATCCAAAAGATCTCCTCTACTCCCTTGTCCGGATTTTTCCTGACTAGAGTCCGCACCAAGTCCGCCCAGAAACTCGGGTTGTCCTTAATGGCATCGAGGCTCAGAGGGGGGTTGGTCGTCACGCCACGGAAAAGGGTTTTCCCCGGGTGATCCGGGTCAAACAGACGGTTTAGCTGAGCCTGCCACTCCTCCTTTTTCTCCTTGGGTGCACCCTTGGCAACAGCCTTTGCCCAGTTTCGATAGACCAGAGGTGATGAATCCCACCAGATCTCTGCATCCATGTTTGCTTCCTGAAGTCTCTCAAGAATACTCTTCTCCCTCATTTTTTTTCTTAGCCTCCTCATTCTCAAAACGATTCTAAGGTTTTCAGCATCACCCGATCGTTACCTGAATGGACCTAAGGCCAAATTGGTACAATATGGCGACATTACGTAGCAGCATTAGTAGTAGCCAAAAAGCCTCGGTAGCACCATGGGTATGGCAGGCACATAGGTTATAAGAAAGAGCACTCCTATCTCTATCAATATAAATGGCCAAATCTCCTTTGAGACTCTCTCCAGAGAAATCTTGCCAATCCCACAAACCACGAAGAGGCATAAGCCCACTGGAGGTGTAGCTAACCCTATGATCAGATTCAGGGAAAAGACCAACCCGAAGTGGAGAGGATGGATCCCAAACTGGCTTGCAATAGGCGCAAAAATAGGAACCAGGATGATCAAAGCCGCCGTCGTGTCCATAAAGCAGCCGACGAAGAGCAAAAAGATGTTCACCAATAAAAGGAATACCAAAGGAT
>Ga0299915_10002724_pt1 | contig 12856 bp, 9 predicted proteins | sample RVTome_13_FD_200263 | JGI IMG/M metagenome (GOLD analysis project Ga0299915, IMG submission 200263) | Soil microbial communities from uranium-contaminated site in the Upper Colorado River Basin, Wyoming, United States - RVT92D227 (version 2) ...
AACAGCTTCAACATAAAACTGTCGGCCAGAAGGAAGAACCCGACGACCCAGGTGGCGCAGATTAGTATCACCGTCCCCAACCACGCAAAATTGCTCCGCAGAAACTGTGCCGCCCCGGCGCCGAGCACACCACCTGAACCTATAGGAAAGCCTAAGAACCCGTGAGGCCACAAGCACTGAAAGCTCGTCGATACCGCGACCGTCAGGAGGCCCAGGCCTATTGTTTTGAACACCGGCCCGCTCGTCGGGTGATGCGCGACCTTCGTTACAAAATAGCATATCACCGTAGCCAATATGATGAACACCCCGGGCCCGAGGTAATACAGCATGTAGTACGCACAGAACGCGCCAATCCACCCGCACCGGTTCGCCGTCGTCGCGTTGTGAGGATACACAAACTTGCTCGGCCAATCACCGATATTGAAGCTCAGACAACTGCAAAGCAGCACCAGACACAACCCAATCCCCACGCATGCCAGCGCAGTGCGCACCCCGGAATACGTCTTCCTGCGTTCGGTGCTTTTCTTGTACGATCTCTTCTTCTTCACCCCGTTAGAGTCCTTCATTTGTCTCGTGCAACTTGATTTCTTTGTCCCCGTTACATCCTTCACCAACGGGGCCACTATTAAGTCCTATAACAATCTCATTCTAAAGAGACAAAAACCACCTGTCCACCCTCAGACCTAACATATATCGGCAGTCCCCGCTCTTCTCTGCAAATTTGGAATCTCACAGGTCCGCTTGCACGCGCCAACGCCGTCAGACAACGGAGTCTTCACCAAAAATCGGCCTTATGTGGCGTTCGTGGATGTTCTCCGTCACGTTCTGCCCGATAACATCCGCATATTCTTTCAGTGCATCGAGATAGTTGCGCCCCATCTCAGCGGCGACCTTGTACCCCACGTGCAGAAGCTGCCGAAAATTCGGATTGTACTGCTCGCACGTTGGGTCATGCCGCAGCGGCGCGGCGAATCTCCGTCCGTCCCACCGCTCAACCTCGCCGGCCATCGGCAGCTTCCCCTTATCAATATCGATGACCGTTTCGTATGGCCCGCACAACTCATCTATGCGCTTCAGCGCCTGCTCGTACACATGCTTGGCGATTGCAAGTCCGTCCCCGCCGGCCGTGGCCAGCCCGATCAATTCCTCCAGCCACGTCGTCCCCGCAGTCTTTATATGCACCCCGGCATCGAATTTCTTCAGCGCCTTGTTGATCGGCCCATAAATCGAGAATTTATCGCTGCCTGAATGCACGCTCAGCTTGAGCTGGGCAGGCAGGGCGAACTCTTCAACCGCAAACGCCACAACCGCGATTGTATCTTCGAACTCTTTGGCAAATCCTTCAACCTCGCCGACGTAATCCACGCCCTTATTGAAGCGGCCCGAGAACTTAGGCGCAATAGTCTGAGCAGGTATGCCCTCGTCCGCAATCGCCGCCAAAATGAACAGCATCTCGACCGGCGTCTGCGGCTGGTCCGTCTCATCCATAGAAACTTCGGTGACAAAATTCCCCCGCCCCCCCGATAGGGGCCCTTGGAGCTTAGCCGCCTCTATGTGCCGATAGATTCTGCCCGCCTCCTTGACCGCCAAAAGATACTTGCCCGCCACGGACCTGATCATCTCTTTGCTGATCTCAAACCTCCGGTCAATACCGGCAACGGCAAGCGACCCGATATAATTCGAGTGCTTCTCAACAAAGGCGTCCACATCTGTTTTCACAGACTTCTTGCTAATGAAGTCCGCAACGTCGAGCGTAAAGAAATCGCTCGCCTCGATGAATTTATCGACGTTGCCAAGCCCGATATGGTCGGCGTCCACAAAGTAGGCCCCATCCCATCCGCAGGCCGCAACCGCATCGTCGGCCTCTCGCCTCACGTGCCCAGGCTGGGTCCCGATTATCGTATGCTCGCGGTTAGACTTGTTCCAAACGGGCGTAATCTCGATACCCTCCCGTCTCGCCCTCATCACCGCTTCAAGCTGCGCCTTGCCCTGATGACCGAATCTGTCGCCAAGACCAAATGAATACTTCCCAAGAATCATACGTTCGCTCCGTGCGGAGTCTCTCTTTCTAAGGAGCATTTCCCGTTTGCGATACCGCCGTCTTCGCAACGTCCTGCCCGCTTACGAGAACCTTCTCCGCGCCGCTAAAGTCGTTCCCGATGAGCACTATGCCCTCGCTCTTTGGCCCCTGCACTTCCAAAAACACATCCGTTCCGGTCCTCGGCCTGCACCCGCGAATAAAGACATCCCTTGCATCGCTCAGTCGAATCGTCGAGCTGCCGCCGCGACAAACGGGGGCATCAAAACCATCGATCACCGCATCTTCCACGTCGTCGAGGACAAGCGCGTGGCGCCCATCATCCTTTTCCAACTGCACCTGCACATTGCTCAGCTTCAAACCGTTCACGTGCCGGCAAAGGAACCCATAGCCCGGCAGGCTTCCGAACATTGAATACTCCGGGTACGCCTCCGGTTTCTCAGGGACGACCCGGCCGGCCTCAGCCTTTGCTCCGCCGCCGTCAAACGATAACCTGATATTGCTCAAAGTGAGATTCTCTATCCTCTTCTCAGGAAGACCGGATATGGCGCAGCCCGTCGCATTGGCGCCCTTGGCCTCGATATTGCTTATCGTGATGTTCCTCATCACCCCAATCCCCGGCTTCTCCATATCCTTCATAAAGGGCCTTGCCCGGTTGCCCAATCGCACAAATATAGGCGCCCCGACCCCGGACATCGTTACATTCGAGACAACCACGCGGTCCATTGTCCCCCCGTCAACAATTTCGAGCGCCAGCCCCGCCAGCTTCGTGTCATATACCGCACAATTTGAAATGGCGATGTTCTCGAATCCGCCGTTTGATTCGGTCCCCATCTTCAGGCCGTTACAGATACTGCTCAAAACGCAGTTGCTCACAACAACGTCCCTGCAAGGGCGCTGCGCCGTGCTCTTGAGCACAATTGCATCATCCCCCGACCATATATCACAGTCCGAAATCCTTACATTACTACAGCAGTCAATGTTTATGCCGTCGTTGTTCCCGTTGACGCGGCTCCTGACTGTCACGCCGCTTACATGGACGTCATCGCACGCCAGGTAATGCTGCACCCACATCGGCGAGTTCCTGATAGTGACATCCTTCACCGTCACATCCCGGCATTCGATGAATCGAATGATATACGGCCGGACCTTGTACGGCCCCTTGAATGTGTCCCCATGTCCGTCGATAACGCCTCTGCCGGTGATGGCAATCCGCTCGGCCTTCTCGGCGTAAATCAGGCTCTTGTCAGTATAGTTGTCCGTATAGGACCGAAACTCCTGCACCTTCGGCGGGTAGTCGTTCAGGTCCTCGCTGCCCGACAGCGTACACCCCGCCGCCAGCCGCAGAGTCACCCCGCTCTTGACAACCAGCGTCCCGGACACAAAAGTCCCGCTCCCCAGATACACCGTCCCGCCGCCGCTCTTTGAGCATTCGTCTATCGCCTTTTGGATGGATTCCGTGCACAGCGTTTTGCCGTCGCCCTCGGCGCCGTAGTCACGAACGTCGTACAGCTTCTCCGCCCCGAAAACCGACCCCGCCATCAAGAAACAACAGACGCCCACCAACACCCACAATCGGATCCGATTCATAGCTCTTCCTTTCTCAAATGCAACCTCACCTCCAACAGTCCGGCAGCTCACAGGTGCTTTTTCAGCCACCTTAACGTCTCTTCCCACATCTTGGGCGTGTATTCGTGTCCTACGCCCTCATAGAGCACGCCGCGAAAATTCTCAGCCCTCCCGTAGAGTTTGTAAAGGTATTCCTCGAACGCATTGATGATCCGCACCCCGTCCGCCGGCGAGCCGCCGTCCTTGTCGCCCGTCAGCGTCAGGTGCGCCCGCGGCGCAATCAGGCCGATTACCGACTCGGTATCGATCTTCTCCTTCAGCATATCCGGCACGTAATAGTAAATGCCGTGCTGAGCCACCTCGCCATGCGCAATAAGGTTCTGATACCGCGTCAGGCACGATACGCTAATCGCTGCCTTAATCCGCTCATCCAGCGCCGCCGCCCACCACGTCCGCGTCGAGCCCATGCTCATACCCATCGCCGCAATCCGCCCGGCATCGACCTCCGGGCGCGACACCAAATAGTTCAACGCCAGCAAGTCGTCACGCACCATCATCCCCCACAGCGTCCGCCCCTCCCAGAGAAACGTCTTGAAAAGCGCCGATTCGGTTGCGCCTCCTTCTTCTCTCTGGCCCGCCGGACCCTGGAATCGCCGCTCCCCGAATGCGTACGCGTCGATACAAAGCACCACATAACCTTCCTTCGCCAGCGCCTCGCCCGTCGCAAAATCCAGCTTCGAAAACGCCTTGCTGATTACCTCCTCCTTGCCCTGCTGGTACTGGCCGCCGTGATAGTGATGATACAGAATCGCCGGCCCCCGCCCTTTATGTCCCGAAGGTATCAGCACGTAGCCATAAACCGTATCTCCAGTTCCGTTGTCGAACGTGAATCGCTCCAGCTCATACCCGTCTCTCGACCGTTTCTCCTCAATCGTAACCTTAGGCGTGAACAGCTCCGGCAAGTCGCCGAGCAGCCGCCACAGTTTCTTGCGAAGCTCGACCTTGCGCTTCTCCCACGACTGTGCAGACCTCGGCAGCGGAGTCTGGAAGGATACAAACCCACCCTTCAAAACCGCCGGCGGAAAATCCCTCGCAATACCCGGCGAAATGGACGCTAACACCAGAGGCGCCACAGCAAAATTCATAATATCCTCCCGTCCAACTCCTGACGCGACACACGACCTCTATAAGTTTAACGTCTTCCCTATAGATTTCTCCTCTGATTTCTTTGCTACTACCAGCATTTCAAAATCATCTTTCGACAATTTGTCATTTCGGCTAAAAGCCCCGAGCTTACATCCATAGATACCTATATCCCTGAAATTTAATGACTTCAGATACCATGATATTTCAGAGGGGCAGTAGTATCGTTCATTGCCGCTTATTTGCCTTTCCTGGCCTGAATCATCTGTAATTTTAAATTTAAACGTTCTCCTCAATGTGCCTAAATCAAAACTGCTATTTTGGGAATTCGCATGGGGCGTCTCCCCTGCATGACAAAGCGGGAGAAATGCATTCAGGGTTGTAAAAATGAATTTGCCGTTTTCTTTCAAAGCCTTTGCGGCGTTTTGCAAAATCTTAAAATTCATTTCGTCCGTTTCCATTAATGAAAACCCGCCCTCACAGAGCATAATGGCCATATCGAATTTATTTTCAAATTCCAGTTCACGAGCATCCCTCTGTATAAATTCTATCTCCACATTCGCATCGCCGGCCTTTTCTTTCGCTCTTTGCAATTGCGATATAGACAGATCAACTCCGGTAACTTTGTAACCACGCCTTGCTAATTCAATAGCATGCCTGCCGGTGCCGCAGCCAATGTCTAAAATATGGTTGCTTTTATTAAAACCAAGCTCCTTCTCGACAAAATCCACTTCTCCAGCAGTACCGTGTACATAACATTCAGAATCATAGCTTTTAGCGTAATTATCAAATAACGCTTCATACCATTGCTTCATCTTATAGCCTTTCGAACTCTTGTCTTTGCGATTTTAAGTTTAAGCTGGGACGGATTTCGTATGCACGGTTATACGCCCCGGCGGCAAGCCGCCACAACCAGCTTTATCCTCTGCCTTTGCAGCCGCCCCTCACGCCCTCGCAATCAGATAAACCGCGTAAATAATCGCCGCCACGCATACCCAGCCGGCAAGAAATCCTATCACAGAAATGCGCGATGGAATTGCTATCTCCAGACTCGTATCCGGGAAAAGGTTCCGCTTTTCCGGCACTACCGCGCCTCTCGGCAGCGTACACGGCGCATCCACCTGCTCACGTGGCGCCACCGGCGTTCGCACCAGCGCATAGAAGCTCTCAAGCTTATCCTCCGCGACCGGTCTGGTGAAAAGGCTTACGACGACCCCAACCGCTAGTCCGGCGCTCAGATAGAACGCCATCTGCCACGGCAGATAGACCTCCGCCACCCCGCCCTTGACGAAGATAAATCGCAGCGGCTCAGCCGCCGAAAGGCCGCCCAGCCACGAAATAAAAAACTCTTGCGTCGTCAGCCACCACACTGCGAACGCCGTCAGCGTGGACGCCCACGCCCCCGCTGCCGTCGTCCGCCTCCAGAAAAGCCCAAGCCAGAACGCGATCCCCATCATCGACGAAATCTTCCAGAACACTTCAAGACCGCTGGCCACGCTGGGCAGCCAACAGGCAAAAGCCGCGCCGCCCGCAACCACCGCAACCGATGTTACCCGCGCTACCAGAAGATAGTGCTTCTGGCTCCTGCCCCGCACACCCCGCTTATAAATGTTCTGCGTGAAGAGTCCTGCCGAGGCGACCATAAACGAATCGCACGAACCCACCGCTGATGTCACGAGCGATGCCAGAAACAATCCCAGGACGCCGTGAGAAACTTTCGGCAGAAACTCCACCGCCACCTGCCCGAAGATGTGGTCCGGATTGATGTCCCGCCCCGCGTAATGCACCACCGCCGCAAGCCCCGTCAGACACCACGCTATCGTGCATATCCTCTTGACAAAATTGCCGCACATCATCCCCACCCTGCCTTCGATCTCCGTCCTGCCGGCGGCGCACGTGCCCATCGAGTGCGGCTGCGTCACTATACCCACAAGGCCGTTCAGCGAGATAAGCACAATGTAGAACAGCCCGATCTCCGCGGGAGCCACCAGCGACAGCATCCCGGGATCCTTTATCCCGGCGCGTATGCCGTCCATTCCGCCCACCGCGTTCAGGATAAACGGAAGCAGCATAAAGGAGAAGATGATGGTCAGCCAGCCCTGGATAAAGTCCGCCAGAATCACAGCCGAGAGGCCCCCGGCCATTCCGTACATCACTATGACCACCGTCATCACGGCGATGGCGGCGTTGCCGGGGACATTCCCGCCCGTGCTGGCGTGCACGACCGCGCCGGAACCTTTGAGCATCATGCCGATATTGACCACGAGATTTGCCATCCCCACCACGGCAAACAGCATCCCCACGCCCCGCCCGAATCGTGCCTCAAAGACATCCGCCGTCGTTATGGCCCTGAAACGCCTCATCAGGGCCGCAATCGGCCAGTAGAACGGAGTCGCAAACAACCAGCACCACTGATACCATATACCCGATAGCCCGTTCGTGAACGTCTTGGAAGCCACAGCCACCGCCTGGTCCGCGTGCGTCCCGCTGCCGAAGGCGTGCATCACCATCAGCCGCCAGCTTGCTCTGCGCGGCATAAAAAAATCAGCGCTCGTCTCGATCCGCTTCGCCGCCCAAATCCCGATGCCCGCCATCCCCAGGAAGTACAGCACCAGCACTAAAATATCCGCAATCTGTAATCCAAACATCAGCCTTGATTACCCCCTGTCAACCTCCCTGAAGGCGTCTGCCAAACGCCCGTATGCCCCGGCTCTCCACAAAAGCTCGATAAGAATCCTGGTGACTACCGTGAACATTCAGAAAGAATCAATAGTACATAATACAGAAAATAGCAAATAAAAATACCCCGCAGCGCATCCGTTCGCCACGGGGCAATGAAAAAGTAACAAAACCTACCACAATCTCGGACCCACCAGACACCCTCCATAGCATCCGGCCGGCCCTCTTTGTTATCTCAAATCTTGTCAGCCTAACCAGGCTTTTCGGCCTCTTTCTCGGCTTCCTGATGCACCCTGACTGCCACGCCGAGCAGGCCCAGCTCACCGGCTACGTCCGCCTGCCTCGGATCAAGCCGAAAACTCTCCTTGAAATGTTCCGTCGCCGCGCCCTTGTCGTTCTTGCTCAAATAATAATAGCCCATCTCCCTGTGAACCTCCGCCGACTCGGGTGACAGACGAAGGGCCTGCTGGTAACACGCCAGCACGTAATCGTCCACCTGCTCCTTGCGAAATGCGTTTCCGAGCTTGAGTGTCTCCCTCCACAGACCACCTACCTGCTCGATATACCTCAGGGCAAGAGCGTTCGCTTCTGCTTTCTGGCCGCTGTCGGTCAGCAGCCTCACCAGCGCCGCCTGGGCCGCCCTGTTGGCCGGATCGAAACGCAGCGCGGTCTCATAATGGTACTCAGCCTGCGTCCAAAGCCCCTCCCCGCGATACAACTGGCCCAGTTCAAAATGCACGTCGGGATTCTCAAACTTGCGGTCGAGCTCATTGATCAGACGGGACTTCTTGTCCGTTGAAGGGGCAACGCCAATGTCACCCTTGGGAGATTTGGCGCTTCGGCCATTACAACCCGCAAGCAAAAGCACGCACGCAAGCACACCCGCAACCAGAACCTCGCGTTTACAATGACACGCCATTACTTGCCTCCGTTATCATCGTTCCCACCCTATAACGCACCATCGTGTGGGCCCAACACCTTGATTGTGCGGTGCCCGAAAGACTTTTTCAAGCAAAAATTCCAATCAATCAAATTTTTTTTCGCCACTCTTCAGGGAAGCCAAGTGCCACCCAACCAGCCTTTGAGGTCTCGCACATTTGGCCAAATACTTCCTCTGCCGGCGGATAAGTGTTTTCCTGACAACATCTTACTCACTACGGTCGTTGCCCGCATCGTTGCAGTTACTCAATCAGAGCTGCCGGGAATACTCATCGCAGAGGCCAACGCCGCGAAGCTAAATATCAAGGTTCTGGACCTCAAGCGCGTGGTCGCGGATGAAGTTTCGGCGTTTCTCAACATCGTTGCCCATCAATATGCTGAACAGCCTGTCGGCCTCCCCGGCGTCGTGCAGCTTAACACTCAGCAGGGTGCGGGTTTGCGGATTCATCGTAGTATCCCACAACTGCTCTGCATTCATCTCCCCAAGACCCTTGAACCGTTTTATCTCGATTCCTTTGCCGCCGATCTGGCGAATGGCCAAGCATAAGTCGCCCAACGACGCAACCTCGTATTTGTCCTCGCCGTGAATAAGCTGAAACTTCGTAGGAAGGGCCTCGCCGGAAACGGCCTTGGCCGGCTTCAGGAGAAAATCCCTCAAATTCAGGCCGAACTGCTTGCCAAGCTGCTTGTCTATCTCATTGATGCGCCCCACTTCGTGAAGCTCCTCGGCCACAATCTCGTCTTCACTTTCCCCTTCAGCGGCGGCCTTGTTTCGGCCTTTGAGCTTCTCGGCGCGCTTCTCGTATTTCTCGGCATCGTAAAATATCTCATTCTCTTTGCCTTCGCCCAGGATACGAAACCGCGGAAGTCCTCCTTTCGACGGGTCATAATAGGACTCAACGAAATCGGCAAAGTTAATCCCGCGACGGCTCAATACCCCGATGACCCGCTCGACCTCCGTCAGCATCTTCACAAGCTCAGCCAGCTCTTTATCCGAAACCTCCTTCGATTTGCCGCTCCCGGTCTTCTCGGTCTTCTTGGCCTTCGCAGCCCTCCCCTCACCATTGCCGTCCCTGATGAAGAGCTCCGTGCCCTCAAGACCCCGCGTAACCATACGCTTGCGCATTTGATTCTCGCTCAAGACGTACTCGGACGTCTTGTGCCCCTTGGCCCTGACCTCGTACAAAGGCGGCTGGGCGATATAAATCATCTCATTATCAAACAGTTGCAGCATCTGCCTGAAGAAAAACGTCAACAGCAGCGTTCGAATATGTGCGCCGTCAACGTCCGCGTCCGTCATCAGTATAATCTTGCCGTATCGGCATTTTTCCAAATCGAACTCATCCGTTCCGATTCCGGTCCCCAATGCGCTGATGATGGTACGAATCTCCTCGTGTGCAAGCATCTTATCCAGCCGGGCCTTCTCCACGTTCAGAATCTTTCCCTTGAGAGGCAGAATCGCCTGGATATTCCTGTCCCGCCCGGCCTTGGCCGAGCCGCCCGCCGAATCGCCCTCCACTATGAATATCTCAGTGCTCGCTTTCTCTTTGCTCGCGCAGTCCCACAGCTTGCCCGGAAGATTGGTCGTGCCAAGCGCACCCTTGCGTCTGGTCAGCTCCCGAGCCTTCCGAGCAGCCTCTCTCGCAGCCGCCGCCTGAATCGCCTTGTTCAATATCCGCTTGGCGTCAGCAGGATGCTCCTCCAAGAAATGCCCAAGCTGCTCGTTCACCGTCGTCTCAACAAAACTGCCCACCTCCGGATTCGACAGCCGAACCTTGGTCTGCCCTTCAAAATGGGGGTCCGACAGTTTCACCGCCACCACCGCCGTCAAGCCTTCCCGCAGATCATCCCCTGTCGTGGCTTGGTCGTTCTTCAGCAGGTTGTTGCTCTTGGCGTAGTAATTCATCGTCCGCGTCAACGCCGTCCTGAATCCCGAAAGGTGGGTCCCCCCGTCGATGTTCCAGATATTGTTCGCAAAGACAAGCACGTTTTCGTTGTACCCGTCGTTGTACTGCATAGCCACTTCGCAGCTCATCATCGCCGCAGTGTCTTCCCTGGCCAAGTATATAACGTCTCTATGCAGTGTTTCCTTGCCCTCATTGAGATGCTTGATAAACGCCCGCAGCCCCTCGTCGAATTTGAACACCTCGCCTTTCTTTGCCCTGTCGTCCCTGAATGCGATTCTTATTCCCGCGTTCAAGTATGCCATCTCTCGAATGCGTTTTAGGAGCGTCTCATACTCAAACTCGCCATCCCCGAATATCTCCTCGTCCGGCATAAAAGCTATCTTCGTGCCGCGCTTGTTGGCTTCTCCGACTTCCTTAACCTTGCCTTTGGGAACCCCTCTTGCGCACTCAAAGTGATAGTGCTTTCCATCCCTGTAAACGTCCGCCTCAAGCCATTCGCTCAAAGCATTGACAACGCTCACCCCGACGCCGTGCAGCCCACCGGCTACCTTGTAACTATCTTTATCGAACTTCCCCCCTGCGTGCAGCTTCGTGAGCACTACCTCCAGGGCGCTTGTCTTTGCCTCCTTATGCAATTCGACGGGGATTCCTCGTCCATCGTCCTCGACGCTGCAGCTTCCGTCGGCATGGATTCTCACGCTGATGTTCTGGCATGCCCCCGCCAGCGCCTCGTCTATCGAGTTGTCCAGCACCTCATAGACCAGGTGGTGCAGCCCCCCGGCGCCGCGGTCGCCTATGTACATATCAGGCCGTTTGCGCACCGCCTGAATACCCTCGAGTATCTTTATCTTGCTCGCATCGTAACTCTGATTGTTGCCCATATCTTCAGCCCACGACAAATTTAATCCTCTTGATCCGAGCCTCCGGGCATCGCCGCTGCAGCTCTTCCACGAGTTCCGTTCTGCACAACTGCATCTCGTACATAAACGCTGGACAGTCCACTCGTACCTTCACCTGCCCGCCCGCGACCTCGACAATCTCGCAGTGCCTGCCCACTTCATCCGGCACCGTCTCACCCCACGCGGCGGCCAGCCCCCCAAATCTTGATTGCATCGGCGCAATCTGCTCGGCCATAACCCGTTGGACCACCTCGCCGAGCCTTACCGCCCCGCCCGCCTTGCGCCCCCTCGCCCCGCCGTCTGTACGGCCTGACTGTCCGGCTCCATCCATAGCGTATCTCATATCCCGTCTCCAGACCCCCAGGGGCCCCCGGCGGGGATGGCTGGGGCCATTTGGTGAACGAGATGCAATCTGCGGTCCGAAAACTCAAGCTATCCCAGGTTGATCGGCATCAGCACATACAGGAAATTAGCGCCGCTCTTTATCAATCCGGGCCTGTCCGACTGACCAAGCTCCAGCTCAAATTCAGGCGTCCGGATGACCCGCAGAACGTCCATCAAGAACTGCGGGTTGAATCCGATCTCAATCGGCTCGCCCTTGTAATCAATCATCATATCGATTTGAGCATCGCCCATTTCAGGCGCCCTGCACGAAAACACGAGCTTGTCCTTGCTGACAGCCAGCTTGATCCCTCTCGATTCCTCGCTCGTTAGCAGCGCGGAACGCCGAACCGCGCTCAACACCGCCTCCGTCGATAAAGTCAGCTTCTTGTCGTAGTCAGTCGGGATAATATCTTCGTACTTTGGGAAATTCCCCTCCACCAGATTCGAGCTTATGACCACATTCGTGCAGTTTATCAGAATCTTGTTATCGACCAACTTGACTGCCACGGTGTCCTTTTCGCTGCTGCCGACCTTATCCAATAGACCCATCGTCTTGGCCGGGACTATCATACCCGCCGCCTTGTCTTTGCCCGGCGCCGAGCCGACTTTTACCCTGCTCCGCGCCAACCGCCGACCGTCCGTAGCCACCAGCGTCAGCTTCTTGTCCTTGATCTCCCACAAAACGCCGTTGATTGCATATCTGCTGCTCTCTCTGGCCGTCGCAAACAGAGTCTGCTCGATCCCCCCCTGAAGCTCGCCCAGCCCAATCTCGATATCGGCCTCGCCCTCAAAACCGGGCACTACCGGATACTGACCCGGCTCTTGGCCGTAAATCGTAAAGTGGCTGTCGGCGCCTCGTATCTCGCACGTCCCCTCCGCAGCCTCCACCAGCAAGACCTCATCGACGCTCTCGCGGACAATCGCCGTCAGCCGGTCCGCCGGGACTATGACCTCGCCCGGCTCCTCAACCTGCACCTCGCAGGCCGTATAGCTGATGCCAACCTCCAGGTCCGTTGCGCATATCCTGACTTCCTTTTCCCCAGCCGTGATCTGAACGCACCGCAATATCGGTTTGGGCGTTCGACTCGGCACTACCGACGTCAGCAGGCCCAAGGCATCTGCAAGGGCCGCCCTGTTAAAATTCGCCTTCATAATCTACCTCTGTGTTCCAACTTCTAAACAGCAAAAAACACCACACCTTCACCCCCCCGAACATAGCCGGGTAGTGTACACCACATGCGTCAAATCTGCAACATTTTTCCCAAAAAAAACATAGCCTCCTCGCCTATCCGTCAACA
>Ga0299915_10002725_pt1 | contig 12851 bp, 13 predicted proteins | sample RVTome_13_FD_200263 | JGI IMG/M metagenome (GOLD analysis project Ga0299915, IMG submission 200263) | Soil microbial communities from uranium-contaminated site in the Upper Colorado River Basin, Wyoming, United States - RVT92D227 (version 2) ...
CAACCTGCGCTCGGGCCGGCAGATTCAGGCGGGTGAGGTGGCCAAGGTAGGAAAGGTCTTCTTTCTCGAGTGCTTCTGGCGCAACAGGTTTCGAGTCGCCAGACTCTTTTTCGGTTGCCTTGCGGGCGCGCTCTCGCTTGAGATATCCGGCCAGAGTCGCCCCGGCATCCAACTGCAGACAGTAGACGCTACCCTGGCGTAAGTAGACCAGATCATCGCGCCGACGGCAATTCAGGTATACAGCATCACCACGTGGCGAAGGGATGATACCTGCAATGCGCAGCGGTTGCTCGAATAATTTGCTCAGTTCGACCACCGGGGGGGTAAGGGTTTTGGATTCATCCTCTGTGGCAGCGCGCACCTGGGCGCGGTAAGTGCGGGCTTCATCCAGACCGGTGTAATACAGGGCCGAAGCGCTGTCTTCCTGCTCAAAGTGGACAAAGCTGCCGAATTTATCCTGGCGGGCTTTTTTCTCATCTCGTTCGGGGTCGCTAGCGAGATAAAGAAAACCCCCGGCAAAGGGCTTGAAGACTTCCACACCTGTCTTATGATCCGTGATCCGCCAGCCTTCGCCGACGAGACCCTCATACAACCAGACCTGTGGCTCATCCTGAGGCGCGTCGTCTTTACCGTCGGGTGCTTTGAGCAGAGCCAGCGTCTCTTCGTCAACCCATTCCACCTGAGTAACGCTGCCAGAGCGGGTGAGCGGGAAAATCCGCCCGCGCCCTTGGTCGTAGACCAGGCAATGCATCTCGTAGCGGTCCTCGTTCCAGTCAGTGCTTCGCACCGAGATGGCCACCCGCCCTCCTGCAGGCGATACACGCGTTTCCAGCGGGACTTCTAGTGCCAGAATGTCGCGCAGGCTGGGCAGGTACGGGCTTGATGGGGTTTCCGGGTCAGGCATAGGGAGCTCCTTCAATTCCAGGTTGGGTTAGATTGATTCTACCAGATGAATTTTCAATCTGGAACGACCCTGGAGAGTATAGCTTCCGCAATTATTTACTCATTGATGATTTCAATCTCGATGCTGGTCTTGATCTCCTCGCCGACCAGCAAACCACCTGTCTCGAGGGCCACGTTTCACACCAGGTCCCAATCCTTAGCAACCCTCATGCAAGTGTCTCTCCCTCCCTGGCTGCAGTAGCCTGGCGCAGGACCTCTACGATCTGCCCCAGATGAGCATCTTCATGCACCAGCCCCGCCACGAACATCTCCACGGCGTTACGCGGCTTGGCGTTCGGACGATCGACGGTGTGGGTCAGCTCCAGATTCGGGATATCGGGCCAGGCGTGCAAGAAAGCGTGCCGCATGCGGCGCGACTCTTCCAGGCGGTGGCATAGTTGGTCGGCGGTGACAGCCATCTGCCAGGGGACTTCATAGCGCGAGCGCTCCTTGACCTCCACACCGCGTGCCAGGCTGCTAGCCCGTGCGGCAGCTTCTTCGGCAGAGGCAGTGGTATGCACGATGACATGCCCAAGCGTCCATGGCATGGTCAGCTCCTCAGTGGTGGCAGCATATTCGTCATACGCCTGCGGGTCGACCGGCTGGAAGGTTACGTCGGCATCCCGGGCATTAGAAATCAAGCTGAGCATGGCATCGACCATCTCATCCGTCAGACGATGTAAATCGTCAACCGTCAAACCAGCGCACAGATCTTTGAAGGAAATCTTCTTTTCCCGTAAGGCAGCAAAATCGAGCATCCATACCCTCCAAAAAACTAGAGACGCCGCATGTCCGTTCGCATGCAGCGTCTCTATCATAGCACAATTCAGTCCAATTATCTTGCGGCCGATTCAGCTTCCGGGACCTCAACTTTGATGATCTCAATCTCGATGCTGATCTTGATCTCATCGCTAACCAGCCAGCCGCCCGTTTCGAGTGCCATGTTCCAGGTCAGGCCCCAATCTTTGCGGTTGATTGTTGTGGAAGCAGTGAATCCAGCGCTGGTGTGACCAAAAGGACTCTTAGCGGTGCCGGAATATTCGGTATCCAGCACGACTTCCCGGGTGATGTCGCGGATGGTCAGGTCGCCAATGATGCGCCCGTGGTTGGCGTCGATGACCTCGACGCGCTTGCTCTTGAAGGTCAGGTAAGGATACTTCTCAGCATCCAGGAAGTCTGGCGAGCGCAAGTGTCCATCGCGCTGGGCTTCCTTGGTAGTGATACTGGCAGCTTCGATCTGTACATCCACGCTGGAAGCAGCCGGGGTCTGCTCGTCGAACTCGACCGCGCCGGCGAACTTTTCAAAGCGGCCGCGCGCGTTCGAGATCATCATGTGACGAACGGTGAAGTTGATTTCAGTATGTGCAGGGTCAATTTTCCAATTCATTTTTAACTCTCCTTAATATTAATAATACATTAAACTATTTGATATCGAACTATTAGGTTAAAAAAAGAGTGTTCACTCTTTCTTTCCAAGCTTGCGGCACAACTCACCCAGGAGATCCTGCTCTTCTGGGCTGAGGGCACTAAGCTCTTCGACAATCGAGGCCGCATGCTTTGGGAACAGCTCGGAAATGAGCTCTTCTCCCTGTTCTGTAAGTGAAACGGTAATGTAGCGGCGATCCTCGGCACTGCGCGTGCGCTGCACCAGCCCACATTTTTCAAGGTTGTCGATCACCAGGGTGATGTTGGCAGTGCTGAGCAGCAGCTTGCGGCTGATCTCCGTCTGGCACAAAGGGCCCAGGTGATGGAGGGTCTCTAATACGCCAAACTGGGTAGGAGTCAAATCGCCCTGGGTACTGCGTTGGGAGAGGCGCTGCATCAATGAATCGGTCGCCCGCGTCAGCTTGATGAAAGTGTTGAGGGCGAGCGTTTCTCTGGGTGAGCCTTGATAGTGTGTGGGCATATCCTTAAAGCAACCAATCATTATATCTTTGATAATTAGATATCTAATAATATCAGAATTGTCCCATTTTGTCAAGGGCAATTTGGGGTAAAATATGACCTCGGATACGCTGATTTTGCTCATTTTTACCGCAGAGCACGCAAAGTTCGCGGAGAAAATCATAAAAATCAAGGAAAACCTGTGAAAAGACTATCTAGTATGCCCCTATCTGTTTTTCTGATCTGCCTGGTGCTAACAGCGGGGATGTTGAATGCTGACATGAACCGCATCCAGGCTGGCAGCCTACCACCATCGGCACCATCACCGCAGAGTGACTCGCCAACCGCTCAGCCGCCCAGGCTGATGGGAGCTATTCATTCCATCCAGGACCCCTTGCCAACCACCGGAAACCAACCGCTGCTGGTGATCCTGGCGGACTTTCCAGACAAACCAGGAACGCTTAACGGGCAAGCCTGGGTGGGTTTCTTCTGGGGGGCAGAGGGTTTCAACGCGTTCTACCAGGAGGTATCCTACTGGCAGCTGGCTTACCCCAGCGAGATCAGCGACGTGATCGGCGCGGGAGGGGCGAAGGATGAGGCAATCAGCGCGTACGTGCGTATGCCTCAACCCATCACCTATTACGCCAACAATTATTTTGGCTATAACACCGGCACCTATCCGCAAAACCTGGGCGGCGTGGTGCATGATGCGCTGCAGGCGTTGGACACGGGCGGTTTCGACTTCAGCCCATACGAAGACCCAGTGACGCACAAGGTGGAAAACCTGATCGTCGTGTTTGCCGGAGCCAATTATGGCTACACCCGCGACGCAAAAAACAGCCTCGAAGCTACCGCCTACACCCTGACCGACATGGGGTTGGGACATCCCTATACTTCAAGCGGCGGGCAGCTCTTCGATAACTTCACCTTCTGCCCAGAATTGTTCGGGGGAACGGGCGGAGGGATTGCCAAGATCGGCATCTGCAGCCACGAGCACGGACACGCCCTGGGCATGTTCGATCTTTACAATCTGTCTTATGCGACTTCAGGTGTGGGTTACTTTGACTTGATGGGCTATGGGGCCTATGGCTCGGACGCGGGGACGCATCCCTTCCATCCAAGCGCTTTCGTCAAGGAATATTATGGCTGGATCACCTTGACCGACCTGGGACCAGGTGCCTATAGTCTCACGCTGGCGCCGGTCGAGCTGGGCGGCAACGGCATCCGCTTGTACCCGGATGGTAATACCAGCAGCAAGGAATACTTTGTTCTCGAAAACCGCCAGGCTCTGGGCTTTGACATGGGCTGGATGGGCGCGGGGCTATGCACCGGGCTGGTCATCTGGCACATCGATGGAAATATCGTCGAAGCTTATGCCCTGTCGAACCAGGTCAACAGCCCGGGGTATTTTGGCGGACCTGACCACCCTGGTGTGCTGGTGGTGGAAGCAGACGGCAACTTCGATATGATCACAGTAAAATTTCCACCAGCGCTGAATTATGGGCAGTGTTCAGACAGCTGGGCGGTAGGACGCACGTTTAGTGACAACACCACTCCAAACGCTCACCTGTGGGACGGCACACCCAGCAACCTGTCTGTGCGTGTGCGAGATGAAGCAGATGGCAGTTTGCAGCTGGTGGTACGGGTGGGCACCCCAGTATTCGATCAAACCGCTTTTCTCCCCATGGTCAATAAATAGGGTGGACCTGGCTATGAATTTTCGATTTGTACAATTCCTTTTGCGTTTAGTCTTCCGGCTAATCTCCCGCCTGGAGGTATATGGTATGGAGAATATACCCACCAGCGGGCCGTTCATCGCCGTGTCAAACCATATCGGACGGCTGGATGCTGCGCTGGTCTACGTGGTAATTGACCGCACAGACATTATTATGATGGTGGCTGAAAAATATAAAGAGAATGCCTTTTTCCGCTGGCTGGTGCGCATGTTAGATGGGGTCTATATCGACCGTTTCAACGCCGACCTGAACGCCATGCGCGAGATCATGCGGCGGCTGAAGGCAGGCGGAGTGTTGGTGATGGCGCCGGAGGGGACGCGCAGCCCGACTGCCTCCCTGCAGGACGGTAAGGATGGCGCGAGCTACCTGGCAGCAAAATCGAGGCTACCCATCCTGCCGGTAGGCGTGACGGGCACGGAAGATGGGCTAGTAATGAAGCAGCTTCGCCGTTTCAAGCGATTGAAGATCGTAGCATATGTGGGAAAGACCTTCATGCTGCCACCTCTCTCCGCTAAAGAACGCGAGATACAACTGCCTCAGTTCACCAATGAGATCATGTGTCAGATCGCTGCGCTGCTGCCAGAGAGCTACCGCGGCATCTATGCCAATAACCCACGCACAACCGAGCTGCTTGGGCAAATGGCCTAGTATTGATTAAAAGGCAAAAATGGCTGATCCGATTGCACGTAGAGAAGCGATTCGAGAGGCACAGCACCTGCTGAAAGCACAGCCTGTCTACCTGGACACCGAGACAACCGGCACAGGTCCAAACGCTGAAGTGATCGAGGTTGGCGTGGTGGACAGCGAGGGCGAAATTTTGTACAGCTCGCTGGTGCGGCCGCGGGGAACGATAGAGCCGGAAGCCATGCGGGTGCACAATATAGCGCCCGAACAGGTGGCGACCGCTCCAGGCTGGACGGAAATCTGGCCAGGGCTGCGGACAGTGCTGGAGGGAAAGCTTGTGGGGGTGTACAACAGCGACTTCGACCTGCGGCTGATCAAACAGTCATTGACACGCGCCTGGCTGCGCTGGGACCTGGAAGATCATAGTTTCTTTTGCATCATGAAGTTGCATGCGCGCTTCGTCGGCGAATGGGACATCAAGCGCAGTTCTTATCGCTGGCATTCGCTGGATATGGCTGGCAGGCAGGCTGGCATCCCGCTGGGCAACACCCATCGGGCTGTAGACGATGCCCGGCTGGCGCGCGCCCTACTGAGATATATAGCGGAGGCAAAATGAGCACACTCGAAATGCGTCAGGAGTGCCAGCGGATGTTGAACCTGCAACCTTTGTTCCTGGAATGTAAAGCCAGCCGCATTGGGCCAGAGGCAGAGGTGGTAGAATTTGCCCTCATCGAGAGCGATGGAAGCGCCCTGCTGGATGAGCTGGTTCGCCCCAAGCGGGAGATCGACCCGGAAATGACCAAAGTGCACGGCATCAGCAACGATATAGCCCGCTATGCCCCTCCTTGGGGAGACGTCTGGTCGCAAGCGAAAAAGCTGATCAGCGGGCGCATGATTGGTGTCTTCGAATTGGAGGCGCGGCTAAGTTGGATGCGGCACTCGCACACCACCGGCTTTTTGCGCTGGGATCCTGATCCGGCGAAATTCTTCTGCATCCAAAAGCTGCATGCCGAATATCATAACGATTGGGATCGCAGCAAGAATAACTACCGCCTGTTCCAGTTGGAAGAAGCGGCAGAATTGGTTGGACTGCCATCCGATCCACAGACTTTCCACCGGCGGGCGCTGGAAGATGCCCGATTGGCACGTGGAATCTTGCTGGCGATGGCAGGTTGGAAGGTAAATTGAACGAGATTAAATACTACGTCGACGGCATGGATTGTGCCAATTGTGCGCTGGTGCTGGAGCGCAGCCTGGGGCAGATCGAAGGCGTGCAGCAGGTAGAGGTGAGTTTCAGCACGGCAACGATGCAAGCGAGTGGAAATTTCGACCCGCAGGCTCTAGAAGAGCGCGTCAAGGCAATGGGATACCAGACGAGGCCGTTTGTGGAAGAAACGAGGCTGGCTGCCCAGGAACTGGTGACCGAAAAACAAAGCTTCGACGGCATCTTCGGCTTTGTGCGCTACCTGGCGTCACAGCGGCAAACTGCCGTGGCACTGTGGGGAGCGATTTTGCTGCTCCTTTCGACACCGCTGGGGCTGCTACCCGCTTTACGATGGATCCAAACAATGCTCCAGGTGGGGGTAGTGATCCTGGCAGGCTACCCAATTGCCAACAAAGGATTGCGCGCCGTTTTTGTTGGAAGACAAATCACGATCGACCTGCTGATGAGCATCGCCACGGTAGGAGCGCTGTTGATTGGCGAGATAGGCGAGGCTTCCACGGTGATCCTGCTGTTTGCGATCGGGGAAGCATTGGAAGGTTATACCAGTGAAAACGCCCGGCGCAGCTTGCGCAGCCTGCTGGCGCTCAAACCGAATCAGGCTCATGTGCTGCGCGCCTGCATCGACTGCGCTGAACACCTGGGGCAAAACGGCTACCAGGGGGGACCGTGCCCGATATGCGGCACGCACGAGACTACCGTACCAGTGGAACAGGTGATGGTGGGAGAGCTTGTGCTTGTGCGCCCAGGCGAGCGCATCCCGGTGGATGGGATGATCGTCAGTGGAAGCTCAGCGATCAACCAGGCGCCGGTGACGGGCGAAAGTGCGCCGGTGAGCAAAGGCCCAGGTGAAGAGGTGTTTGCGGGGACGCTGAACGGCGAGGCGGCGCTGGAGATCGAAGTGAGCAAGGCTGCCTCCGATTCGACGATCAGCCGCATCGTGCGGTTGGTGGAGCAGGCGCAGGCACAGCGCGCCCCACTGGAGCGTTTCATCGACAAATTTGCCACCTGGTACACCCCAGCAGTGGTCGGGCTGGCAGCCGGGCTGGCGATCCTACCACCGCTGCTTTTCAATGCTCCCTTCCTCGACACTCCCGACGGGACGCGCGGCTGGCTGTACCGGGCATTGGCGCTGTTGATCGTCGCTTGCCCGTGCGCGCTGGTGATCAGCACGCCGGTCACTGTGGTAAGCGCACTGGGCAGCCTGGCGCGGCGCGGGGTGCTGGTCAAGGGCGGCGCGTTCTTGGAGGCCCTGGGACGCTCAACTATCTTCGCCTTTGACAAGACCGGGACATTAACCCAGGGGCATCCGGTGGTGACTGCAGCGCGCACGGCTGACTGTCCTCCGGATGTCGAACGCTGCGAGGCCTGTGATGATATGCTGGCAATTGCTACATCAGTTGAGAGGCGCTCAGAGCACCCGCTGGCACAGGCGATCCTGGCAGAGGCCGAAGCCCGCAACCTGACCCACATGTACCCGGCAGCCGAAGGTGTGCAGTCACTAGCGGGGCGCGGCGTGCGGGGATCATTGAACGGGGAGCAAGTACTGGTGGGCAGCCACACCCTGTTCCACGAGCAGGAACTGTACGGCGAGCACTATCACGATACCGTGCAGCGAGCTGAGGCCGAGGGACAGACGGTGATGTTGGTCAGTAAAGAGCAGCATGTGCTCGGTTACGTGAGCATGATGGATACCTTACGCGAGAGCAGCCGCACAGCGCTGGCGGGGCTCAAAGCACTCGACACTCGCATCCACACAGTGATGCTGACAGGCGATAACCCGGCGGTGGCAGAAAAGATCGCCGCTATGGCGGGAAATATTGATGAAGTGCGCGCAGGGCTGCTGCCTGAGGGTAAGCTTCAGGCAGTGCAGGAATTACAGGCGCAGTATGGGAATGTCGTAATGGTCGGAGATGGGGTGAATGACGCCCCGGCATTAGCCGCTTCCAGCGTGGGTGTGGCCATGGGTGGGGCTGGCTCGGCTCAGGCGATGGAGACGGCAGACGTGGTGCTGATGCAGTCCGACTTGACCCACCTGCCGGGAACGGTGCGCACCAGCCGCCAGGCACATGCCATCATTATGCAAAACATCACCTTCAGCCTGGCAATCAAAGGTCTGTTCTTGCTGCTGACGCTGCCGGGCTGGGCGACGCTGTGGATGGCTGTGTTTGCAGACATGGGTGCTTCGTTGTTGGTGATCTTGAATGGTATGCGTATGCTTAAAAAGTAACATGACAAACCCCGAATCTCATTTCGGCGTTTGTCATATCGCAAAACCCCCGCCCCGCCGCTGAAAAACGGGGGAGGGATAATTCCCGAAAACAGGGGATGAGGGTTCTTGCCATTAGACAAATCCCTAAAATGCGATCGGGGTTTGTCTTATACGTAATTATTGCTGTTCGGCAGGTGGCGTAGGTTCAGCCGGTGCCGGGGGCGGTGGGACGGGTGCCACGGACAGCGGTTCTTCGGGCACGACGAACAGCATGATCACGTAAACTACTAACAGTGAGCCAAGGCCAAAGATGATGCCGAGCACAAAAGCCAGGCGGACCAGCGTGGCATCCAGGCTGAAGAACTCAGCCAACCCACCGCAGACGCCGGCGATCACACGGTTCGAGCGTGAACGATAGAGATGTTTTTCAGGTTGTGACATAGCAAACTCCTTCCAAATGATTTCTAGAGTGGTCTACGCAGGTTTTCGGATTCGGTTGCAACGAAAAAACTTAGCGGGTGTTACAACTTCTAGGCACAGAATCCGTATTACAATTGTAAAAGGAGATGATCTATGAAACTCATTATACGCATCATTATCAATGCCATCGCCATAGCTGTGACAGTATACTTCGTCAAGGGGATTGAAATTTCTGGTGGGATTGGCGGTCTGCTGATCGTTGCAACAGTGTTTGGATTGGTGAACGCTTTCATCCGCCCAATTGTCAGCCTGTTCTCACTGCCCATCACCTGCCTGACCCTGGGTCTGTTCACCCTGGTGATCAACGCGCTGATGCTGATGCTCACCGATGGGCTAACCGGCAGCTTTATGGACATCGCTGGTGACACAGGACAGAAATTGCTGACCGCCTTGATTGCTGCGTTAATTATCAGCATCATCAGCGGCATCTTGAGCTGGTTCGTGAAGGAAAGCAAGAAAGAGTAGGCAGACAAGGGGGAAGCCATTGCTGCCCACGATTGATACCTTCTCGCGCTATCGCGGCTGCCTGCTGGGGTTGGCAGTAGGCGATGCATTGGGCACCACACTGGAATTTCAGCCGCCCGGCTCATTCGAACCAATTATCGATATGCTGGGCGGCGGTCCTTTCCACCTGGCGCCAGGAGAATGGACAGATGACACATCGATGGCGCTGTGCCTGGCAGAGAGCCTGATCGAATGCAATGGCTTCAACGCGATTGACCAGCTCGAACGCTACCTGCTCTGGTCGCAGCATGGCTATCTGAGCCATAACCAGCGCTGCTTTGACATCGGCACCACCGTGTCGCATGCCTTGCGCTGGTATGATTTTCAGAAAAAAAGGGGCGAGCCTGTCGATCCGCACTGCGGACCAACGGATGCGCATACATCAGGCAACGGCTCGCTGATGCGCCTGGCGCCGGCAGCCATGTTCTACGCGCGGCAGCCCGAGCGGGTGGCAGAGATGTGCGCCGAGTCTTCACTCACCACCCATGGAGCAAGGGTAGCGGTTGATGCCTGCCGCTACTACGGCGCATTATTGGCATCTGCGTTGAATGGGACGGACAAGCAGACGATCCTCACGCACCAACCATCCTGGGTAACAGATCTGGACCCATTGATCAGGGAGATTGCCCAGGGATCTTACCGGGAAAAGCAGCCGCCGCAGATCCAGGGCAGCGGCTACGTGGTCAGGTCACTGGAGGCGGCATTGTGGGCCTTCCACAACAGCCAGAGCTACCGGGAGGGCTGCTTGCTGGCAGCCAACCTGGGCGACGACGCCGACACCACCGCTGCCATCTGCGGGCAGCTTGCCGGGGCGTATTATGGCGAGCAGGGCATCCCGAAGGAGTGGCTGGCAAAGCTGGCGATGCGCGAGCAGATCGAGGAATATGCCATCCGGCTGTATGAGCTGGGTTGGGTATCACAATAGCAGTTAATATCCCTAACCACATAGTTTAAAGGCAAACAGCGCTTCGAGAGTAGCGTTGACATCCAAGTCAGCCCCATCTTCGCTCTGCCAGCGCCCGTCAAGCTGCTGCAGGTCTGCCAGCTTTGCCAGCGACCGGACAACCAACGCATGATCGGAAGGCAGCCCAGCCGGTAACAGCGTGGTGATCAGCCAGGCCAGGTGGCTGGCGGAGAGATCATCAAAGCGTTCTTGCAGATAGCCCAATGCGAGCATGGCTGGCTGAGTCAGCCCCAGGCGCAGCCATGCGCCCGCCGCCAGCCAGTGAGTGTGCAGGAAGGAGGGCAGGCGCCCATTTTCCTCCTGGTGCGCCGCCAGGAAAGCCGCCGCACGGCTTGACTCGGCTGCATATTCTGGTGAAGCTGCCAGCCAAGAAGCGCAGTTTCCGGTCAGGTACAGCGTGGCAGCCAAGTCACCCGGTTTCGCCCAGGGTGGCGCGAGTGCGGCGATGGAGGGGTCTTCTTCCCAACTGCCATCCGCTTTTTGCCGTTGGGCGAGGCAGCGCAGCGCGGCAGCGATGACGTGGGTGTCGAAGGGAATGCCAAGCTGCTGCGCCTGCGCCAGGTGGAAGCAGGTGGCGTCGAGCGAGCTGTAATCCGGTGCCCAAAAGGGAGACCAACCGCCATCCGGGCGCTGAGAGGCCTGAAATTCGGCGATCACAGCAGCAGAAGCCGGTTGACCTTCTAGAATGAAGCGCAACCGGGCAAGTTCCAGCGAGGAAGCGTTGGATTGGATGTATTGGGTGGCGAGGGAGAGATTCATACGACGCGATTATAAAACAAAACACCCGGCTCTTTCGAACCGGGTGTTTTTCTGTCTGTTTCCCAATACTTATTTGACTTTGGCTTCGATGACCTTGCCAACAGGCTTGATCTCGATGCGTTTCGGCTTGGCTTCCTCGGCCTTTGGCAGGCTGAGGGTCAGCACACCATTCTCGTACGAAGCCGTGATCTTGTCACCATTAATGCGGTCGCCAACTGAAATGCTGCGTGAGAAGGCGCCGTAGCGGCGTTCGCGCATGTGATAGCGGGGTTCATTGACCTCATCCTCACTTTTGAGCTCGCCCTTAATGGTCAGGACGTTGTCGGTGAAGGTGATCTCGATGTCTTTCGGGTCGATGCCAGGGATATTGGCCTTGACGAGGTAGGCATCCTCGTTCTCGACGACATCCAGCGGCATTCCCCAGGCCAAGGGACGCGTGGTAGAGTCAAGGGGAGTCATGCTGGTGTCGACGAACTGGTCAACAGCTTGACGTAAAGTCATCATTTCATGATACGGATTCCAACGAACTAACATAACAAACCTCCAATATTGATACAATTGTTTTGATTTACCAGGCGGTACCTTTGTACCACCTTCCAATTGTTAGTTTAGCACACTAATGTAAGAAAATAGTAGGAGGGATTTATGAGCTTTGTTAGAATCACTTACAGGCGGATGAGCTGCTCCAGCCACTCGACCGGTTCATGGACGCGGCGCCACCATAGATCCTCCCACAGGTAGTGTACAGCCAGCATGCGCCAGGGTGAAAAGCGCTGTTCGAACAGCGCCAGCAGCTCTGGGACGGGAACAGCGTCTTCAGGGTTACGGTCGAAGAACATCTTGGAATAGATCTTCTGCTCCCAGGGAGAGATATGGCGAAAATCATCCCTGCGGTGGAAGACGTCAAAAAGGATATAGCCAACAGAGGCTGGGCCAATGCCATATAAGCGCAGTAATGCTTCACGCTGTTCTTCTAGTGATGCGCTGCGTAGAGCAAATTCGTCGATCTCGCCTTTATAAAAAGCCCGGGAGACGCGCAGGATGGATTTGGCGCGGTAGCCGATCTTCAGTGCACGCAGCTGCTCTTCAGAAATACTCTGGAGCGCTTCCGGCCACCAAAAGCAGGACAACACCTGCCCATCATATTCTACCGAGGTGCCGAAGGCTTCGAACAGTGCCTGCAGCATATTCACCGAGCGGCGCACGGTGGCGTTTTGCAGGACAATGGCAATGATCAGGTACTCGTAGAGCGAGCCGACGTTCAGCGGGCGCATGCCGCGCCAGCGCCTAACTACCGGACCAAGCTGTGGATCTGCGCTAAAACAAGTATAAAATTTCGCCAGATCCAGCGAAAGGTTCTGACGCCAATCGATCTCCTGTGCCAGCGACTGCAAGAAATCTTCATCGAGAGGGTGTTCTGACCAGACATTCAGGCGTACTGCTGGCTCTTCCAGCGTACCGGCGTCTTCATACTTCAAACCCAGTGGCACGCCCTGCCAGAGCATCGTCTGCCAGCGCACACCC
>Ga0299915_10002726_pt1 | contig 12847 bp, 7 predicted proteins | sample RVTome_13_FD_200263 | JGI IMG/M metagenome (GOLD analysis project Ga0299915, IMG submission 200263) | Soil microbial communities from uranium-contaminated site in the Upper Colorado River Basin, Wyoming, United States - RVT92D227 (version 2) ...
GCCGGTCAAGCCGGGGGAATCCGCCGCCCTGGAGATCGACTTCGAGGCCAAGTTGCCCAAGGTTTTCGCCCGCTCCGGGTTTGTCGGGAACTTCTTCATGGCCGGCCAGTGGTTCCCTAAGATCGGCGTCCTCCGGGAAGGCGTCTGGAACTGCCACCAATATCACGCCCAATCCGAGTTCTTTGCCGACTACGGCGTTTTCACGGTGGAGATCACCGTGCCGGAGGCCTATGTCGTCGGCGCCACCGGCCGAAGGGTCAAGGAATCGAGGAACGCGGACGGCACGAAGAGCCTCGTCTACTTCCAGGAGGACGTCCATGACTTCGCCTGGACGACCTGCCCGGACTTCGTCGAATCCCGCGAACGGTTCACGCTGGACGAGCCCAAGGTGGACACGGAGATGATCTTCCTCGTCCACCGCGCCCATCTCGGCCAGAGGGACCGCTACGTCCGGGCCCTGAGGCAGGGTCTGGAGTTTTACAGCAAGAAATACGGCGCCTATCCCTACGGGACGATCACCCTTGTCGACCCGGCGCCCGGAGGGATGGGGGCCGGCGGCATGGAATATCCGACACTCTTCACCGCCGGCACGATGAGCTTCATGCCGCGCGGCCTGAGGATGCCCGAGATGGTGACCATCCACGAGTTCGGGCACGGCTACTGGTACGGGATCGTCGGCTCGAACGAATTCGAGGAAGCCTGGCTCGACGAGGGGATCAATACCTACTCCGAGATCAAGGCCATGAGCCTTTACTATGGGGCCGACCGGGCGATGATCGACTTCCCCGGCCTCAAGATCGGCGATTTCTCCTACCAGCGGCTGGCCACGATCGGTTCGGGCCGCTTCGACCCGATCGTCCGGAAATCCTGGGATTACATCAGCGGGTCGAGCTACAGCCTGAACGTCTACAGCAAGGCCGGGATCATGTTGCTGACGCTCGAAAGGGTCCTGGGCGAGGACGTCATGGCCAGGGTCATGAGGACGTACTTCGAAACCTGGAAGTTCCGCCATCCCCGGACCGAGGACTTCGTCCGGACCGCCGAGGAGACGAGCGGCCGGGGCCTCGGCTGGTTCTTCGACCAAGTCCTCCACAGCCCCGACAAGCTGGATTACGCGGTCACCGGCCTCAGGTCCGAGGAGGTCCAGGAACCAAAGGGAATCTTTGACGGAAAGGCGGCCGCGGCGGGAAAGTCCAAGACCGAGACGGCGGCGGGCGTGGATCGGAGAACGGCCCGGAAGCCCGCGTTCCGAAACACCGTCGTCGTCGCCCGCCTGGGAGAATGGGTCTTCCCCCAGGAGATCAAGGTGACCTTCGCGGACGGGAAGGAGGTCCGCGAGACCTGGGACGGCCGGGACCGATGGAAGAAATTCGTCTACACTCTTCCGGTCAAGCTCGCCTCCGCCCAGGTTGACCCGGAAAACCGCTATCTCCTGGACGTCAATTTCGCCAACAATTCGCGGACCCTTGCACCGACGCCATGGGCGGCACGGAAATACGCCCTGGGGTTCATGGGCTGGGTCCAACACCTGCTGTCGTTCGTTTCGCTGTGAGGAGAAGAACCATGACGATCACATCCTGCTATAAAAGGGGCGTCACCGAGGCGACGGCAAGACCGAACCTCATGGCCGTGCTGTGGCTGTTCAACGTCTCATTCGCCTCCATCCTCTACGTTATTTTCTTCAGGGCTTTCAATGCTTCCGTTGGCCCGAGCCTCGTCCTGAAAGACCTCCTCAAGACGGGCGATATGAACATCCTCCTTGAGACGCTGACGCAGACGGCCGGTCCGTTCGCGTCCGCTTTCCGGGCGGCGCCTATCGTGATTTTGCTCTATTTCCTGGCCAACGTCTTCCTCCAGGGGGGTATCCTGAACGTCCTCATTGTCCCGCGCGGCCGCGAGAAGTTTGCGGACTCATTTTTCGGCGGCGGGGGGCAGTTCTACGGCCGGTTCCTGCGCTTGCTGGTCTATTCAGCGGTCGTTTGGGTTGCCGCCATCATTTTATTCTTTGCCGTGAACGCCGCTCTGAGGGTTTTGGGCGATCCCTCCCGGGAGAGACAGATGGTCCTTTTCGCCATCATCCGCGTCGCGCTCGGTCTGTTCCTGCTTCACCTCGTCAAGATGGTCCTGGATTACGCGCGGATCATGATTGCCGTCCGGGACTCCCGGACCGTTTTTCGCGCCCTCATGGACGCCGTGCGGTTCGTCATCCGGAGGTTGGGCGGGACCCTCGGTTTGTACTATCTCCTCGGACTGACGGGGCTGGCGATTTCGCTGGCTTATCTGGGCGTGAAGTCTCTTATCGGGACCGCGACCGCGGCTGGGATCCTGACAGCTTTCCTGGTCACCCAGGTTTATATCGCGGGGAGAAGTTGGCTGCGCGCGGCCTACCAAGCGGGACAGCTGGAGATGTTCACCATTTCAGGCCCGCCACGGAAACCGAAACAAGGGGACAACGGGGCCAAGGAAGAAACGGCGGCCGGGTAAAATCCGGGACAGGATACCCGGTTCCGTATTCGTCCGCCTGCCCCAGGCTATTCGGAAATTGGTATTGTGTCCCCGAATCAAACCCGCAGAAAGATGTCTTTCTTGTATAGGTAAAAGAGGAAGACCCACTCGACGACGATCGTCCCGGCGATCAGGACGACCGGCTCGAAGCGGCCGGTAAGACCGGCCAGGCCGCCGAACAGGAACTTGCTCGCGAAAGGAAAATCGACCAATCGTTTTCCGAGGTAGATCGTGATCGAGTTCAGGCCGATGATCCGGAAGAAGAAGGTCCACTTCCGGCTCTTCCAGACGTCCACGACGAGGTAAAACAGGGCCAGGAGGAGAAAGCTGACGCCCGCGGCGTAGATGTCGAAGGTGGCCGTCCAGGCCTTCTTGATGATGGGATACCAGGTCTTGAGCACAAGCCCCGATGCCACGAGCCCGGCGCCCGTGAGGGCCAGGATGGCCGTCTTCCGATGGCCGCTTCCCTTTTGGCCGCGGAGAATAGAGCCCGCGATACCGCCCATCAGCGTGACGCTGACGGCCGAAAGGATGCAGAGGACGCCTTCCGGATCGAAGATGCGGTCATAAAGCGCCCCAGGGAGGAGCAGGCGGTCGACGAACCCGTTGATCGTCCCTTCCGGGGTCAGGACTCCGGCGCCGATCCCGGGGACCGGGACGAGGAGCTGGACGACGGCGTATCCGCCCAGGATCCCCGCCACGGCCGCGATCCTGCCTTTGAGGGTCTTGACGTTCAGCATGATGATGCCGGCGAAAAGGTACGCCAGGCCGATCTGGCCGAGGACGCTCGGATACCGGGCGTTCGCGAAATCCAGCTTCAGAAAACCGTTGTAGATGATCCCCAGGACGACCAGCAGGAGTCCCCGCTTGACGAACTTTTTATAGATCTCTCCCTTGGGCGCACCTTTCTCCGCCTTGGCGAGCAGGGAATAGGGGATGGCAATGCCGGAGATGAACATGAAGAGGGGAAAGATCAGGTCGTAGAAATAGAAGCCGGCCCACTCCGCGTGGTCGAGCTGGGCGGCGCCCCATTTCGCCCACCCCCAGCCGGTGATCCCGGCCAGGGCCTGAAAGAAGGCGTCCCCGCCGATGATCCAGAACATATCGAATCCCCGGAGGGCGTCCAGAGACCACAGCCTTTCGCCCGGTTCGATCCTGGGTGTCATTCCCCTATTCTATGGATTCCAGCCGGGCCGCCGCTTATGTTTGCTCAAAGGGCCGCCCCGATTGACCCTGATTCACTCCCACCCCCATGGCCTATTTAAAGAAGTACATGACGATGTCCGCCTTGCTGGCAACGGTGGCTAGGCCTTTAAAGCCCCTGAGCATGTAGGAGCCATAGCTATACCCTCCGAGGCTGTAGCCGGCTCCCATACGGCGTTTGTAGACCCAGCTACCGTTTGCAGCCATTTGGTAGAACTTATAATTTCCATACTGGATGTCATTTACGCACACCGTCGCCACCGTGCTATGATATTGGGCCCACCAGTAGTTGTTCGCATCGTTGGCGTTGTTCCACCAGTAGATGGCCTTAACCAGTGACGTATTGGCCACGGCAGAAATCATCACCGGCTCCGGAATCGTAATGGAAAGGATGATCTCCTCATCGGGATACAGCCTTTGCCGCTGCGTGTCGACCTTGGCATAGATCGATTCCGCTGATTCACCATACGTTAGATTCACGCCCTCGATTAGCCCGCCGACGTCAATGATCCCACGGGCATACAGGTCGAATGAAAGGTTGGGGGCGGTGAAACTTCTCTTGGCAAGATCGCGCCCTATGATACAGAGATCGCGATCCATTACATCGCCGGCCGCAGCCGTTGCGGCCAGAGAAATGGACAAAAGAAAAACCAGCGAAATCCTTCTCATTTCTTACCTCCATTATTCAATCTTGAGTTATTAAGCACGCCGGCAATATACTTCCGGCCGCGCGGCTATGTCAACACCTGAACTCGCCCAAAATTGCCGATAGGACATGAGTCGGAATTCCGGGATATGATGCCAATACGAACGCAAAAAAAAGTACCAATTTATGACCGGCACTGAATGCCGTCCTCAAGCCCCCGTCGCGGAGGGGGGACCCGTCGGCTTTTTCGACGGGGGGAACCGACGGGACTGGTTCCCCGGGGGCCGGGGGAGTGAGGGCGGGTTCAGGCCGCTTAAAGTCAGATGTCCAACTATTTAATGCGTTTATATTAGTTCCGGAGAATTAGTTCATGTCCCGGAATTCCGACACGCGTTCTATCGGCAATATTGGTCCGGTTCGACCGTTCGACAAGGCCGGATCTCTTGTGGTATGGTTGGCAAGGAGGTCTCGGCCATGAAATACGTTCCGAAGGCAGCTCGGTCCGCAATATTCCTTGTCCTGGCGGCAGCACTACTGGCGGGTCTGCCTCGCCCCGTGTCCGCCCAGCTTCGGTTCGGGATCAGCTTTCCGGCTGAACGTTCCAAGACGCCGCTCGACGGACGCCTGCTTCTCCTCATTTCGACGAACGATAAGGCCGAACCGCGCTTCCAGATCACCGCCGGCGCCGAAACTCAGCTCGTCTTCGGGATGGACGTTGACGGCCTTGCTCCCGGCGTGGAGGCGGTGGTCGACGCCTCCTCCTTCGGCTATCCGCTCCGGAGTCTCGCCGAGCTTCCGCGCGGGGAATACTTCGTCCAGGCCCTCCTCCACCGCTACGAAACCTTCCACCGGGCCGACGGCCATGTCGTCAAGCTCCCTATGGACCGCGGCGAGGGCCAACAATGGAACGCCGCTCCCGGAAACCTTTACAGCGCTCCGCGCCGGATCGTCCTCGACCCGGCGAAAGCGGAGACCGTCCGCTTCGGCCTCGACCTGGAAATTCCGCCCATCGCCCCGCCCAAGGATACAAAATATATCCGGCACGAGAAAATCCAGAGCGAGCTCCTGACCGAGTTTTGGGGCCGTCCCATGTCCATCGGCGCATGCCTCCTTCTCCCCGAGGGGTTTGACGCCCACCCGGAAGCCCGGTATCCCCTGATCGTTTTCCACGGCCATTTTCCGGCGACGATCTCGGGGTTCCGGGAAACGCCGCCGGACCCCAACCTCACGCCGGACTACAGCGAGCGGTTCCACATATCCGGGTACAACCGGATCCAAGAGCAGTACGCGTACGAATTCTTCAAGGAATGGACGGGACCGAATTTCCCGAGGGTCATCGTCATGGAGATTCAGCACGCAAATCCCTACTATGACGATTCCTACGCCGTGAACTCGGCCAACCTCGGCCCGTACGGCGACGCCATCGTCCGTGAGCTCATCCCCTATATCGAGAAGAAATACCGCGGGCTTGGCCGGGGGTGGGCCAGGTTTCTCTACGGCGGGTCAACGGGCGGCTGGGAAGCCCTGGCCTCCCAGATCTTCTACCCCGACGATTTCAACGGCTGCTACGCGGCCTGCCCCGATCCCATCGATTTCCGGGCCTATACGATCATCAACATCTACGAGCACAAGAACGCCTACACGGTGGACAGCCGGTGGAAAAAGACGCCGCGGCCCGGCCTCCGGAACTACCTGGGCGAGGTCAGCGCCACCCTCGAGGAGATGAACCATAGAGAACTCGCCCTCGGGACGCATTCCCGCTCAGGGGACCAGTGGGACATCTGGCAGGCGGTTTTTGGACCCGTCGGACCCGACGGCTACCCCGCGCCGATCTGGGACAAGCTCACCGGGGAGATCGACCCCAAGGTCGCGGAGTTCTGGAAGCAGAACTATGACCTTCGCTACATCCTCGAGCGCGATTGGAGGACGCTGGGGCCGAAGCTGCGGGGAAAAATCCACATCTACGTCGGCGACATGGACAATTACTACCTCAACAACGCGGTCTATCTGACGGAGGCTTTCCTCAAGAGCACGAAGGACCCCTATTATGACGGGGAGGTCGATTACGGGGACCGGGCCGAGCACTGCTGGAACGGCGACCAAAACCAGCCGAACTACGTCTCGCGGCTCCGCTACCACCAGATGTACATCCCGCGCGCCGTCAAGCGGATGGAGCAAACGGCGCCGCCGGACGCGGACCTCAAGAGCTGGCGGTATTAGTGCGCGAAGACCTCTCCGAACCTATCATCCGGTTCAGCCACGCCGAAAATCTCGTGGATCGTATTGGGATAGTTTCCCCAGAAGAAATTAAGGAGATGGGACCATTGGATGATCGGAGTCTCTGACAGGGGGCTGGGATTTTGGATGATCCCGATATTTCTGACGACGGCGACAGCGCCCGCTCCTGTGATTTGCAGGACATTGTGGTTGTAGGGGATATTGTAGCGAGGCATGCCCACTGCCAGATCGAAAACGCCCCGGCCCTCGAAGTCGTCAGCAGCCAACGCATAGCCGACTTCCGCTGTGCTCCGTTGCCAATCATCACTCGCATTGAGCCCCGGCATAAGATACTCACCGAGATACTTCGGCGAGTCTTGCAGCCCATTCGAGTCCCCAAAGTATATGCCCACCGCGCCGCGGCCCTTGCGTATCGCGAGGTCCTCGGCCCCGTTATCATCGAAATCGGCGCTTACGATTACGTAGTACGGCCACGGCGCATACAGCTCCTGGGTCTTCTTCGATGTCAACCCCTTGTTCGTACCGTAGATGATATGCAGCGTGTCGTCCCCCGGCGCGCCAACTAAAAGCTCATCGTCACCGTCCCCGTCGAGATCCCCGCTTCCGAGGAGCTTGCCGTATAGATCCCCCTCTTCGGCCCTGTTTCCTCCTCCGTCCGAGATTTGAGTCCAGACCTGGTTTCCTTTCGCAACGAGCCCCTTTTCAGCTTGGCCGTACAAAACGCTGACCGCGCCGATTGGGAAAAAATTGACCCCCTCTTCCCCCGGAGCCCCCACCGCGAGATCGTCTTTTCCGTCGCCGTTGAAATCGGCGGCGGCGAGGGCCGACCCGAATTGGTCACGGGGCTCGCTTCTCTCGCGAAGTCCATTCATCCCTTGCCGCCAGAGCTGATCTCTACCCATCCCGAAACGCCCCCCGTAAAAAACCAACACGGCGCCGCGCCCCTGGCCGGCCTCATCAAAATTACTATAAGCATCCGGCGCGCCGATGGCAATGTCATCGAACCCGTCAGCGTCGAAATCACCGGCAGCGAGGGCTGAGCCGTAAAGACTGTTGATGGCCGATCGATCCAGCCAAAGTACCGTCTTGACTTGCGATCCGGGCAGGCCCTTTTGGCCACCGTAGAATATCAGGACATCCCCGCTCTTCTTGAAATAGGTGTCGGCGAACGGGGCGCCGACGGCGAGGTCTGTGAAACCGTCGCCGTTGAAGTCACCGGCCGCGAGTGCCTTACCGAACTGCGCCCCCTTCTGCACGAGCCCAGGGACACCGGAAGTATTACGGGTGAAGAACTTGTTGCCGACCTCAGTCAAGCCCTCCGCCGAACCATAGATGATATTGACGGCTCCGCTGTCTGTTTGCTTTGCTTCGTCCTCATGGGGAACCCCCACTGCGAGATCGGCATACCCATCGCCGTTGAAATCGATCCGGGGCTGCGCTCCGAGTTGGCTCGCCATACAAAAGACCACGGCAGCAAGAATCCCCCCTATTCTCCCAAGCGATTGGCCATATGTCTTCATCATCGTCTCCCCTTTATTGCTTTTGTAATTAATGACGCCGGCCCAGAGTTTCATCCCCTAATAACTCTAGTGTGGTATCCTACAAATAATTTTATCCATAAACAGGAAGAGAGTCAAATGTGTGCGTTTTGCGAAGGTGAGGAGCAAATTCCATCGCTCCAGGCGTCCTTGACACCTTTTTACTTGTGAATTATGCCTCTCTCATGATTGTTGTATGTAAAAATCAAGATGAAGGCTCGCAATCGGTAGTATTCCATTATGATCAGGAGGGGATATTCATCGCACCGCGGAAAAAAGAAAATCCAATAATCTGCACCTCCTTAAATTGAAATTCTTGCCAACCGGAAGTTTATCAAACTCCCCGAGGAGGTGCATCCCATTATCGTGTTACCTATCCCTTATCGGACCAGAGGAGGGACCGAAGGCCGCACGTTCCCGTCTTGACTTGATCCAATTTTTTCAATAGCTTTAATGGATGAAACCGGAAATAAAGGAGAAGGCGGTGCGAAAAAAGTCGCATAAAATCAATTTTGGTTTTATCTTAATACTCCTTGCCTTTGTCCTTAACACGAGCCCGACTGCGCTCGCCTGGAAAGAACAAATGCACAAGGGGCAGTTGACTCCCATGGCGCTGAACCTGGTGAAACTCCTGCATAGCAAGCCCTACCCTAGCGAAATATGGATGACGTTCCGGGGACTTATCGAGCAAGGGGCCTGGGACGAGGATTTTCCTTGTGGATCCTCTGGCGTCAGGGCGAACAACCATTACTATCATCCCCTCAGCGGCAGAGGGCTTAGTGATGCTCCGTGGATTGGCTTAGGTGACCCGGATGTGGACACCCTGACCTGGGCAATCAAAAACCTGAGTCTCCATCCGGCAGAAGAGTTTAACGGGGGCAACGATTGGGCTTTCAAAGGCTGGGGATGGACCGTGGTCGACGTGGACCTTGGTGACATGAGCTGGAAGAGAGCGATCGAGCGCTATGGTTATACCGAAGACTCGAAGCGACTGGCCTACTATACTCTGGGCTTCCTTTGTCACCTTCTCCAGGACATGGGAGATCCAGAACACGTCCATGACGATCCCCATGGCGCTTCTGGATATACGGGTTTTGAGTGGTGGGTCTGGCAGAACTGGGATTCCCTTAAGCCTCCCTTTCTTGGCGGCCTTAAACCCAGGACGTTCGATAGATTTGAGGACTTTTTTAGAAACCTCTCTCTCCTGGGTTACAGCATCGACAGATTTCGGGGCGGGGAACTGAACAGAGAATTAGGAAACATCGATAAGAGTTCTGACCTGGGGAAAATGTTCAAAGTCCGCTATAATAGGGCCGGGGCCGAGTGGGTCCTGGATAATAACAGCGGTCTCCCCATCTTAAGGTTGTCATCCCCAGGTGGCGGCATCAATGTAGTCAATTCGGATTTTGAATGGAACTGGGGCGATTATCGGAGAAATCCTCTCTGGACGAAGGGTCATGACCAAGGCGAATGGTGGCCGACATCCATGGAAATACCCGGCTCATCGCTCAATGACGAGGAGGGTTATTATTATATCGAGCTTTCTGGAGATCTTCCTGGGGAACCCTTTAACGCTGTTGCCGATCCCGGGAGAAACTTCTCTCCGGCCGCGTTCCTCCCCTCCCCGCTGCCTGAAGTGGCCGACCAATGCACGGCTTGGAGGGTCGAATCCGCCGGCGACCTGGACCTCTATTCTCTCATCGGGATGCGAATCTTCCCCTCTATTGTCGAACACACGGCCGGGCTTATCGAGCACTTTTTCGACATCGTCAACCACCCTCCTTTTGTCAGGAGTGTCCAGGTCTCTCAGCCAGGCGGCTGCAGATACTCAGTCTCTTGGAAAGATATCAAGGAGCCTCCATCAACCTCGATATCAATCACAGATGTCAGAGAACGGTCGCTGACCAGAGAGTCCAAAAATCTGCCCGGGGAAAGGGATGAGGTTTCATGTTTTACACCTGGACATGCAGCTATTTGTATTACATTTAGCGAGCCCGTTCAATCCGTGGCCGTAAAGATGGGCGGGAGGACGGTAAGCGGTTCGCTGGACAAAGATGAATCTGTCTGGACCGGCGATTTCATACTCGAGGAGGGCGGCCCTCCAGAGGAAACGCGGGCTATCGCAATAGACGCGGAAGACAAGAATAATCACTACGGGAACGAGGGCGGGAGGCTGGACGGAAATCCGGCAACGCCAGCCCAAAGGATAGAAGACTACCCGGATTATCGTTGGATCAAATACGAAAGCGGTGAAGACACCAATCACCACATTCAGATCAAGCGCATCAAGAAGGAAGATGAGCAGCTCAAGGTGATGTCAGACATCGACCTCATCTCTGGCGCTTGGGCATTCGGGAGAGTACTTGAGGGCAGTAAAAAATTCTTTCTCTGCAGGCTTGTCCTAACGAAAACCCGCGGAGAGCACGGCTACGAAATTCGAGGATGTCATCCCAATGAATCTTATTGGGAGCTTATAGGCCGCAATACAATTCTCTTCAGACATAAGGATGGATCGATCACAAGCCGGCTTACTCGGCGTCGTGATGGGTATTGGGAAGGACCTTATATTCCTCATAAATCGGCGCCGGTGCGTCCTGGTGAAACTGCCAAGCCGCACTACATAGAAAGATAACAAGCGCTTAGGTGGAAAACAATCGGTTCTGAATGATCGTCGGCATGATCGCGGGTTGAGGATCGTCTACTTCAGCTCGGAAGGCACCCGGGGCACGGATATCAACGTGGCGTACTCCTCCCAGCGTTTTCCCGGGTGATCGGCTGTGCCGCCCTTCTTCTCGATATAGTTTATCACCAGGTCGCAGCCGACAACGAGAAGGTCGCGGAGTTCTGGAAGCAGAAATATGACCTTCGCTACATCCTCGAGCGTGACTGGAAGACGGTCGGGCCGAAGCTGCGGGGAAAAATCCACATCTGCGTCGGCGACATGGATAATTACTACCACCAGATGTACATCCCGCGCGCCGTCAAGCGGATGGAGCAAACGGCGCCGCAGGACGCGGACCTCAAAAGCTGGCGGTATTGATGACTCCGCGCTTTTTCAGCGCCGGAAAAAGCCTTGACATCTTTTATATGGCGACCTATAGTTCCCCTCGAAAGGCGGAGGGGATAACTGAGGCCAAGATCCGCCCACGGCCTGCGCAGCTTAAAAGTAATTTCCTATAAAGATCCGTGAAAGGAATTGTAGATCTATCTTCTTAATGCCTACGATGATCGTTATCTTTTTTATCTACGGACTGTGTTTCTTTCTCTTGGGCATAGCTATATTTCTTTACCCTAAAAAAGGTAGCTCTTTTCAGTTAGCCCCCGCCTTATGGTTGATAGCGGCTTTCGGTATACTCCACGGAATCGATGAATGGATCGACATGTTCACGCTGATTCGTGGGACCGAAGCCGGAGTTTCTCTTCGGATTGCCGGTCTGATTCTTACGGGCGGCTCTTTTTTCTTTCTTGCATTATTCGGTGCCACGATCGCGACGCAGAGAAACAAGAGATACCGGGTCGCATTGAAATTCGCCCTCTTCCTTTCGTCCGGGCCGTGGATAATCATTATCGCTTTCTCCCACCAACCGTTTACCACGGGAGACATCTGGGCACGGTACCTCTTCGGCCTCCCGGGAGCTCTGTTGACCTCTTACGCTTTGATCTCGGAGTTGTCGGAGTTCGAACGTCATCATGTGCCTGCAGTAAAGCGATATCTGAAGATTTCCGCGAGTGCTTTTCTGGCGTATGGTCTGTTCGCGGGGCTCATCGTGCCGCAGGCCGATTTTTTTCCGGCTTCAATACTGAATTACCCGACATTCTCCGCTCTTACGGGTATTCCGGTCCAAGTGTTCCGCGCTTTCTGCGCGGCAATCATCGCCTACAGCATGATCCGCGTCCTGGCCGTCTTCGACTGGGAGATCAAGGTGTCACTGCGTGATAGCAATAAAGCCCTCGGCAAGGCCTATGAGGAAGTGGAAAGAAGGGTGCGGGAGCGGACTGTCGAGCTTAACGTGGCAAAAGAAAAAATGGAGAAGCTCAGTCATCAAAACGAATTAATTTTAAATTCCGCAGGCGAGGGCATTTATGTGATGGACCTGGAGGGAAAGACCACATTCGTGAACCCTGCTACGGAGAGAATGGTCGGATGGAAAGTTAATGAACTTATCGGCAAGAAAGTGCACAATATTTTACACCACACAAAATCCGACGGAATGCCCTATCCGCCGGAAGAGTGTAGAATTTATGCGGCGTACAGGGACAGGAACGTTCATCACGTAGATGATGAGGTTTTTTGGAGAAAGGATGGTACGAGTTTCCCGGTCGAGTACACGAGCACCCCTATTGTAGACGACGGCACACTCTACGGTGCAGTCGTAACGTTCAGGGACATCACGTATCGCAAGCATGCGGAGCAGCAAATTCAACAACAGGTGCAGCGGCTCGCCGCCCTGCACGATATCGACATAGCGATCACTTCGAGCCTTGACCTGCGCGTCAGCACGGAGATCATCCTCGATGAGGTCATCAAACAGCTCCATGTGGACGCCGCCGATATCCTGCTGCTCGACCAGCACAAGCAGTCCCTGGAATACGCTGGCAGCCGCGGCTTTCGCACCAACGCTCTGAAGCATACGAATTTGCGGATGGGTCAGGGCTATGCCGGCCATGCCGCACTTGAACGGCGTACCATCCGGATCCCGAATCTATCGGTGAAAGA
>Ga0299915_10002727_pt1 | contig 12845 bp, 14 predicted proteins | sample RVTome_13_FD_200263 | JGI IMG/M metagenome (GOLD analysis project Ga0299915, IMG submission 200263) | Soil microbial communities from uranium-contaminated site in the Upper Colorado River Basin, Wyoming, United States - RVT92D227 (version 2) ...
AGGTATTCCCCGGAAAATCTTCTCGAAACCATCAACTAAGAACCTCAGACTTCCCCCATAAATTCTGACGAAAGACAGAGGCAGCCCGATGGCTAATCCAAGAATAAGAGAAAAAATGGAGATTTCAAGGGTTGTAGCAATTCCTCCTGCAATGAGGAGGAGACCCTGGATCAGGTCCAAATCAATCACGTTGAGATGTTGCTACACGTGCCATTTTGCCCTTATCGTGTCCACTGTTCCATCGTTGATCAATTCTGCGTATGCACCGTTGAGCTTGTCGAGAAAAGTGCGTGCGTCCTTGTTCACCACGAACGCGCATGGGTAGTAGGGCTTGTCAAATATCACAACGATATTTGTCCCTTGTGCCTGGTACTGTGCAATCCAGCTGGTTGTAATCGGTGTTTCGGCGTAGACACAATCTACCGTGTGACCAACGCTTGCCATGTCACTTATCGCCGCGCCATAGTCGTTAAAAGCTTTGTAAGACACGCCCGCCGTGGCAAGCTCATCTTTTTCTGTGGTGCCTGTTTGCGTCCCAACCGTGAGGCCACCGCCAATAGTCTTCAAGTCGGCCAAAGAAGAAATCGTCGTAATGTTCAACTCATCCCTCTTCGACTGGAGCATTATGACCTGAGCCCTTGTGTTAGTGTGAGGCATTGTGAATTCAACCTGTTGCAACCTGTCTGCAGTCACTGAGAAACCGCTTACACCCATGTCAAGATCTTTGGATTGAACTGATGTGATTATTGTGTCAAACCCCTTGGACTGCCAGTCGGTAGTCAAGCCCAATTTCGTTGCCATTGCATCCGCCAAGTCAACTTCGAAACCAACGATCTTGCTCGAATTGTCCAACAATTCGAACGGTGGCCAGCTTGGATCTGTACCAATCCTTATTTTCCCCGATGCAACGATACTGTCCCAGATCGGGTCTGCTGACGTCGTTTGTGGATTGATCAACGGAGCTGCGAAGAATCCAGCCGCAAACGCTACGATTGCCACGATTACCATTCCAATTCCAATAACGTATTTTGATGTTGCCAAATCTTTCCCTTCGGACATATGTTGAACGGAAACTGTATTTAAGGTTTAAATGTTCAGCATAATTTCGATCAACAAGAAGACAACTGTAATCTTCCTTCGCCACTCAGTCTCCATTTTCTCCAAAGACTCGAATCAACACACAAGATTCGCTGAGTAACCATTAAGTATGGATTGGATACAACGTTACCGTACATCCGACGTGACCATTATGGCGGAACGCACCGAGAATTGGATCACAAATCTAATGGACGGCTTAGACAACAACGTTGACAAAGAAACCATAATCAAGATACTTGAACAATGCGGACGACAATGCCAGTCGCAGAGCTTCATCAAAAAAGCAAAAGCGATTTACGAGAAATCAAAGAACACGGACGATTTTCTGAACAAACTAGCACAAGTCTACAAACACATGCACAGGGAAGGAAACAAAGTCTACATTGTATATCCTAAATGTTACTGCTCACAAGTGAACAAGATTCCCAAAGGAAAACTTTCAGGAACATACTGCAACTGCTCACGCGGCTGGGCCAAAGCATTATTTGAAGGAGCCACAGGAAAACCCGTTGAAGTCAACATGAAAAAATCGATCATCAACGGAGACGACCAGTGCAAGTTCGAAGTAATACTCTGAGCGCGAATTACTTTCTAAGAGACAAAGTGAAAAGCATTGAGTCGGAAAAAAGGGTACCGCCGCGGTTATCCCGTTGCAATCCTAGCCGGGTTGGAAGAAGACCGTGCGGTCTTATGGAAGGTTTTCAGCAACGTCGTCAAGCCTGAAAAAACAATTTGGTTAGACGGGACATGGAATGACCAAAAAGCCGTGTACAACTTTCTTGAATCAGTAATCAACGCACTGAGACCCACACTGAAAGAAGGCGTAAGAAGCGTCATCCTCGCAGCCCCTCCAAGAACCAGGTACACACAGATTTTTGTCGATCACGTTGGCGCACACCACGCCTGGCTGACTCAGGGACCGAGAAAAGCAACGTTCTCTCAGGCAATGGGATCCGCAACCACAACGTCCGAAGTGGCGGCTTTAGCAAGAACTCCACAATTCAACCGGCTAATAGGCGAAACCACTGAAAAAGAATCGGAAAACCTGATCGATATACTCGAAAAACACCTGAACACCACAGACCAGCACGCGAGCATACTGTACTCCTTGAAAGAAATAGAAGATTTGATTCTTTCTCCGCACAAACCAGGTACAGCCAAACCAGAATGCCTCATGCTCACCAACAAATATGTGTCCGACAGCCGAGAAAAACACAGGATAAACAGGCTCATGCAGATCGCTGCCAACAAGAATGTGAAAACAAGAATAGTTGATGCAGAATCAGCCGCTGGTCAACGTCTCACGCAACTGGGCGGGATGGTCTGTTTGGCACGCCGCGGATAGACACCACAATTCCGTGCATTCACTTACATGGGGACATGCACCACCTGTTTTTAAAGAACCTATGAAACAATCTACCTACGGAGTCGGGCTTCAATGAAGGAATATGATTTCATCCTGATAGGCACAGGTTCGGGGATGGAAATCGCCACCATAATGCTTCAAGACAACCCGAAACTGAAAGCCGCGATAATAGACAAAGACGAGCCAGGAGGTATCTGTCTTACCCGTGGATGCATTCCGTCAAAAATCCTCATTTACCCGGCAGAGTTGGTCAGAACAGTCCAGAGGGTCAAGGATTTTGGAATCTCGGTCGAAATAGAAAGCATAGATTTCCAAAAAGTCATGCAAAGAATGAGAGACCTGATCTACAGAGACATCAACAACCTGCGACAGGGACTTTCCAACTCGGAAAACATAGACTACTACACTTCTACTGCCGAGTTTACTGCGCCGTACACGTTGAAAGTTGGCAATGAGACGATAAAATCAAAAATGATTTTTCTCTGCACCGGTTCAAGACCCGTAGTGCCGCAAATAAGCGGACTCGACAAACTCGGTTACCTCACCAGCGACACGATCCTCAAGCTCGAACGATTGCCAAAGAGTGTTGCCATCGTGGGCGGCGGATACATAGCAGCAGAATACGGGCATTTTCTCGCAGCAATGGGATCAAAAGTGACAATAATCGGCAGGAACCCCCAGTTCATTCCTGAAGAAGAACCCGAGATCTCTGCACTAGCGAAAAAAGAACTGCAAAAACGCATGACAATCATCACAAACCACGAAGTACGTAGTGCTGAAAAGTCTTCTGATGGACTGAAAAGGCTGTTCGCATTCGACAGGACGACGCGGAAAGAAGCAGAAATATCAGCCGAAGAAATACTCATCGCGGCCGGAAGAGGCCCCAACACGGATTTACTGCACCCTGAGAAAGCCGGCGTCAAAACAGACAAGAACGGGTGGATAATCGTAAACGAATATCTGGAAACGTCGCAGCCCAACGTTTGGGCTCTCGGAGACGCGGACGGTAACTACCTGTTCAAACATGTGGCAAATTACGAAGCCCTGGTGGTCTATTTCAACGCTGTGATGAAAAGAAAAGTCAAAGTCGATTATCACGCCGTTCCCCATGCTGTCTTCACCGACCCCGAAATCGCGAGCGTCGGTCTGAAAGAGAAAGAAGCGATAGAAAAGTTCAGAGAAAACAACGTGCGAATCGGCATCCAAAGGTACGAAGACACTGCCAAGGGAGAGGCAATGGGACTGAAAGACTGTTTCGTCAAAGTCATAATCCTTAATGAAGGAACGAAGATCCTCGGCGCACACATCGTTGGTCCTCACGCGTCGGTGCTCATTCAAGAAATCATAAACCTAATGTACACAACGGATCAGAGCGCGCAGCCGCTCATAGGGGCAATGCACATACATCCCGCACTCAGCGAGGTAGTGGCAAGAGCTTTCAACTCGTTGATGCCGCCTAAAATGTACCATCACGTCTTGGAAGAACGCTATGGTTTGGCTACCGGCTAACGTGCAACGAGTCTACCTCTAAGGGCAATTGGGGGCTGACCATCGACCATTCACGTTCTTTTCAGAGAACCCATTGCTTCGATGAAATTTCTGAACATCGAACCGTCGATCTTCCCCTCAGGTTCGACAGTGAGAAGCCCAGTATATTTCCAATCGCGGACAATTCTGTTGAGCGCCTCATAGAAACTAAAGCTTGAACGCCCCATGACCCATTGATCAGCTTCGATATGTCCACGCAAATGAACGTTCACGATACTTTTGACTATTTCTTCAAACTTATCGAGTTCTCCGTATAACGAGGCCCATCGCAGGTCGAGAGTCACATATCTGAAACCTTTGACAAGTTCAAACGGAGTCGAGCTCCGTATGTGCGTGGGGATATTCTCAACCGAAGCTTTCACGTTTGGAAATTCGGCTGCACATTCTTGGAATATTTCGCCAACACGGTCTATGTTGAAACTCGTTCTCCAAGTGTCCCACAGATGAAAAACACAGACGGACGCGCCCAGCTTCTCGGCGATTGACAAAGCATCACACATGACCCGTCTCCCTTTTTCACGGTCTTTCCGCCGTTCTGAGGACAAGTATTTTCCGATGTCTCGACTCGCGTGCACAGAAAGGATTGGCATCTTAGCCTTTTTCACGAGTCTGACGACCTCTTCAGCCGTGAACTTCGGAGTCTTCGTCCAATCTGCCCAATCAACATCAGTCAGCGGCGGGCTCTCGTTGTCCCATTCGGGCTCAAGCTGCAACTCGAACCCGTCAACCACCCCGGACTTGAAAACCCTTCTTAGGACACCAAGGGTACCCGCAAGATCATAATATTCCTTGCTCCCGAACCCCGCAACGGGTGCACTGGAGACAGAAATTAGGTTAGCCATGATGGACCTCAAGGCTCACTTGCGAGCCCATTTTTCTGTGACCGCCTTGTAGAATGGTTCAGCCGTCTTCTTTGCCCACACCATCAGAGCGATGCCCACTATCGCTGAACTCAATGCAAGAATCGGAAGGTCCCAGACAAAGAACATCAACACGGTCATTCCACTCAACATGTACCACGCAAAATTCGAAAGACGAGTCACGACGCTTCCACTGTAGCCTTCAGGCAGTTTCGGAGCAAGTCTCACGCAGTAGGCTATTACCGCCTCTTCAACGAAGAGCAGATACCCCAAAATGTGAAAGAGAAAACTCAAAGAGAACAGAACCACTTGCATTCTGAGTTCAGTTGGATCTGGAAGCCAAGTAAGAAAAACGACCATTGACGTGAACGTGAAGCCCATAAACAGTGAATACGTGTTTGAACCCATCATATGATAAGAAATGTAAGACGAATAATTGGTCTGTTCATCGGACATTAAGGCTCCCTCGGACGATGAAGTCTTCAGCCTTTACGTGTTATAATCCTTATGGATAATGACCTCATGCCAGCATATCTATTAATGCGTTATTTGAGCCCCAACTTCTTGTTCTGCTCCAAGAGTCCAATCGCCTCTGCGATCCGCTTCTTTCGCGTCTCTTCCCGTTTCGCGCTCGAAATCCAGGCCACGTACACCTTCCTGTAACCGATCGCCAGCCCGTTGAAGTTCTCGTACGCCTTTCGGTTTTTCCTAAAAGCTTCTTCAATGAAAACAGGCACAACAAGCTCCTTCGGGCGCACATGAGGCTTGAACCACTCACCGTTCTTCTTTGCGTCCTCAATCCTTACCATTCCGGCTTCAGTCATCCTGCCCTCGCGCATCATTTTCTCAGCCCTCTTCTTGTTGGATTCAGCCCATTTGCTTCGACTCTTGCGGGGCATGAATTTGCGTGCACACTTTTCATCATCTACTCTCTTCATTATGCCGTCGATCCAGCCAAAACACAGTGCCTCTTCCACGGAGTCATCGTATGGAATGCTGGGTTTTCCAGTGTGTTTCTTGCAATATATCAGCCAAACCTCCTTCTTGGAGGCATAGTTCTTCGAGAGCCAAGCTCTCCAATCATTTCGATTGGGAACGCACAATTCCTCAACCATTTCCCTGTCACCATCAAAGTCGGCAGTTATGAAACGCGTGCAGGCTTGCCTTCCCCTTGATTTGGAGCCTCCTTATTCTCTTTTATGTATTTCTTCAGGTCGAATTCAAGAAACACTTCTCCCATCGTCCAATCGCCTTTGAACTGTCTGAAACCGTGCCGTTCGTACAGTCTCCTAGCATCCGGATTTGCAGTGGAAGTTTCGACGCCGAGCACTCCTCGATCCACGGCGTCCCTGATAACTGCGTCCAAAAGAGCCGAGCCAACACCCTCAGCGCGACGTTCCGGAGAAACATAGAAGCACGTAATAAAGAAGTTCAGACCGCCATCGATTATGTCCTCGTGGGGCACGTAATGGATGAAACCCTTGACCTGCCCCTCCAGCTCGGCCACGAGCAGTTCCTTGTTCTTCAAGGCCTCCTTTATCGATTGCTCTCGGGGAACGCTCCAGCGCAACCATTCCTCGATTGATTCTGAAATGACACTGACATCTTCCTCAGTTGCAGCGCGGATTTTCAAGGATCTCTTCAAATGCGAATCGAGTCTCCTTTGACAGCCTGTACGATTCTATGTGGGACTTCAGATTTAAGAACGCGGTGAGAATATATTGGTTCGTGGAAAAATGAATAGACTGAAGCCCTTAGAAGATGCGTTTGGACAGATGATATACACGATTTACGGCGGCTCCGAAGCTTTTGAAATAGTGGAAAGAGACGATGGCTACATTGAAGCCATGCCCGCGAAGGGTTACTTCTCCCATTACGAAGACTGGTCTCAAATCGAGAAGAAGGCGATGGAATTCGCGAAGGGGACGATCCTTGACGTAGGCTGCGGAGCTGGAAGACACTCGCTGTATCTTCAAGAAAAGGGGTTCAACGTCACCGGAATCGATGTTTCACCTTTGGCAGTGAGGATCTGCAAGCTGAGAGGACTTAAAAAGGTTAAACTGACACCTGTGGAAAAGGCAGATTTCAAATCGGGCACGTTTGACCGTATATTCATGATGGGAAACAACTTCGGCCTTTTCGCAAACTTCAAAAAAGCCAGACGGCTACTCAGGAAATTCAACAGAATGACTTCGAAAGATGCGTTGATAATCGCCGTTACAAACGACCCTTACAAGACGGACAATCCAGCGCACCTAGCATATCATAAACGCAACAGACAGAACGGAAGAATGAGCGGCCAACTGAAGATCAGAATCAGGTACAAACAGTACAAGGGCAAGTGGTTCGAGTATCTTTTGGCTTCAAAACAAGAAGTTGAAGAAATCCTGAAAGGAACAGGGTGGCGAATCAAAGAGTTCATCGATTCCACAGACGAAAAAAGACTATACTATCTTGCAATAATCAAGAAAGACAGTTGATGGTCTTCAAGAGATTTCATGAAAACCAACCATGACGTGTCCGCATGGAATCGGTGACCTTAGAACTCAAGGCGATTCCCCCCTTCAATTTTGACTGCACCGTCTACGTTCCACACTATTTTCCAACTCCCGACTTCGAGTGGAAACCAGGCGTCATGTGGCAGACTTTGAACCTCAATGGCCGGCTGTTTGGGCTGAAGATGGAAGACGAAGGCACGATTGACGACCCAAAAATCAAACTGACCATCTATTCCAAGAGTAGAGTCTCCCAACAAAAGACAGAAGAGATCGTTAGAGAGCTTGAATGGAGATACGGTCTACGCGAAGACATTTGCGGCTTCTTCAAGGAATTTGAACATGACAAGTTCCTCGGACCAACGTTCAAACGGCTAAGAGGCATGAGAAGCAACTGCGCAAACTCGCTTTACGAACTATTGATAATTTCGATCGTCCTGCAAAACGCCACTGTGAGAAGAACCGTTCAAATGATGAACAACCTGTTCAATTCGTACGGAACAAAACTGAAGTTCGACAACAAAGAACTGTCAACCTGCTGGAGCCCTGAGGACCTCCGCAAAGTGAGTGAGGATGAATTGAGACTTTTGAAGGTCGGTTACAGAGCGAAGATGATCAAGCGTGTCTCAGAAGCCTTTGCAGACCGCGAAATAAACGAGCTCAAACTAAGACAAATGAGCACTGGAGACGCAAAAAAGGAGCTGATGAAGCTTTACGGAGTCGGCCCAGCCACGGCCGAAATCATTCTGAGCGGTTATCTGCGAAGATATGATGCTTTCGACTTGAAAGGCAAGTTTTGGGAGCAGAAGATACTCTCCCGAGTGATGTTTAAGAAGAAACTAGTTCCCAACGAGGAAATAGCCGAGGAATTTGACAGCAGATATGGGAAATGGAAGGGGCTGGCCTTTCATTACATATTTACCGATTTGTTCTGGAGGCACAGACAGAAGTCGATTCCGTGGTTGAAAAGGGAAATAAGGCTGTAATTCCCCGCGCGCACAACGTGATCTATGGTTTCAAGAGCGTGTACTGATGGTTTTGGGTATCGATCATTTCGTTCTCGAAAAGCTTTCGCAAAGATTTGAAAACTTTCTTGGAAGTCTCACCAGTCGTCTCTGCCAATTCGTTGAGCGTCAACCCTTTGCCAGCGTTCTTCAAAGCTGAAACAACAAGCTCATCGGTTTTGTTCAGTTTCATTTTTACGCGGTCCCCCGTGCTGTATGCCGTTTTACAGTCTATCCTCAAGGATTTCTTATAAATTTTGTCAACAACATTTAGAGCAGTTTTATTTACTCAGAAACAGAAAATGACATCAAAACCTTTCAGAAGCGAACCCTTCAAATGGCGCCCTATTATGTCTACATCATCCGTTGCGAGGGAAACAGCTTTTACACTGGATACACGAAAAACGTGAAATCGCGTTTCAGGCTGCACCTGAACGGCAAGGGCGCAAGGTACACTAGAATGCACAAGCCCAAAGACCTCGTCTACGTAGAAGAATTCGATTCCAGGTCTGAAGCAATGAAGAGGGAAAAGAGGATCAAGAAGCTTGACCATGGCCAGAAGGCCAAGCTGACACATTCCTACTCTAAAAAGGAGAAAAGTAAGAAAAAGATGCACAGGCGCTAAGCTCATAGTATTCTCTGACGCATCACTCAAAATGACGGCAGAAGACATCAAAACTGCATTGGAATATCATTAGCTGCACGTTGACCTTGCCTCGATCGAAAATGTAGGGCTCAGAGGATCTTGCTTGGCCGTTCTCTAGTTTTATTGACTAGGAAATGATAGTAAGGATGCTTCTTTGCTACTATGTATTCTCCTCTGCCATAACGTTCAAAACGAGAACGAAGACTGCCCCAATCATGTGCGTAATTTCCATTGTAGCCGTACCAATGCAATATTCCAACGTTATCTAGCGCTGCGATTGCAAATCCGGCCCGCAGGCTACTGAGGCAAAAGTCAATGTCTTCTCCTGCCGCGTCTGGAAAGTCGGGTGAAAACCTTATGCCCGAGTTGTAGACTTCATTGGAAATGATCATGCAGCTGGTCGTCCCAAAGAAAAGGGAATCCGAGCTCGATTGACCCAGATATCGCCCGTTGAGAGTGCCAGCAAGATCATGATAATGATCCAACCAAGTTTTTCCCATGGCATACACCAGTGGACATCCAATTGCATGCTGCTTTGCATCATACTCATCTAGAAGAGTGCTCAGTTTGTCAAAAGTCAGAAATATGTCGCTGTCCAGCAAAAGCGCATCCTTATGACCTCTCTCAAAACCGACAGTCATGCCAAGGTTTCGTGCGTTCGCCGGGCCTGTTCGCTCGGCGACGGCAATAGTCTCGACTTTTGCAAACCGGGATTCGAAATCGCGCACCGGTGCGATTCCATCGTAAATACAAACGATACTGGAAACTCGAGGATGTTTCTGCAAGACTGAGACAGAGTGCTGCACAATGTGCCATATTTGATTGTTGGCGGAACCTATTGGGATAATCGAAAAAAGAGTTGAGTGACGAGATTCTTCGGCAAGACAGCCATGTCTAAGATTAAGGACTTGTGTGCTTGAAGGTGGGAAAGTTCCACCCGCATCCCTGTATCCTTTCCAGAACGCAAACCATTCGACGATTTTCGTTCGCCGAAAGTTGCTTTGGATTTTCGAAAAGATCCAAGAATTGGTGTCCCAGTGTTTCAGAGTTTCAAAGAGGCTACGCAGCATTTGATCCCCAAGGTCATCAATTAGACTGACGTATTCCGGAGCTGTCACCCTCAAAACACTATCGACCTCTCTCACAAAGTCTGGTGGGAGACGCTTCTGGGCCGCTTTTGGGTCGAGATTCACAAATGGGATTACCGAAGTCATAGGGTGATTTCCTTTGAACTTATGTCCATCGCCAAATCATCTACTCTTTCGGACGCGCGAACACGTCACAAATGCTTCTGAACAGAGTCATTCTTCACGCGATTTAAGGGCTTCTCAAGGCAATTTGGACTAAAGAGTATGCCGTTCAAGCCCAGATGATCCTTTGAAATCACTGCGCGTACACCTTTCTTTGGGTCGACCACCTGATTGATTTCAAGATCTACGCCCAGACTGCTAAACATGTAGGCTTTCTCAAACGACCAGTCATGTTCTCGCATCAGAGCTTCAACTGCAGTTTTAGTTGCGTGCTCAGCCGCTTCATCGAGCGTTTTTCCACAGGCCAAAAAGCCGTAGGAGTCCTTCATCTCCAGCGTTGGCCACTCGGGATGTCTTCCCTTGACTAACGTGAATTTCAGGGATATTTCGCTGGGGACTTCAACGGCAGAAACACATAGTTCACCGTCGGCCTGGACCGCGTGAACGTCACCTGCTCCAAACAGGGCTCCTTCAACGAAAATTGGCAGGAACAGTCTTGTTCCAGCAGTCAACTCTTTGACATCCATGTTTCCACCGTGTCTGCCCAGAGAACCGCACGGTATTTTGCGCCTAGGAGTCACTCCGATTGTTCCGATCATAGGTCGAGTTTTGAGCCTTATCTTCTCGAATTCGACGTAGTCTTCTTGGATCGTGATGATTTTAGTAAGAGGTTTAACCTTTTCTTCTGCTAGGATTCCGTACTTTGGAACCGTCACTATGACTCCTTTCTTCGGGATTTTAATGTTGATTATTTCCGTGACAAGTGTGTCGCCTGGCATCGCATCTTCGATGAATATTGGGCCCGTAGCTCCGTCAACTTTGGACCAGTCGAGTGTTTCAACAGAATCTCTTTCACTCTTTATCTGTCCGCCGAAAGCGTCTTGAGTCTCTATCGTGAGAAGCTCGCCAGTCTTTACATGAGCAATCGGTTCATGCTTAGGGTCGAAGGCATAAATGATCTTGTCGCTCGATATTGTTTTCATTTGTCCACCAGCTTTTCTCTGCAAGCAGGTTGGGCGCCTGAGCTTAAAAACTGATGCAAACCATAAATACCGTCCAAAGTCAATAATCAGTCCCAGGCGGAAAAGTGCTTCTGACGAACAAAGATTTGCTGGTTCCTGCACGAAAGAGGGGATACGCTGTCGGAGCCTTCAACATCAACAATCTCGAAGCCCTTCTTGCAGTCACTGAGGCAGCAACCGAAGAAAAATCTCCTTCTATAATCGCCGTGACTCCCGGTGCAATCAAGTACGGTGGTCTTCCCTATCTTTCAAACATGGTGAAAACCGCCGCGGAAATATGTCCGATGCCATTATCATTGCATCTGGACCATGGAGAAGAATTCGAAACGGTCTCAAAATGCATCAAGGCTGGATTCACCTCTGTAATGATTGATGGTTCACGCTTGAAGTTTGAAGAAAACGTTGCGTTGACCAAACGTGTCGTAGACATTGCCCATCCGAAAGGCATCACGGTTGAAGCAGAGCTTGGAAGACTGGCTGGAGTCGAAGAAAAAACCGTGGATGAAAAAGAAGCTGTGCTCACAGACCCAGACTCAGCGAAAGAGTTCGTCGACCGCACTGATGTTGATGCCTTGGCCGTCGCAGTCGGGACGTCCCATGGAGCCTACAAATTCAAGGCCGAACCAAAACTTGACTTTGAAAGGCTAAGAAAAATAGGCATGAAGATCGATTTGCCACTCGTGCTGCATGGAGCTTCAAGCGTTCCTTCATGGATCATTGAAAAAGCAAGCAAGTACGGCGCCGAACTCAAAGGAGCCAAAGGAATCCCGGAACAACATATCAAACAAGCAATTTCGCTGGGAATAGCAAAGATAAACATTGACACAGACCTTCGACTTGCTTTCACTGCAACCATCCGTGAAGTGCTGGCAAATTCGCCTAGGGAGTACGATCCGAGAAAGTTTCTGGGTGCAGCTAAAGATGCAATGAAAGAGGTTGTTAGAAGCAAGATGCGTCTATTTGGAAGTTCTGCAAAATCTTGAATGGTGAAAAAATGAAGATGAAAGTCGGGGTTTTGACAGGAGGCGGCGACGCCCCCGGAATTAATGCCGTGATAAGAGCGATAGTCAAGAAGGGAATACAGAATTTCGGTTTCGAAATCATTGGCATAAAAGACGGATGGAATGGCCTTCTTAACGGCGAATACGAGCAATTGGATTTGAAGTCAGCATCGGGCTTGCTTCCAAGAGGGGGATCGATCCTGGGCACGTCCAGAACCAACCCTTTCAAAAGAGAGAAGGGACCAGAGACCATCATAAAGAACGCGAAAAAAGCTGGCATCAACGCCTTCATTGTGATAGGTGGGGACGACACTCTTGGTGTGGCTCACAAACTTTCTGGACATGGACTCCAATGCGTAGGGGTCCCAAAAACCATTGACAACGATTTGTCTGGAACAGACTATACTTTTGGGTTCATGACGGCAGTTGGTATTGCGACGGAAGCTCTTGACCGGCTTCATACTACCGCAGAAACACACCACCGAGTCATAATTCTCGAAGTCATGGGCAGATACACCGGCTGGATCGCGCTTGAAGCAGGCTTGGCAGGCGGCG
>Ga0299915_10002728_pt1 | contig 12844 bp, 8 predicted proteins | sample RVTome_13_FD_200263 | JGI IMG/M metagenome (GOLD analysis project Ga0299915, IMG submission 200263) | Soil microbial communities from uranium-contaminated site in the Upper Colorado River Basin, Wyoming, United States - RVT92D227 (version 2) ...
ATAAGCATGTCTCTGTTACGATTCGGGCTCGACGGCCTGAGCGGGACCTCCGCCCGGTCCAGGATCTTGATGTTCGACGCCCCCAAGCCCTTCAATTGGGCCGATACCCCGGTCTCGCTCTGCCGCTTCATCAGCGAATCCAACAGGTTCCGCTTGCTGTCGATTTGAGCCTTCAGGCTGTTGTATGAGATCGAATTGCTGTCCTGCAAGGCCGCCGTGTTTCTCTGCCGGTTGAACACGTCCTCCAGCGATCTCTCCCTCCTCAACGCCGCCTGATAGTCCGACTCCGCCGTCCGGATTAGATTCTGCGTCTCCGTCTCCAGTGCCTTCTTCGCCCCGTCCATTTCGGATTTCAACCGCTGCATCTCCGGATATTCCGGCCGGTATGTCTCCAACTTCTTCTGATACTCCCGGTTCAGAGCCACATAGTCTTCCCTCCGCTTCTGGATAAGTGGATTGCTCAGCGTCTCCGGGAAGTAATCGGGGGAGGCGTTCTTGATCGCATTATAGTAGGCTTGCTTCTTGGCCGTATCGATCTGGGCCTCGGTCAGAGACTTGTTCATCTCCGCCAGCTTATCGCCGACCGTCGTCTCCTTGCCCCCGAGGGAGACGATATTCTTCTCCACGCCGTAGGCCTGGAGCTGTTTCTCCATCCCGTCGATCTCCGATTGGAGGATACCGGTCTGTTTCGTCAGAAACTGGGTCGCCTGCTCTGTCGCCGCGTATCTGGCCTCGATGTTCATCTCGATGAATGCATCGGAGATGGCATTGACGGCGTCCGCCGCGAATTTTGGGTCGGGATCGCTGAAACCCACCTCCACGATCCTCGTCCCTTTCATCGGCGAGACACGGATTTTCCCCTGGATGGAACTGATCATCGAGCGGCGACGCGTCGACGCGGAAGTCGGACTCCCCTCAGTCCGCGCCCCGTTTTGAGCTGTCATCGTCACCCCCAAGCCGAGACGCTGAGCGACCTTCTCGGCGAGGGCCTTGCTTTGGAGAACCTTATATTGGGTTTGATAAAAATCATCTTCCCAGGAGGAGGGCATTTGAAAGACCTGTTCAAAACTCAGGATGTTCGGGTCTTCTCGCTCAATGATGATCGTGCCTCGAGCCGTATATCGCGGTATCGTGGAATAGGTCTTGTAGGCGGCGATGGCGAGGGTGGCCAGAGCCAAGATCGTGATCAGCCATTTCCTTTTCCAGATGATCAACCCGTAATCCATAAGGTTGATCTCGACCGGCCCCTCGAACATCTCGTCTTTTTTTGAATCATTGTCCATGGACGGCTCCTTCATCAAACCGCGGCTTTCAATGGAGAAGGCAATCGGTCAAAAAATCGATTCGGGGACGTAGACGACGTCTCCCTCCTGAAGGACGGGATTCGGCTTTTTGCCTTTCATGATATCGTTGAGATTCGCCGGGATTTTTGTTTCTTTTCCGTTCTTGTCTTTTCGCGTGATCGTGACGGATTTGGAAGCCCCCGGGGTCAATCCTCCGGCCTTGGCGATGGCCTGAAGAAGGGTGATCTTCTTCGACATTTTGACTTCCAAGGCCCCCGGGCTCTTCACCTGTCCCATGACATAGATGTTGATGATTTTATCGACAGGGATGTTGACGATGTCATTCGGCTGAAGCGGGATATTGAGTTTCTGGTTCCCGTTGGTGAACAGGTCTTCGAGGTCGATGGTCAGGCCGGCCGCGATCCCGCTCTGTCCTTCCCGCTGAATGAAAGCTTCGTTGGCCGCGTTTTCGGTCAAGCCTCCGGCCTGGGTGATGATTTGGAGAAGGTTGATGCGGCCGACGAGCTCGTACATCCCCGGTTTATCCACGGCGCCGATGACCGCCACCCGCTGGCTTTGGTATTCCTTGATAAATACGGACACCTGGGCTTTCTTGACATATTTCTCAAGAAGGGAAGCGAGGCGAATTTCCAGCTCGTCCTTGGTCAGGCCGTTGACCTTGACGCTCTGGAGATAGGGAAGAGTGATCGACCCGTCTTCCGAGACGCGGACGGTAAACTCCTTGAGTTCGGGCACTTCGTAAACATTGATCACCAAGAGGTCTCGAGGACCGATCCTGTAATCCTTGACGAACGTCTCGCTTTCCTGCGGCAGGAGCGGAAGGCCTATCGTCCAGGAGGCAAAAACAAAAAAACCGATGAGGTAAATCTTAAGTCTCATATCGCACCTGTTTCCCGGGATTGACGTCGTCATATCCCGAATTTTAAGAATCTAGGGGTCGAATGGAAGCCCCGTCGCAACGCTATTGCGGCGCCATCCGTCGAACATAACACGTTGAATCATAAGGAGTTGGGCAGCGCCACGAAATATTACCACACTCAACCGGGCGACACAAACGGTTTAGCACGAGGCCGCCGGCACGCGTAACACCGGCTCTCCGGCCTGAACTCCCGTTCATGATCGGCTTTGCTCCGAGCTGTGTTTTTGCCGCATCGGGCATCGGCCCGCGCCGGCTAAAAATCATACGTGAGGTTGGCAAAAACATAGTATCGGACACTGTTCGCATTCAAATAACTGAATCTTCGCCTCCACGCGCCTACGGTCATCCCGAGACCGATATTTTTTTTCAACCGATATATAATTCCGACCGAATGGGCGTCATACGTATCTCCATAAGAATCCATTACGTTTGAAACTAGGCGGGACGGACCGATTTCCGGATAAGAAAAACCCGCGTAATAATAATCGTAATCCAACCGAATATTCAGCGACGGGTACATCGATAGCCCCGCCCCGACCTGATACAGGAGAAAATACGTGTCCGAGTAAATGAAGGAAAACGGCATGTCGCGGAGGAGGGTGAGCCGCGCTTTGAAGATCCGCAACACGCGGAACGACAGCTTCGTATCCGCGATGAATCCTCCGTAGTTACGACGTCCCCCTTTAAGGGGCTGAACGGTTTTATATCCGAGGCTGATGCTGCCGTTGACTTTTTCGGACGGGGTATAATCCACTCCTGCCCGGACGGCGTAGCCGAGGGCATCGTTCTGGCTCTGAGAATCGACAAAATTATAGATCCCGTACTGGACATCGACAAAGTATATTTTTTGCGGCGAAAGCTGGTAATGGAATTTCGCATTCCATAGGTCTTCATTCCTGTCCAGACGGTCCCGGAGGCTGGCGCCTTCAAGTTGGAAATTTTCATAGCCGAAGAAGTTGTGCGTATAACGAAAAAGCACGGAAGTTTTTGGGGATGCCTGAAAGAGAAGCGAGCCGTAGACGCTGTTCTGTTTGATCTGCGACCGGATGTCGATCTCGGGAGTCACCCGAGATTTCGCGGTGGACTGAGAAGTCCCGAGAGTCCAAAGCAGGCGATTGAGGGCATAGTAGCCCTCGGCGGTGAAATAGTTATTCCAGGTCCGTTCTCTGCGCATCTTGAGAAAATACACATACTGGGGCGATTCAGAAACATAAAACAGGACCCGATTGTGCACCGGCCAATAGAGCTTCAATTCGGGTCCTGCCGTTAAAGAATAATCCCTGACAGGGGCGTAGAGGTTCCCATACACGTTGGAATCATAGCCCGCGTCCCGGACGGTCAGATTGAGCTGAAGACGCAACGGTCCGAGCCGCCAGGGTATGGTCCGCCATTTATTTTCCAAATCCCGGCTCAACCAGGTCTCGGCTGAGAGGCGGCTTGGAATCAGGCCGCAAAAGACCACAACACATATTCCGGCGATAGTTTTGACTTTCATCCGGCATCCTTGATTTTATTCTATGATTGGCTTCAAGAGAAAATCAAATTGTTTGATCTCGATCCCCTGTTCCCGGCAGAACGCGATTAAGAACGCCCGGCGTTCCTTGGCGATCTTGGGGGTCGCCAGGACGATTTCGCGGATGTCATTTCGGTCGATGAGCCGTTCGAGCTCATCGACTCCGCCAAGGACTGGGTAACCCTGTTGGATCTGGCCTTTTTTCCGCGGGTCGTCATCCAAGAATCCCAGGGGAAAGCCGCCGCTCCGCTTGATTTCCTTGACAAGGAGCAACGATCTCCGTCCCGCGCCGTAAATAAGTACGCCTTTCTTCCCCCCTCGGGGGTGACGAACATAATAACTGTCCAGGATCCGGTAGGAAATCCGGGAGGCTCCGACAAAGGAAAGGAGAATGTAAAAGTCGAGGATAAAAAAGACTGGTCCGTAATAGGAATTCAGGCCGAAAGCCAGGGCTTTTATCACGAGCGAGACGACGGACGCGAGCCCGACGCCCTTCATGATCCGGATCACGTCTTCCAGGCCGGCATATTTCCAGGAGCCCTTGTAAAGGCCGCCTAAATAGAAACAGGCCAGCTTGACCACGAGGATGACGGGGAGCGTCAGAAGGAAAAATTTCTTGGTCGCGACGCTGAAATCCCTGAGGAGGAGATGAAAGCTCAGATAATACGCGATCGAGACGAAGGCCAGGTCTAGGAAGACCAAAAAAAATTTCCGATTCAACCAAGGGGTATTGAACAGCGGAAGGAAGACGCCTTTTTCGAGAATCCGGAATTCCTCATACTTCAAATTCCGGATTCCGATGAAGATGGAGACGACAATTGCCGCCAGGAAAAGGGTCGTGTTGACATTGGCAATGACCACGGACAAAAAGGCGAGGGCGCAGAGCACCGCGCCGACGAGATAGAGAATGAGAACGGACTTTTTCTGGGAGAACCCGAACCCGATGAGTCTGTGGTGGATGTGATTTTTGTCGGCTTGGAATAGGGCGAGCTTCCGGAAAAACTGAACCTTGACTTCGCCGTTCTTCTCCGGGACCTGGACGAGCTTGATCGAAGCCAGAAATCTCCGAATCATCGACAAGAACGTATCCATGATCGGCAGTCCCAAAGCCAGGATGGGAGCGAGGACGGTGACGACGATCGCGCCTTTGAACGAGCCTTGAACGGATAGGACGGACAATAGGAATCCAAGGAAGAGGCTTCCTGAATCTCCCAAGAAGATTTTGGCCGGAGGAAAGTTGTATCGGAGGAAACCCAGGATGCTGCCGATGAAGACCGAAGCGATGATCGCGATGACGATCGTTTGATTTAAAAGGGCGATGCCAAAGACCGCGGCCGCGGAGATTAAGGCGATGCCGGCCGCAAGACCGTCCAGCCCATCAACGAGGTTAAGAGCATTGGTGATACCGACGACCCACAGGATGGTCACGGGGATCGACCAATAGCCGAGTTCGATGGTTTTCCCCGAGAAAGGATTTTTGACGGCCAGAATGAAAAACCCGGAGATAATGACGAGCTCGCCGGCCAGAATTTGAAACAGGAATTTCGTCCGGGGCTGCAATTTTTTGATATCATCGTAAATCCCGATAGCCAGAACGAGAACCTGGCAGAGGACGAACTCCCGCCAATGAGCGAGCATAGTCTCCTTGAGAACGATGACCTGAAAGGTGACGCCGAGAAACACGACAAGGTTGAAGGACAGAAAGATGGGGATTCCTCCCAGGAGCGGGGTCGGCTTTTTATGAATTTTCCGCTCCGACGGGATGTCAAGGATTTTCAGCTTTATCGCCAGGAGGCGGACGAGCGGCGTGATCAGATACGATAGCAATAAGGCCGATAGGAAGAAAATAGAATATTTAATCATGATTCGCTATCGAAAATTCGGTGATGTGATCGAAATTCTCTTGAATTTCGTGCATGTCACCTGAATATTTACCACATTTCCGCGAGTACCTTGACGATTCTCGTGGCCGCCTTCCCGTCCCAGTAAAGGGGGATCTTCTTCCGCCGGATTCCTTTTTCCAGCGCGTGATGCGCCGCGGCGACAATCCTCTCCCGATCGCTTCCGACCAAAACGTTTGTGCCTTCCCTGATGGTGATCGCCCGCTCGGTGTTCTCTCTCAAGGTGAGACACGGAATTCCGAGGATCGTCGTCTCCTCTTGAATCCCGCCCGAATCCGTGAGGACCAGGGCGGCCTTGGACATGAGGCAAAGAAAATCCAAATAGGAGAGCGGAGCCGTGATCCGAAGTCCGTCGCCGGCCGCCGGGGTCTTCAGTTCGAATTCTTCAATATGTTTGGCCGTCCTCGGATGAGCCGGGAAAACGACGGGGATTTCCCGGCCGATTCGACCCAGGGCGCCAAGAATTCCCTTCAAGGTCTTGGGGTCATCCACATTCGACGGCCGGTGGAGGGTGACGACCGCATATTTTTTGGGCGTTTCCCGGTCCTTCAATCCCAGCCGCTCGAGAATATCGGATTTCGCGGCGAGATGAATATGACGGAGAAGCGAATCGACCATCACGTTTCCGACAAAATGGATTTTGCGCTTGGGAACACCCTCTCGGACCAGGTTCCGGTCCGCATCGCTGCAGGTTGTGAACAGATAATCGGAGATCTGGTCGGTCAGGATGCGATTGATTTCTTCGGGCATGGACCGGTCGAAGCTCCGCAGCCCCGCTTCGATATGAGCCACGGGAATCTCGAGCTTTGTCGAGGCCAGGGCGCAGGCGAGCGTCGAGTTGACGTCTCCGACGACGACGACCAGGTCCGGCTTCTCGCGGAGGCAGACTTTTTCGAACGCGATCAGGACTTTTCCCGTCTGCTCGGCATGAGTCCCGGAACCGACGCCGAGATGGATATCCGGCGGCGGCAAGCCGAGATCGTCAAAGAAAATCTGGGACATACTCGCGTCATAATGCTGGCCGGTATGGACCAGGAGATAATCGAGAGGGCGCGATTTCCCCCGCCGGGTCCGGCTGTATTCGTCGAAAGCCCGCACGATCGGAGCGACCTTCATGAAATTCGGCCTCGCCCCGGCGACCAGGATGATCTTACGCCTTGTCATTTTTTTATTGTCAGAAAATCGCCCAGGAAATGAACCCCATATTTCAGAATATACGCCGCCCGGCTTTTATCGTAAAGGCTCCGGAACAACCACTCGAGCCCGATTTTCTGGACGAGAGGATGACTCCGCCTCTTGACTTCGGCCCAGACGTCGAACGCCCCTCCGACGGCCAGCCAAAACGCGGCATCGATCTTGTGAAAATGATCGTGGATGAAATATTCTTTCTGGGGCAATCCGAGGCCGAGAAAAAAGAGGTCGGGCTTGACCTCGTTGATTGTGGAGACGATTCGGGGCAGATCCTCGGGCCGGAAATATCCGTGGAGATAGCCGGCAATCGGAATACCCGGGAATTTTTCCTTGATCTTGGCCATTGCTTTCTCGAGATTTTCCGGCGAAGCTCCCAGAAAGAATATGGACCAGCGATTTCGCGCGGATTCGGCCAGAAGCGCCTCGGCCAGCCCGATCCCGGAAACGCGCCGGACGTCGCGATATTTCAGTCGCCGGCCGAGCCAATAGATCGGGCTGCCGTCGGCGATGACCAGATGAGCGTTTTTTATCGTCTCGCGGAGTTTCGGGTCGCTTTTCGCCAATTCATACTTCGTCACGTTGAGCGGGATGCAATACGCCTTCCCCTTGTGTTCGATGGTTTCCTTGACATAAGACACAAACAACGGAAGGCCGCCGCGGCTGATTTTCAAATGTCCGAAAGGACTGTTGGCGATCATTTTTCTATGTAGCAATTCTCGAGCTGCAGGCCGTCCAGGCCGGACTTGAGAAAGGTATCGATGGCGTCGCCCGGGGAACAGACGATCGGGTCGCCGTGGAGGTTGAACGACGTGTTCAGCACGCCCCCGACGCCCGTCTTTTTTTCGAACTCGCTGACCAAATCGTAAAACGACGGTGCGTACTCCTTGTCCAACACCTGGGCCCTCGACGATTTATCGAAAGGATGGAGTCCGGCCGGAATATCTTCCCAGGCCCGGGGCGGCGTATCGGCGGCAATGACCATGAACGGGCATTTGAAATCATCGCGCAGGTGGAGATATTCGCGCCGGTATTCCTCCAGGATGGCCGGGGCGAAAGGCATCCAGAAGTCCCGCATCTTGATGGCTTTGTTGATCTTATGGATGATTTTCTGATTTCGGGGGTCGGCTACGATCGACCGGTTGCCGAGGGCCCGGGCCCCCCATTCCATGCGTCCGGTCAGGCGGCCGATGATTTTTCCTTCGGCCATTTTTTCGGCGAGCAGAGGATGGATGCGGTCGAACCGTCCGATCTTGAATCCGGAGCCCGCGAGTTTTTCGTCGATCGCTTTTTTAATTTCGGGCTCGGAATAAGAAGGCCCCCAATAGAGCATCTCCAGGGGCTTGATGTTTACCGCCGGAAATCCCATCTCGAGCGCGGCCAGGATCGACGCCCCGACGGGATTCGATTCGTCGCCGCAGCTCGGAAAAACGAACAGGGACTCGACTTCCGGAAGCTTGGAGACGAGATAGTTCGCCTTGACGTTCATGAAGCCGCCCCCGGAGAGGGCGACGTGCCCGATGCCGGTCGCCCGGATCGCGTTCCGGACCCACTGAACGACGACGTCCTCGAACAAGTCCTGGACCGCTCCGGCCACCCAATCGAATCTCTTCCCGCTGAGCGTCTTCTTGAATTCTTCGACGAAGCGCCACTTATACAGCCTCGAGCTGTTGACGAAGAGCAGCGGGTTTCTTTCCGAAATCCGGAAATAGCGCCTGAATCCGTCCGCGATCTCTTTCCGTCTGCTCTCCGAGGCGTAGGGGGCCATGCCCATGACCTTGTATTCATGGGACATCGGCTTCATCCCGAGGAACTGGGTCACCCGGGTATAAAAGTCGCAGATCGAATTATAGTTGAAGATTTCGGCCTTTCTCTCGATCCGGCCTTCGCTTCCGATGCTCACCGTGGCGCAGACGGCGTCGCCCGACCCGTCCAGGGTGATGACCAGCGTTTTATCGTTCTTGAACCAGCTCGTATAGAACGCCGTGGCGGCGTGGAGGCGATGATGGTCGAAGAAGAAGATATTTTTTGTGGGGAAACCCATCTCCGCAAGCTTGGAGCGGATTCCCTGTTGACGCGATTTAAAAACGACTTCGCCGATCTTGTGGATGATTCCGATATTGGCCGGGCTCTGGAGGGTTTTCTTGGGCAGGAATTTGGCCAAATGAGAAAACGCGCGCTTGTATGCGTTCGGCTTGAAATAATATTCCGTCCCGATTTGCGGCATGAGCGAGCAGACGCCGACCGCGTCCACGTCTACGGGTCTTTTGCCCGCGATTTCCAGGCATTTACGAATGGACAGCTCGGGAAATCCGGTCCACTCCTTGTCGCGGTTCAGCCGCTCTTCCGAAATGCAGGCGACGACCGCTCCGTCTTCAAGCAAACAGGCCGTCGCCGTATGGCCGTCATGAACGCCGAGGGTCAGCATGGTTCGTCCTTTCAGTCTGGAACAGATATTCGGTCAAGGCATGAAAAGCCCATCCCTGCGACCACCGCATATAGGGGACTTTATTAATAAGATGCTTATTAATCTGGTAATAAAAGTGGCCTTTCCTATCCTGAAAACGGGTGATTATCGAATCGAGAATCCGGCCATCGAGATCTTTGTAGGAACCGCCCATCCGCGAAAAAACGACGATTGCCTGGGCCGCGGCATGAATGTCCAGGGGGTAAATCTTATCATGATAGTACTTCGGCCTTCCATCCTCCAAAAAAAATTCGCGGGCATAAAACGCGGCGCCTTTCTCGAAGGCGGCTTGATATTCCATCCCCTCCCCTTCCTCAAGAAAATACGACAGGCATTGGAGGTTGAATCCGGTATGAAACGAGTCGATCCATTTTTGATAGGCGCTTTCGGCGTAGGGCCAGGAGCCATCGTCTCTTTGATATCCCATGGTGTAGGCGAGACAGGAGAGGGCGGTTGTCTTCAGATTTCGGTCACCCGAATATTTATAAAGCCGGATGAGGAGGGAGGCGCCGAGAAAGTTGGCATTGTGGACGCGGGTTTTATCGAGAGGCGTATAGCTGAAGCAAATCCGGCCGTTTTCTTCGTGCCGGTTGAGGTCCTTGAGGATAAAATCCTGGATAGGCAGGGCTAATTCCAGGGCTTTCTCCCAACCGGTCAGCCGATATGTATCGATCAAGGCGTGCCCGATGAACGAGGAATTGACGATCGTCGGCGTGTATTTGGGGACATAAAACGCCCGGGACTGCCAATCGAAGTTGTAGCCCCAGCCATTGCCGCTGTATCCGGGCGATTTCAGTCCATCCAGAAGGTCCAGCAACATCTCGATTTTTGCCCGATAACCGGGATTCTTATCCAAGGCAAAAAGCTTGGCGTAGCCCCAGAGGAAGAGCCCAAGCCCCTTCGGATTCAATCCCTTTCTGATCCCGAGAACAGGCCTGAAGTTGATGGGCGATTTTTTCAGCAATTGGATGAAGGCGATCCGGAGCCATTTCCGATTGAAAGACAAGAATTTCAGGAGGGAGCTGTTCAAAGCATCGTACGGATCGTAACCTGTGAAGTTCTCCCGCTCAATATAAACCATCAATTTATCCAAGGAACCGCGAACGTTCAAATCGCCAATGCCTTCCCCGCCCTGATCGACTCCACGATTCGGAACGTGGTCAGGGTCGCGGCCTTGATGTCGTCGAACGAAACGGGGGCTTCTCCCCCGTTTTTGACGGTATCCAAAAAGCTTTTCAGCATCTCCTTCTGCCCTTTATCCTGGGCGAAGAGCTTTTTCTTGAACGCTTTTCCCTGTCCGTAAATCTCAAGGTTTTTAAAGTCCTTCAAAACAGCCGTCGTCCCCGCCCGGCTGATCTCGATATACTCTTTGAACAGCCCTCTCGATCCATTGGCATAATAAAAAATCGTTCCGACAGAGCCGTTTTGGAACCAAAGGCTGATCGTGACCGTGTCCTCCTTTACAGAAGGACTGCTCATCGCCGCGGCAAACACGCCCGCGGGAACAGAGCCGGAAATATACGTCAGGTAATCGACGAAATGGCAGACCTCGCCGACGATCCGCCCCCCTCCGATCTCCGGATCCTGGACCCAGGATTCGGCCGGGATCGGGCCCGCGTTGACCCGGTAGAGCATGGACATCGGCCCGCTTCCGACCTTATGTTTAAGAATTTCCGTGAGAGGGGAAAACCGGCGGTTGAAGCCGACCATCAACACCGGCCGCGGCTGCGCGGCGAAATAAGCTTTCTCGATTTCCTCAAGCTGGGCCTCATTCAAACATAGCGGTTTCTCGACATAGACGTGTTTACCGGCTTTGAGCGCTTTCAGGACATATGGGGCATGAGTGTCATGGCGAGTGCAAACAAAAACGGCGTTGATTTCGGGATTTCCGAATATGTCGGCTTCGTCCGAAGTGCAGAACTCGAATCCGAATTTCTCGGCCGCTTTTTTCGCCGTCGTTCCGCTGGCATCCAGAATCGCCTTAAGGGCCACATCGCCGCTTTTAGGGAGATTGGGAAGAAGATAGCTCTGGGCATAGTTGCCGGCGCCGACAAAGGCGATCTTAACGGATCCTGCGGAGGCATGTTTTCCGGTCTCGATCCTCTTCTTGATTTCAGGAGTCTCGACATCGTATTTAATCAGGATGCCGAGGACCGGTTCCTTTCGCTCAAGAATTAAATCATAGGCTTTGGGGGCCTCATCGAGGCCGAAGACATGCGTCGTCAGGAAATCGATATTGATTTTCCCCGCAGCGATCAAATCCTGAAACGCCCTCATGTTCCGGTTTTCCGTCCAGCGGACGTATCCGGCGGGATAATCATGGCCCTTCTCTTCATAATCCGGGTCATAGCGTCCCGGCCCGTAAGAGCAGGACATCCGTAATTCGAGCTCTTTCCGGTAGTAAGATTCCCGGGAAAAGCCCGTCGGCGCGTCGCCGACGACGACGACCTTGCCTTTCTTCCGCGAAATCCGGCCGGCGAAATTCACCGGGTCGACGCTCTCCGTCGCCGCGGCGATAATGACGGCGTCGACGCCGATGCCGTCCGTCAACTCCGCTATTTTCTCCTCCAGCCCGGATTCCTCTCGCCCGAAAGCATTGTCGGCGCAATTCTCCCGGGCAATGTCGACCATCCTTGAATCGATATCGATCCCGATGCTCTTCACTCCGTTCGCCCGGAGCATCAAGCAAGTCAATTGGCCGATCAAGCCCAATCCAATCACGGCGCAAGTTTCTCCGATGCCGAGATCGGCCTGTCTGATTCCCTGGAGAGCGATTGCTCCCAAGGTGTTATAGACGGCTTTGCTCAGGTCGGCTCCGGCCGCAAGCTTGACACAAAGATTCGCCGGGACGGCGATGATCTCCGCGTGGACGGCGTATCCTCCTCCGCCGCAGGCCACACGATCGCCGGCCCGGAAGCCTTCGACATCGTGCGCCATATCGATGACTTCTCCAGCGGTGCTGTATCCCAGGGGCGAAAGGGCTTCGAGCTTCTTCATCACCGCCCGGTACGTTTGAACAGGCCCCTGCTGCTTGAGAACGGTCAAGACTTGTTTGACCTGTTCCGGCCGGTTCTTGGCTTTGCCGACCAGGCTCATCCGGGCCGTCTCAACCGTGTGGCTCTCCGTTCCGGGACTGATCAGCGAAAAATGGTTCCGGACCAGGACCATCCCGGGCAGGACGAGGGGCGGCGGCACCTCGACGACCTTCAACTCGCCTTTTTTTAATTGCTGAGTCAGTTGTTGCATGGCCCCTTGCCTTTGCCATGATCCAAGAAAAACACCGCTTTTGTCCGAAAAGCTGAAGCATTCTTGTCCATGGCGATTTCTCCGCTAAGATTTTATCGCTTCGATGTATAAGCCCTCTCTCGTATCCAATAATTCGACTTCGGGGATCTTGCCGTTTTTAAATGTCCATTCCTTAACATCTTTAAAATTCGCCGCCGATAACAATTTTTGAATTGCGGCAAAATTATACAAACAACGATGAACCGCAAATTTGCCGATATATCCATAATTCGTGTTGGCGACGATATTTTGAATGCTATCATTATT
>Ga0299915_10002729_pt1 | contig 12842 bp, 12 predicted proteins | sample RVTome_13_FD_200263 | JGI IMG/M metagenome (GOLD analysis project Ga0299915, IMG submission 200263) | Soil microbial communities from uranium-contaminated site in the Upper Colorado River Basin, Wyoming, United States - RVT92D227 (version 2) ...
TCCCAGTCAGCAGAATGAATCATCAATTTTGTGAAAGACAATAATACAAGTGTCAATGAAAAAATACAAATTAGAATCACCGCAATAGGAGAGACGAGTTTTTTCCTCTTCGGAAACACTAAGGAAAAATACAAGAATGCGGCGGGAATAATACTTGGCCCTACAAAACACATTCTACTCCAAAATAACTTCCAAATTGGGTCTTTTAATGAAAAAGCCATTAATACGCTTACTATCCAAGAAGCAGAAGCCCAAGAAAAAATGGCAAAAGAAATATTTACCCTGCTGTGAGGATTCTTTACGTAAGTTAATATCCCCAGCCCGATATTTAATATAAAGACGAGAACCAAGATACTGTTTTGGATGTTCAATACGATTCCCTCAAATGAGCTGACTGTTAAGTAAAATATTTCCCTAAGACTAAACTAGTGAGTCTACCAAAAAAACCATGGGCATTAATTAAGATGCTACTAACTTCTTTTTTTAGGAAATGATTCGGGACATAGTTAAGGTCACATCCAGGAGCTGGGTTCTCTAAGTTAATGGTTGGTGGAATGATACTATGTTTCATTACTAAAAGCGATGTAATGATTTGTAAGATACCCGTTGTTGAAAAAGACTGCCCAGTTATAGGCTTTATCGAGGTGACTGGAATTTCATATGCTAATTCGCCAAATACTTTTTTGATTGCCTGAGTTTCGCCAATGTCAAAAGAGACTACACCATTTCCATGTGCATTGATATAGTCAACATCCCGAGCATTTGGGCCGGCGTTTTCCAATGCATGTCTAAAATTCAAAGCCATTGTCCCGTTATCAGAGTCAGCCTGTACAAAGTCATAAGCTTCATTGAACGAAGAATAACTCAAGAACTCCCCATAGATATTTGCTCCCCTCCTTAAAGCATGCTGGAGTTCTTCCATGATGAGAACGGCTCCACCTTCTCCTAGGACTGTCCCATCAGCATTTGCATCAAAAGGTTTCAACGCTTTCTTGGGCTCATTATTCCCCCGCGATAAGAAACCTGAAACACAAAAGGTCCCAAAAATATAGGACGTAATGGGGGCTTCGCCAGCCCCCACTACCATAATATCTGCATCATTAAGACGAATGGCATTGAATGCTTGGAATGCCGCATCAAGGCCAGAGGTACATCCAGTAGCAGTCGTTGTATTAGGCCCTCTTAAATTGAAGCGGCAGCTAATAATCCCACTTGCCGAATTGATTGCACAAGAAAAAACTGTGAATGGGCTAATCCTCTTTAAACCCTTTTCCAAAAAAATACTGTGTTGGATTTCATTAGCGTCTTCTCCTCCCAAAGCTGTTCCGATATAAACTCCACACCTGTAAGGGTCTTCTTTAGTGAAGTCAATACTCGAATCTTCGACCGCCATCTCAGAAGCTGCTAAAGCAAACTGAGCGAATCTACCTAATCTCTTTACAGTCTTAGGATCCATATAATCAGTAGAGTCGAAATCTGGGACTTCAGCGGCAATTTGAGAAGGGTAGGAGGAGGCATCAAAATGTGTTATTGTTCTCACTCCAGATCGGCCATGAATTAAGGAATCCCAAAAATTCTCTATTCCAATACCGTTGGGAGCAACCACTCCCATTCCGGTTATAACGACCCTTCTACCGTTAAGCAATCTTTCCATCTTTGCCAAAAGAAATGATGTGTAAATGACAATGGTATTATTATAGACATTTTTGTAATTTGTCAACAATTTTGTACAAAATTATAGGGCAGCTCTTTTGAAGCTAAAAAGTGAACAAAGTTATAAATCTCTTTCCTTAGTATCGGTCAGCTCTTCTTCCTTCCCTCCAATCGTTATTACGGTTTCAAAAAGCTTTTGTAAAAGGGGACGGAAAATTGATAAACGATTAAATTTGTGTTAAATTGTACTCACATCCAAGGTGCGCGCTTGTGTATCTCGTCATGACGTTCGAAGATATTTGAGGCCAATAAATGACAAAGAAGTTTATTGTTCTCATTCTTTTGGTCGTTTTCTTATTGGTGGTACTCGTTCTAAATCGGTGGAGATTAGAGCCTGATATCAACCAGGAACGTTTCAAACCTCTTACACCCAAGGACGTTGTTCGCCTTCCCCCCCTCAAACGGTTCATGGTGAACGCGATGATGCATGGTATTCGCTTGTCCGGTCGCTGGGACTATCCTCGTGTGACCGACGGCGACTTTCCAAACATGACCTTCGTGGATAAACTGTATTGGTTTTATAAAAGCCAATATCCGGTTTGCAGGGGAGAGCGGGGTAGAAACCTGGAGGAATTTTTTGCCCAAAATCGGCGCAGGAAAATCTTGCTTCCGTCAGGTTTTATCCCCCAACAGAGCATCACTCTGAGTGCTGTCGGCGACCTCATGCAGCACGATGCGCTCGCGGGGCAACACTATTCACCCTATCAAACCATTGCCGATATGGTTTTTTCCGCTGACGTATCTTTTGCGAATCTGGAATCGCCTCTGACTGGTCAAGATTTAAGGAACCTATCCGTTCGAGAAGACGAATCGCCGGCGTTGTGCATGTCTCGTTCCCAGTTCGAAAGGCTCAAAGGATACGGGTCTCGTCATTTCACGATAATGGCCACTGCATGCAACCACTCTCTGGATTTCGGCGAAGAAGGCGTTTTGACCACGAGATCCTCTCTTACAAAAGCGGGGATCCGCCCCGTAGGGACCAATGAAGACGTAGAGGGAGGGGCGCGAGGAGAAATTATCGAGACAAAGGGTGTACGTATCGGATTCATCGCAGCCACCTTCGGCCTCAACGGCAAACCTCTACCGGAGAACAAACAGTTTCTGGTCAACCGGATTGCGCTTAATCAGGTTTCAGGAGCGGCAGATCTCGGTCTGCTTGAGACCCAAATTGCCTGGTGTCGCCGCCTGCACTGCGATTTCATTGTGGCCTCCCTGCACTGGGGCCTTGAGTACGAGTTTTTTCCCACCTCGCAGCAGATTACGCTGGCTCACCGGATTATTGAACTTGGTGCGGACCTCATTCTAGGCCACCATCCTCATGTTATTCAACCCATTGAATACTACACGCCAAAGCGAGACCCGGACAGGATCGCACCAATCTATTATTCTCTCGGGAACCTCAGCAATCCCTTTGAAACGCCATTCATGACCCTTTCTCTGTTGTCCTTGATTGAGCTGTCAAAAGGAACGTTTAATGGAAAGAGTGTCACTTACATCCGGAAGGTCACCAACATTCCAATCATTCAGGAACTGCATACCGGTGAGTTATCGGGTATTAAATTCCGGCCTTTGTTAGAATCTCTTGATGATCCGACGGCAACACCATACAGGAGGAAGTTTACCCATCAGGCGAAGACCTACGCGGATCTTGTTCTGGGTAAAGACTAGTAGACAAAAGGCTGGAGCTAATGAATCGGGATCAAGAGTTTGCTGAAATGTTATGGGGACAATTCTCAAATTCGCTTTGAATAACCAGTCCTTACAAACTATTTTCTGGCCTACCCCTTTTTAAATGGCGAGCGTTTGTCGACCTTTTCAAAATATTCCTTACTCTTAGAAAATTTTTCCCAGATACTGGTTTTGGAGGAATTAGTAAACCGGCAAGACATAATTGCCGTCGAAATGATATGCATGCGTACCTGTATAGACAGCAAAGAAGTCGGGGATGAATGTTTCTTGCTGGCCGATGAATCAATCTTAGATCAATTTTGTAATAATGCAATGCATTTTACATCACGGATGTATTGAGGGGTTGGTCGTTTAACTTCAATTACTTTCTTGCCTATTGTACTCTTTGTCCATTCATTGATAAAAGATGAAATTTTCGATTAATCATAAGAGATTACAAAACATCTTGAATGGATTAAGAAATTATGCTAATTTTAGTTAACCGATTAATTTTGAGGAGAAAAGTATGCACATCGATGAAGATAAAATATTTGATAAAAGAAATATTGCAATGAATATCAGGAACGGGGTAATTACTCGAAAAGATTATGAAATCTTCCTGTCAAAATTAACAGATTCAAGTGAAAAACTATTTAATCCCGAAGAAATCTCGATCGATTCAGGGGAAATCGAATCAAGAAAAGAGAGTGAAATACCTTCTAAGAAGAGGGGGGCAAGGAAGAAGGTTAAAGGAAAGTAGTCATGCCAATTTATGAGTATCGCTGTAATCAATGCAATAGGGAATTTAGCGAATTATTCCTCAACCCAAAGGATATCAGTAAGGTTATCTGCAAATACTGCCGGAGCCGAGACTTGACCAAATTAATTTCTTCCTTTCGTGTCCATCAAACTGAAGAATCTCGGTTACATAACTTTGACACATCAAAGCCCCGAGGAGATGAATTTTATAAAGATTCAAGGAATGTGGGGCTTTGGGCCAAAAAAAGGATGAAAGAAATGGGTGTAGATTTGGGGTCTAAAATGGATGAAATTGTTGAAAGGGGCAGGACAGGAAAGATTCTTGAAGATTATACAAATAAAGAATGAAGCGAATGATATCGAATTTTACGAATAATATGCAATTCTATCAAAAATTTGATTAGTTCGCTATCATTCGGTATACTCGTTTCTATTTTCTAAGCAATCTTACATGACGGGTGCGGCACCCTCAAACAATGAAAATCCCCCTCAATCCCCCTTTTTCAAAGGGGGAGGTTACTCCTCCCTTTCGTAAAGGGAGGCGCCGCCGTCCAGAGCCTCACTATCTCACTCGAGCGAGGCATTGGGACTTTGGCGCCGGACGGTGGGGAGGGATTTAAGAAAGCTATTTTCTATGCAAGCCATGGAAGACAAAGACTATTATAAAATTCTTGGGGTTTCAAGGGATGCTACCGAGGATCAAATAAAAAAGAGTTACCGGAAAATTGCAATGCAATACCATCCTGACAGAAACCCTGCTAATAAAGAGGCAGAAGAAAAATTTAAGCTAGCTTCGGAAGCCTACGAAGTTCTTAGAGACCCGGAGAAAAGGGAAATTTATAACCGCTACGGGATAGAAGGCTTAAAAGGCACTGGGTTTACAGGTTTCAGGGGCTTTGAGGACATCTTCTCCGCATTTGGAGACATATTTGAAGACTTTTTTGGGTTTGGCACAACTGGCAGACGCAGGAGCAGAGCCCGTCCAGGCGCGGATTTGAGATATGATCTAAAGATCTCGTTCCGTGATGCTGCCTTTGGCAAAGAAACCGAGATTGAAATACCTAAAATGGTGATGTGTGACATCTGCAATGGAACTGGGGCTAAACCGGGAACTCATCACACCCAATGTCCGAGTTGCAGAGGAACAGGACAGGTAACGCGCTCACAAGGGTTTTTCACGATCAGTACAACTTGCAGCGATTGTCGTGGGGAAGGAAATATCATCTCTCATCCCTGTAAAGAGTGCCGAGGACATGGAAAGGTAAGAAAGACGAAAAGAATCCAAGTAAAAATGCCTCCAGGCGTTGATACCGGCTCCAAATTAAGAATTCGCGGCGAAGGAGAAGAAGGAGAGAAGGGGGGGCCTCCTGGAGACCTTTTCCTTTTTATATATGTGGAACCTGACGATTTTTTCTCAAGAGAAGGAGATGATATTATCTGTCAAATACCTATCAGCTTCCCTCAAGCTGCCCTGGGAACGGAAATAGAAGTTCCTACTTTAAATGGCAAAAAAAATTTGAACATACCAAAAGGAATTGAAAGTGGAGAAATTTTAAGAATAAAAGGAGAAGGATTCCCGAAAATAAGAGGCTACGGACGGGGGGATCAAATTGTTCAAGTTATTGTAAAAACACCTAATAATTTAACAAAAAAGCAAGAAGAGATATTGAGAGAATTTGAAGCATTGAGTGGGAAGCAAGGAAAAGGAGAGGGTGGCTGGAAAAGTTTCTTGAAGGCAGAGAATTAATAGTTAACATAATATATCTTATCAGACACTGTATTGGAATCTAAAAGTTTTATTTCAGGGATTATTCTTTCCGGTGGTAAAAGCATTCGGATGGGAGAAAACAAAGCCTTCATCAAAGTTGACGGGGTCCCTATTATCAACAGAATTCATGATTTATTTAAAGAATTGTTTCAAGAAGTTATTATCGTCACTAATCATAAATGTATTTTTAAGGATTTTGATTCGAAAATTTATTCGGATTTAATTCCCAATAAAGGCGCATTAGGAGGTTTATATACTGGAATATTCTTCTCCTCTTTCCATTATTCTTTCTGTGTTGCCTGCGATATGCCCTTCATAAAAAAATCTTTAGTTCAATATTTGATTAATAATATAGTAGATGAGGATGTGATTATCCCTCGAACAAATGATGGTTTGCAGCCTTTACATGCTATCTATTCTAAAAAGTGTTTAGATCCAATAAAGAGCACTATAGACGAAGGAAAATTCAAAATTATCGATATTTACGATCTGGTCAAGGTAAAAATCGTTGAAGAAAATGGTTTCCTTTCTTTAGATCCACTCAGAGAGTCATTTATTAACGTGAATACCCCTGAAGAATTATATCGTCTTGGAAGAAATAAGGAATCCCATCTAATATGAAGAAAACAATAATATTTTATTTCGTTTTTACATTTATGATCTCAGCCTTCTTTTTTATTCAAGACTCCTATTCGAAAAGTGTTAAAGAAGACGAACAGCTGATCCAAGTAGGAATTGGAGCCTTTAAAGACGGTTTTTATGATATTGCTGAAAAACAATTTACGTCTTTCTTAAAATATTATCCGAAACACGACAAGGTTTTTGACATTTGTTATCTTTTGGGAAGGTCGTTAGCCATAAAGGGGAAATTAGGAGAAGCCAAAAAGGTATTTTCAAAAATTATCAATGAAGGCAGTCATTTTGCAAATCTGGATGATACCCTTTTGGGAATGGCCGAGCTGGAAATAAGGTTAGGCAATCGGCAAGAAGCTGTGAAACTTCTTCTCGCCATTATTAATAAATTCCCAAAATTCGAACAGATTGACTATTCTTATTATCTTTTAGGACTGCTCGAACTTGGATCGAATCAATTGAGTCCGGTAGACTCAACTTTTACAAAGGTTTCTCAATCCTCGAAAAATAACGAATTAATTCTTTCCTCGCATTTTTGGCTGGGCATCTTATCTTTTAGGCAGAGACAATATGAAAAGGCGGCTGCTTATTTTCAAGCCCTATGTGAAAACCCTAAATCTGCTCCCCCAGAGTACATAAAATATTCCTTATTCTGGCTTGCCGAATCACAGTCAAGGTTAGGCAAAATTGATGAAGCCAAACGTCATTACCAGATATTCTATGACCGATTTAAAAATGATTCCCTCGCCCCGGAGGCCTACTGGAGGATTGGTTTTTGCGAATATCAATTGGGTAATATCAATAATTCCATAGAAACTTTCCAATTATTTAAAAATCAGTTTAAGGATTCGCCTCTCTTTTTATCCACCCACTATTTGTTAGGGAAAATGTTCCTGATGAAAGGGGATCACCTCGCTTCGATAAAAGAGTTAAATTTAATTCTTAATTCCTCACAGGAAAATAGCTGGGGAGGGGCTTCTCTCCTTACGCTCTATTGGAATTACATTCATTTGAGCGAATTAGATGGAGCCAATCGGATTTTCCAACGATTACAAAAATTGAACCGTTTCGAAGATGAGAAAATATTTATTCAATGGTTAAACGCTCAAATGTTTTATGCTGTAGGGGAAATATTGGAATCCCTCCCCTATTATTTCAACATCCTCAATACACGATTTAGAGAACAAGCTCTCTTCCAGATAGGAAAAGGATATTTTTTCGAAAATAAATTTAGGGAATCCATTACCAATTTAGAGATTTTGCTCCTTGAGTTTCCAAATTCCAAATATCTTGAAGAGGGGTTATTTATAAAAGGAGAATGCCTTGCTAAATTGGGAAATTTGGATCAGGCATTGGAGACTTACAGTCTCATCCTTCGTCAAAACAAGAATAATTTATGGCGCCTTTTTGCTCTCACCGAGATAGGCGTCATCTATTCATTTCAAAATAAACAGGACAAAGCCGAAAATGCCTTTAAGAAAGTGATAGATGATTTTCCCAATCATCCTTTGTTCTATCATGCTGCATTAAAATTGGGGAACCTAAATTTTAGAAAGAAAGATATTCTTGAAGCCGTCCATTATTACTCCATCGTTCTGAAAGGAAATATCTTAGAGTTATTCGGTGAAGCCCACTTCAGTTTGGGTGAAATATTTTATCAGCAGGGGAGATATGAAAAAGCCCTCCACAATTTTGAAACAGCGATGCGATATTTAAAAGAGACCTCTTCGTGGTTTTTTCTCACCCATTTGGAGATTGGGAATCTAAAAAGGAGGGACGGAAAATATGAGGAGGCGAAAAAATCCTACCTGTTCATCCTCGACCGATCAAAAGATGACGAGATGAAGAATGCAGCAAGGGAATTATTGAATCGGATAGAATCCCGTTGAGAAGCTAAAAATGAGTGCAACGGTCAGAGCGGCGAAGGGAGTTTCATTAGCGGGTTACATCTTATATATAAAATACTCTTAAGGGAATTAACGTTTGTCGTTACTGAAGCTCGTATCGAGGCTTGTTATGGATGCTGGACAATCGAACTTCTTTTTTTGAACTTCGAATTTCGATACAAGCTTCGTCATCTACAAACGTAGCATTTATAACGATACAGGCTTCCTAACCGTAACCCTAACCTGAAAACTCATAGAATTTCCGTGGAATGGGAAAAGGTTTCCATTCAAAAGATGGATATCAATGACTTAGACGAGGTCTTGTCCATAGAGATTTCCGACTCCCTCACCCCTTGGTCGAAGAATATGTTCGTGGAGGAGATGCAAAATCCTTCTGCCTATTGTTTTGTGATGAAGATGGAGGAGGGACCCAAACAGCCTGTGATCGGTTTTATCTGTTTTAGGAATGTGACAGATGAATCCGAGCTTCTCAATATTTGTGTGCACCCTGTTTATAGGCAATTGGGTGTTGGTAAAAAACTGATGGAATTTTATATTGATTTTAGCCTCCGAAGGGGAAGCAAAATATTTTATCTCGAGGTCCATTCTTCAAATCACTCAGCGATCCATCTTTACCAATTGTTCTCTTACCAACCATCGGGGATAAGAAAAAAATTCTACCAAGGTAAATTCGACGCTCTCCTTATGATGAAAACTGTTTAGTCACGCTTTAGCTCAAGGTCTTGAAGCTTAAAATTTATGCCCATTCAAACTGACGGAATGGTTGTATCCAATAAGAGAATCAAATCGGTCTATTATCTCTTGGGGATAAACTGCACTCCGATTGCCGATCAAAGCAAGCCTGGGCAATTTGTTATGGTCAAGGTTTCTGATGATCGGTCTCCACTTTTAAGGCGCCCCTTTAGTGTTTATAAAAGCTACCCCGTCAGCTATCCAGAAAAGAGAAAAAGAGGTTGTTTATTCATCTTGTATAAGCAAGTGGGAAAAGGAACTCGAATGATGACGACCTTGAAAAGAGGAGAAAAGGTAGATCTGATCGGCCCATTAGGAAACGGTTTCATATTACCCCCCCTCCCCTCTTCTACAAATATTATTTTAATTGGAGGAGGAGTAGGGATCGTTTCACTTTCTCCTTTGGCCGAGGCGTTGAAAGGCAGGAAATTATTTGTTTTTATCGGTGGAAAGACACAACATGATATATTATGTGTGGAGGATTTTAAAATATTCAATTCAAATATTTTTGTCGCCACAGAAGATGGAAGTCTTGGCACGCAAGGAACAGTGGTCGATCTTTTTTTATCCCAAAGAAAAAAATTTAAAAGAGATGAAGAGTGCTATCTCTATGCTTGCGGTCCAGTGGAGATGTTAAAAGCCTTGGCAGGAATCGTAAAACTCAATAATTTTGTATGCCAGGCATCCTTAGAAGCAAGAATGGGATGCGGTTTTGGAGCTTGTTGGGGATGTGTGGTCAAAACAAACCATCCCAAGACATCCTATCAACGCGTCTGCAAAGAGGGGCCCGTTTTCACTTTGAAAGATATCCTATGGGAATAACGATGTCTTCGATTCGGAATCCAGACCTATCCGTAACCATAGGGAAAATTAAGCTTAGGAACCCCGTGATCGTTTCCTCTGGGACATTCGGGTTCGGTGAGGAATTTGAAGATTTCTTTGACCTGAATCACCTGGGCGCCATCATCTCTAAGGGAATTTCATTAAAGCCTATGAAGGGGAATCCTCCGCCTCGAATTTTTGAGACAGAAGGAGGAATCATCAATTCTATTGGACTCCAGAACCCTGGTTTCCAAGAGTTTATCAAAAATAAGTTACCCTATTATAAAGATTTAAAGACCCATCTGATCATCAACTTTTTTGGAAATACTCAAAAAGAATATATTGAATTGGCAAGGCGGTTTGATAGGATTCCCGGCATTTCGGGCCTTGAGATGAATATCTCCTGCCCCAATATCAAAAGGGGTGGAATTGTTTTTGGCACCAATCCACACATGGCCTACCGCCTTGTCCAGGCAGTCAGAAAAGCAACCACACTCACTTTGATCGTAAAATTATCACCTAATGTGACGGACATTGCTTTAATGGCGAAGAGCGCTGAGGATGGAGGAGCAGATGCTGTCTCCCTTGTGAATACCTTCAGGGCTATGGCCGTTAATATATATACCCAAAAGCCAGAATTGGGAAATGTGATTGGGGGCCTCTCAGGCCCAGCCATTAAACCCATTGCGTTAAGAATGGTTTGGGAGGTCAGTCAGGCAGTTCACATTCCCATTATTGGGATGGGGGGCATTATGAATGCAGAGGACGCGATCGAATTCATTCTGGTGGGCGCTTCAGCAATTCAAATCGGAACAGCCAATTTAATTGATCCGAAAACAGGTATAAAAGTTATTCATGGGATAAGGAAATACCTCATCCGAAATAAAATAGGCTGTATTCAGAAATTAATTGGCACTTTTGGATAAAAAATGCCCCCTGATCCATCTTTAGGATGAAGAATCAGAGGGCTTCTCTTTATGAGATCGCTTGAAAATGGTATCCCGTCAAACTTCATCTTTCATGATCTTAGGTGAGATAAATATCAACAGGTCTTTTCTTGAGTCTGATTTTGTCTCCTTTTTGAATAACCATCCCAATAAAGGGATCTTATTGAACAAGGGAACGCCTGTTGTCCCTTCGTCTTTGTCAATGGTATAGATCCCTGCAATGGCTATGACGCCATTGTTCTTGATCAATACCTCGGTAATCGCCTCCTTCTTGTCAATGCTTGGGACATTAAGAACTGTCTTAGTCCAATCCGGAGCATCCTTCTTTACCTTAATGACCATCTTGATGTTTCCATCATTCGTGACATGAGGAGTCACTGTCAATTTGATATTGGCATCAATAAAGTCAGTGGAAACGGTTCCTTCGGTAGTGTATTTCGGATAAGGAATTCTTAACCCCTGTTCAATCGACGCCTCTTTGTTATCGAGTGTCGCAATCTTAGGACTGGAAATAATGTGGGCATCTCCTTTGTTCTCGTAGGCTGAGATAGCGATATCCAATTGTTTCAGTCCATATTTATCTCCTGAAGTGAATAGAAATTCAAGGATGCTTACTGCCCCGGCACCACCCGAAGGAATAATAGCGGGTAAATTAACAAATTTATTGGTGTTCGTTGCTGTGCCTGGCCCTGGCAAGGAGGTCGAGGAACCGGTCCCCCCTCCTACATCCCACTTAGTAGTGCTCGCCAAGAATCCCCAGGATATCCCTAAGTCCCTTTGGAAAGCCAAACTTGCCTCGACAATCCTTGCCTCAATCAAAACTTGAGGTGTCTTTGTATCCAGAGATTTTATTAAATTTCTAACGTCTGTAATTTTCTTAGCGATATCTTTGACAACCAATGTGTTTGTCCTCTCATCGATTTTGACTTCCCCTCGATCGCTCAAGACACCCTTCACTTGGGGCATGATTTCTTTGCCTGAAGCATAGTTGATTGGAATGAGTTCCAACACCAAATCCTCTAACCTTTCTTTGGCCCTTCTGGCCTCCAATTCAGTCTGGACTTCTTTCTTTAAGGCTTCAAGGGGGGCGACCCGCACAACATTGCCCGCTCGAACCATACCAAGGCTTTTGGATTGTAGAATAAGATCAAGGGCTTGGTCCCAAGGCACATCCACCAATCTCATGGTAATTTTCCCCGTGACTCCATCTGCCACGATGATATTTAAATCACTTACTTCAGCAATCAACCGGAGAATATTTTTGATATCCGCATCTTTGAAATCGAGAGATAATCTTCTTCCTTTATAAACTTTTTGTAGACCTTCTTCTTGGGAAATTATTTTCTCCTCTTCTATCTTCTTTGCCACCGGGGTTGGAGGAACAGGTTTCGGAATGGGTTTTTCTTCCTTTTTAACCTGCTCTTCTTTCTTGATTTCCTCCTCTTTTTTCACTTCCTCTTCTTTTTTGACTTCCTCTTTCTTCACCTCTTCCTTTTTAACCTCAGCCGTCACTTCTTTCTTCACCTCTGGCGCAGGAGCTTCTGCTTTTGCTTCGATCTTTTTGGGTTTTTCTTTGATATCGATAAATATTTCTTTGCCTTCTCTGGTTGTTTCATAGGGCGCTTCTTCCCCTAATTTAACCAGGACTCGAATATCGTTCGCTTTTCCCACTTTAATATTCTTAAGATCGACATGATTGACAACGCTCTTAAAAGCGCTCGTATCCAATCCTCTCAGGAGATTTTGGGGGACAAAGGCATTCTTCACATCAATAGCGATCAGATTCTTTGAAGGGGTGGAAGATTCAAATTGAGGATTCTCTGCGGAGAGGGAGAGGACGATTCTCGATTTATCATCCATCTGCTTAAAATCGATACTTGTCAGAGCGCTTGG
>Ga0299915_10002730_pt1 | contig 12841 bp, 13 predicted proteins | sample RVTome_13_FD_200263 | JGI IMG/M metagenome (GOLD analysis project Ga0299915, IMG submission 200263) | Soil microbial communities from uranium-contaminated site in the Upper Colorado River Basin, Wyoming, United States - RVT92D227 (version 2) ...
CCGTATGCGGGATCGAGGCCGTTCATCGCGACCGCGAGCTCGCTCTCGTTCTGCGGATTGATCTTCCAGTTGACGACGAGCGCCACGGCGAGGCTTGCCTTCGCCTGGCTCGCGACGCGGACATCGCCGGGACGACCCGCGACCGCTCGTTGCAGCCGCGTGCGCGCCGCGACGAGATCGCCTCGCTTCGCGGCGATGTGCCCGGCGACGAGATCCATCAGCCACGGCCGATCACCTCCACGTGTCACCTGCGTGACGGCGATCTGCTCGATCGTCGCGAACGCCTTCTTCTGCGCGGCGAGGTCCTTCGGATCGGGCTTGTTGCCGTAGGCGTCGGTGACCCGGCTCTCGGCGTGGTTGAGCTCGCGCACGATCAACAGCCCGATCAGGTTCGACTTCGGGTCGAGCTTGAGGATCTCCTGCATCGCGACCACGCCGTCCTTCTTGATGCCGACGAGCCGCCAGAGCTCGGTCTTCTCGCGCGTGGTCTTGGCGAGCTTCAACGACTCGCGCCAGTCCACTTCCTCCATCGGCTGGAACTCCTGCGCGGCGATTCCGGACAGCGGCGGGTAGCCGGCGTGGATGCGGGCGAGCTCGAGGTTCGCGCGACCCTTCAGTCCGTTCCGCGCGAGTGCGCCGGCGGCGTAGTGCCGGGCGCGCCACGCCAGATCGGCCGAGGGTCCGGACAGCACCGCGGTGTTCTTGTCGAAGAACGCGACCACGCCGCTCCAGTCGCGCTGATAGAACACGATGCGCAGCGCCTGGAACGCGTAGCGCTGCGCGAGGAACGGATCGCTCGCCGCGATCTTGAGGCCGTTGCGCGCGGTGGCCATCAGATCGGCCGGCGGGGCGGCCGTCTTGCGTTGATTGCCATCGGGGTCGTAGGCCTCGAACGACGCGAACGGCTCGACGCGCCGCACGAGCTGCACGAACCCGAGCGCGCCGATCAGCCTGTCCTTGGCGGCCGGAGCCTTCCACAGCGAGCTCTGCTCGTAGCCCTTCGGCCCTGTCCTGGTCTTCCCGGCGAGGCGTTGCTGGATCCCGGCGAGCTCGGGCTCGGTCGAGTGCACGAGCACCTTCTCCCAGTCCGCGGGCGTGACCGAATCTCTCAGGTAGCCCTGCCAGTCGGCGAGCATCGCCTTCGTCGAGCAGTCGCTACACGGGCCGCCGTACCCCGAGACGAAGGGATCGTACTCGAGGCCGTCGAACGACGACTCGCCGATGACCTTCGGATCGAACGTCGTCAGCTCGGTGATGCCGAACCAGTCTCCACCGCCGCACGCATCGGCCTGCTCGCCGCGTAGCGCGACGCACGCGAACACGGCGAACGTCGCCACGAGCGCGCTTCTAGCGAACTGCGCGAAACACGAGATCGAGCTGGTCCTGGCCATATCGCTTGAGATTCCTTTCGGAGAGGTCGAACAACGAGAGCGTGCGGGTCGCAGGGGTGGAGCGTGACAGGTGCGGTGCGAGCATAGCCGCGGCGGCCAGCGTCTCGGCCGGTCCCATGCGCTCGATCTTGAGGACGTCACCTTCGCGGAGCAGCGCGCCGTGCAGGAACGCGGTGCGAGTCGCCACGAACCGATCCGCGCCAGCGGGCTCGAGGAACTCGACCGCCGGCAGCTCGTCGGGATCGGTGCTCTGCAACAGCCCCACGACGCGCTCGTCGCGGACGTGCACCGCCCACGACCAGATCGGCAGCGCGACGTCGAGGGGGAGCGGGTACTCGGAGATCCGCGAGAGGTACTGCTCGGCGCTCGCGGGATCGAAGATCGCGCGCTCGTCGGCGTCGGCGCTGAACCGCCCCATGTTGTAGAACATCAGCATTCCGCGTTCGACCGGTGGGACGCCGGTGCGCTCGCGATACTTCACCTGGTGCAGCCGGATCGTCGATCCGAGCGCGACGCCCGAAACGCCGCGCAGCTGCCGCAGGTACTCGAAGAACGCGGCCTGCGTGGTGTCGGTCCAGTCGCAATCGAGCTGGAGCTCGCGCGGTACGAAGCCGAGCAGCTTCGCGCGCCGCGTGACCTCGCTCCACGTGCTGCGTGCCAGCTCGCCGAGGCGCTTCGGATCGAGGTGGCGAAACACCTCCTGGCGGAGGAACACCACGGGCACGACCTCGGTGCCGGCGGGCACCTGGTCGCTCGGACTCGCCGCGGTGATCTTGCCGATCATCGACGGCGCACTCTCGGTCTGGTTCCACTCGACGTCGAACACCCGGACGTAGAGTCGGGACACGCCGAGCTCGACCAGCGCGCGCTGCTCGGCCGCCGACAGCTGGAACGTCGTGCGCCAGTAGTAGAACGCGCGGCGTGCAGGCGGCCCCTCGGCCCGCGAGCTCGAGCAGCTCGCGAGCGCGAGCAGCGCGACCAGCGTGAGCAGCCACCGCACGATCATCGGCCGCATAGTGCCCGAATCAACGCTCCGTGAAGCGAGCAGATTCAAGAGCGGGTCAAAATTGGTCAGGATCTCGCGAGGCCGTCCGACCGAGCGAGCGGACACGATCAGCGCGCGGCGTTGCGGACGGCATCCACGATCGCGGCACACGCCTGCGCCTCGTCCTGGCCGGCGTCGAGCATCGCGTGCAGGACGCACGTGATGGCGCGGGCGGCGCAGGTCGCGAAGTCCATCGGCACGATGTACGAGGCACGCTCGCCCGACCACACCGTGAGCGACGTGTGGTCGACCGCCTCGAGGATCCAGAACGGCGCGACGTCCTGCTCGCGCTGCCACGCATGCGCGCTGCGCGTGACATCGAGCGACGACCGCACCAGCTCGGTGTTCTCGCGCGACGGATCCTCGAGCCATCGGCGGATCGCGGCGAGCATGTCGTCGAGGTACTTGCGCGGCGGCAACTCTGCCTGTTCGGCGCGGTACGAATCGATGACGAGCGAGCAGGCGGCGAGCGCGGCACGCACCGCGACCGCGCGATCGCTGCCGATCATCTGCCGGGTCCAGGTCTTGAGGCCACGCGACAGGTAATCGGTCGCGCCGGCCCACGCATTGGCCACGTTCGTCGAATTCTCGCCGAGCTCTCGCAGCTCTTCCGGATCGGGCTTCATATGTCGAGGTAGCTCCCTTCGGCTGCCGCGAAGACGGGAACTGCGGTGCTCGCGGCGGTGCGCGTGACGACTTCGTCGATCATGTCATCGGTCGCGTCTGGGCTGTGATGGAACAGGGCCAGCTTCTTGGCGCCGGCTCGCTCCGCGAGCACCACGCCCGCGCGCGCCGGCGAATGCCCCCAGCCGCGCCGCTGTTCGTAATCGTGATCGGCGTGCATGGCGTCGTGGATCAACAGGTCGGCATCTTGCGCGAGACCGAGCGCGATGTCGACCGGCTCCTCGGGAGAGGGATACTCGACGTCCGAGAGGTACGCCACCGTCTTGCCGTCCGCGGTGATGCGATAGGCGGTGGTCCACATCGAACCGTGAGGAACCGCTGCGGTGACGACCTCGAACCCCGGGAGCTGGATCGTGTCGCCGGCGGTGATCGTCTCGATCGAGACGCCGGCTGCGAGGTTTTCCAGCCCGTTGAGTGGGCTGTAGTGAGGCGCCAGCTGGTTCTGCAACGTCGACTCGAGCGACAGCCCCGAGATCGGGTTTGCCCCGAGGATGCGGATCTCGTTGCCCTTGATGAAGAACGGCGTGAAGAACGGCAGGCCCTGGATGTGATCGAGGTGCGTATGCGAGAGCAGGATCGGGAGTGAGCCCTGCCCCTTGCCGAACTCGACGCTCATCAAGCTCTTCGCGAGCTCGGTCGCGCCGGTGCCGAGATCGATCAGCAAGCGCTGCCCCGCGTTGGTGACGAGCTCGACCGAGGTCGTGTTACCGCCGTAGCGCAAGAAGTCGCGTCCCGACATCGCAAACGAGCCGCGGACGCCCCAGAAGCGAATCTTCAAGTCGCCCCCGGCTCGGGCCCGATCGGCAGCGTCATGCCTTCGAACGACGTCAGCACCTCGATGCCGACGTTTGCGCCCTTCGCGAGATATTCGGCCGCGATCTTGTCCATCTGCTCGTCGCCGTGCGTAGGCGCGTGATGGTAGAGCACGAGCCGGCGCACCTTCGCGAGGCCACAGATCTCGAGCGCTTGATCGGGAGTCGAGTGGCCGTAGTGTGGAAACCGCGCGTACTCGTCGGGCAGGAAGTGCGTGTCGTAGATGACGGTGTCGACGCCGTCGAGCCGGCGCACGAGCGCCTCGCGCATCGCGGCAAGCGCGATCCGATCATCCTCGGACAGCGGCTCGGGCCCCTTCAGGAAGTGCTGCTTGTGCAGGACCTGATCGAACGGCGCGGTATCGGCGACGTATGCCCACGACGAGCCGTCGCAGTCGATGCGATAGCCGACCGATCCGAACGGATGGTTCAGCGCGATCGGCATGACGTGAAACGGACCGATCTCGAAGTCGACGCCGGGCTCGACCTGATGGAACTCGAAGTGCGCCGGCACCGCCTCGAGCGGCATCGGAAAGAACTCATGACGCGTGATGCCACCGATCACGTCGTTCAGCTCGTCGGCGGCTGTCAGAAGTGCGTAGACCGAAATCTTCGTACCGGGGACGTACGCGGGCCCGAAGAACGGCATGCCCTGGATGTGATCCCAGTGGACGTGCGACAGCAGCACGTGGTGGTGCATCGGCCCCTGCGCCTCGCGCAAGAGCTTGTTGCCGAGCGCCCGCATGCCGGTTCCGGCGTCGACGATCAGGCACTCCCCCGAGGTGGAGCGGACCTCCACGCACGACGTCTGACCGCCGTAACGCACAGTGGCCGCGCCGGGCACCGGGTAACTGCCCCGGACCCCCCAGAAGGTAATCTGCACTTGCGAAATTCTATCTCTTCTTGGCGAAATCCCCAAAACTGCTGGGTCTCCACATGCAAGAACCCTCACCGTAGGGTGGTTTCGCGCGGACCGAAATTGATCGTTTCGGCCCGGGTCCGGGTTATGGAAGCAGTTGATGAACCCTCTACCGAGGATCTTGGTGATGGGCGCCGGTGGGATCGGCGGAATCGTGGCGGCAACGCTCACGGAGATCGGCTCAGCGGTCACCGCCGTCTCGACGAACCCCGAGATCCGCGCCGGGGTCGACAAGGCCGGATTCCGCATCGTCGATGAAGGCGAGGAGCGCGTCGTACGTGGCTGGGTCTCCCCCGCGCCCGAGGGCCGCTACGACCTGTGCATCCTCGCCACCCAGCCTCCCCACGTCGAGGACGCCGCGCGCACGGCCCTCGCCCATCTCGCGGACGACGCGCAGGTCGTGGTGTTGCAGAACGGCCTCTGTGAGGACCGCGTCGCGGCGATCGTCGGCGAGCAGCGCGTGATCGGCGCGATCGTGGCATGGGGGGCATCGATGCCGGAGCCCGGACGCTACGAGCGCACCGCGGCCGGCGGTTTCTCGATCGGACGGCTGTCGGGCACGCTCGACGCGGATCTGCGGCGCGTCGGCGAGCTGCTCGAGGCGATCGGCCCGGTGACCCAGACGCAGAATCTGCGCGGTGCCCGGTGGAGCAAGCTCGCGCTCAACTGCGCGGTCTCGGCGCTCGGCACGATCGCGGGCGAGCGGCTCGGACCGCTGGTGCGCCAGCGTCGCTATCGCCGGCTCGCGCTCGAGATCATGACCGAGGCGGTCGCGGTCGGAAAAGCCGAGGGCATCGCCCTCGAGAAGGTTGCCGGCACGCTCGACCTCGACTGGATCACGCTCAGCGACGCCGACCGCACCGCAACGGCGTCGATGAGCCTGACCGCGAAGCATGCGCTGCTGCTGGCCGTCGGGCTGCGCTATCGCCGGATGCGATCGTCGATGCTCGCGGCGATCGAGCGGGGCCGCACGCCCGCGATCGACTTCTTGAACGGCGAGATCGTCGAGCGCGGCGCCAAGCACGGCATCCCGACGCCGATCAACGCGCGGATCTGCCAGACCGTCTGGGCGATCGCGAAGGGCCAGGAGAAGTCGTCGCGCGACACGCTCGATCGCATCTGCGGACCCGACGACCGTGCTTCCGCGCCGTCGATCGCCTGATCGCTGCGATCTGCTCGCCGCGTGGTGGCGGACGCGGACAGCCCTGAGACCGACGGAGATCTGTCGGCCGCGCCGTCGGCCGTAGATACCGTCGAGGCGCTGCTCGCGCGTGCGGTCGCCGCGCCGCCGACCTATCCGACGCTCGCCGAGGGCGCGGTGATCGGCGGGCGCTTCGAGATCGACCGCGTGCTCGGCGCCGGCGGGATGGACACGGTGTACCTCACCCACGATCGCTCGCTCGATCGGGAGCTCGCGGTCGAGCGCGGGCTCATCGGGGACTGAGCCGGCTCGCAGCGCCGAGCGCGAGCAGGAGCGCGAGGCCGATGCCCGCGATCGCCAGCCCGAGCCCGAGCCCGGGTGCCTCGTACCGCCAGTGCACGGCGTGGGTCCCTGCGGGAACCGCGACCGCGCGCCGCATCACGTCCGACGTCAGCCACTCGGCATCGCGATCGTCGACGGTGACCTGCCATCCGGGCACCGAGCTCGACGACACCACCGCGTAGCCATCGCTGTCGCTCGTGCATGACAGCTCGATGTCGCCCGCCGTCCAGGTCGTGACCTTGCACGGAAGCGGCGGTCCGCGATCGGGACGCGACGGACCACCGCCGCGCAGCACCGTGCTCCCGCGCAGCACGCCGGCCCCGCCGCCACCGGGATAGGTGAGCGCGAGCGCGTCCTCGGGCGCGACCGCCCACGACCAGCCTCGCATCACCGAGGCCGGCGGCGCGACCGGCAGCTCGACGAGCGCCCACCGCCCGCGCCGCCCGAGCTCGGTCAGCTTGCGCGGGATGACGAGCGTCTCGGGAAGGATCGCGAGCGCGATGCCATAGCGATCGAGCAGCGCTCCCCCCTCGCGCGCGGCCGCGTGCCACGCCCGATCGTGGACCGCGAGCCGTGCCGGATCCTCGCTCCGTGCGGCTGCGATCCCCCACTTCCAGCCCGACGTTCCGGCGAACGTCGCGAGCGCGTCCTCGACGTCCTCGAGATCGACCGGATCGATGTGCTGTGGTCGCGGCACGGTGACATCGGCCTTCGCGACCGGGACCGCGTCGAACATGAAGGTGGGCCGGTACACGCGCCGCGGCGCACCGGACACGACCCGCTCCGCGGCCCGTGCCCACGTGGGTGGCTCGTCGACGATCGAGCGCTCGATCACCGGCGCGATCGACGTCACCGAGCCAACGCTTGGCAACGCGAGCAACGCGAACACCACCGGCATCGCCCGCTTCGGACCACGCCACGCGAGGACCACCGCGGCGACGATGCACACCATGCCGAGGCCGCCGTGGAGCAGCGCGCGATCGATCGCGACGGTTGCCTCTGGATGTCGGGCCCGCAATGCACCGAGCGCCCCGAGCGCGATGCCCGTACACGCCGCGCCGACGGCGAGCGCGATCAGCGCGCGGCGCTCGCCGCCGATCAGCGCGTCGAGGCCCGCGCCGGCATGCGCGCCGAGCACGACGACGAGCGCCGCGAGGTGCAGCTCCGGCGCGCCGAGCCAGTGCGGCCAGCCACCGCGTCCGACGACCAGCGCGAGCGTCGCGAAGCTGCCCATGACCACGAGTGCGCGGCGCGCGGGCGTGCGCACCGCCGCGAGCGCGAGCAGCGGCGCGCCGACGAACAGGCTCGGTGCCCAGGCGGTCTCGCCCGCGAGCGTGGCGATCGCGCGGTCGGGATCGAGCGACCCGAAGCTCCCCGGTATGATGAGCTCGACGAGCCGCGCGAGCGGGATCCCGGCGACCTCGGCCCCCGCGGGCGAAGTCCCGAGCTGCATCAGCGCCGGCAGCCACTGCGCGGCGCCGATCGCGAGCCCGCCGGCGATCGCCGCGAGCAAGTACCCCGCGGTCCGTCGCCGCGCTCCGAACGCGAACGCGAGGACCAGCGCGTCCACGAGGCCCGCGAGCGCTCCGGTCAGTCCGACCAGCCCCACCAGCACGCCGAGCGCGATCGCCGCGCGTGCCCGTTGCGGTCGATCCGTTGCCTCGCCGAGCCACGCCGCTGCCACGCCGATCCAGGGCAGGTGCGCGATCGCCGGCAACGCCCCGCGAACCGCCGCGCTCGCCAGGATCCCGGTCGTCGCGACGAGCAACCCGGCGACGAGCGCCGCGGGCTCGCTCGCGCCGCGAGGTGCCCACGAGGCCGCCCTGCGCCGCGCCCACACGGCGATCCCGAGCGCGGCCCACGCGAGGTGCGCGATCGCGAGCCAGTCGAGCGCGCGTGGCGTCGCCGCGATCCAGGTCGGGGGATACATCGCGCCGTGGCTCGGTTCCCCCGCGAGCGGGACGCCGAGCGCGGTGCCGTCCCACCAGCCGGGCAACATCCCGCCCTGCACTGCTTCGGCCGCGGCGAGGCGCGGTGGGGCGACCTCGGTGTGATAGCGAACATCCGCCCAGGTCTTGCCACCCGCGACCAGGCGCGCGTTCACCCCGATCACCGCCATCACGAGCACGATCGCGACCAGCGGAAGCGATCGTTGTTGTGACGTCACTGCGGCGCATATCTTGACACGCCTGACTGCCGAGCCGAAAACCAGGATCACGAAGTTGAGCACGACCCGAACCGCACTCGCGTGCGCCGCACTCGCACTGTTCGCGTGCAGCGACCGATCGAAAGCCGCACCGTCCTGTGCTGTCGTCGGCACGAAGTTTGTCGTGCTCGCGAGGGCAGATCTCGAGACCGCCACGCTGGAAGCCGACACGCGGCGCCTCGTCGTCGATCAACTTCCCGCGATGCGCGACTCGCTCGTCCGCGCGTGCACCGACGGGAAATGGAGCAGCGCGATCCGCGCGTGCATGGTCGACGCGATCGATCACGACACGTTCGAGAAGTGCGAGCGCGATCTGACCCCGGCGCAACGGAACACGCTCGAACGCGGCGACTCGGACGAGCGCTAGCCCGGCGTCTCGTGGTAGATCGGTCCTAGGGATGGAGATCGACTTTCAGTACGCGTTCTCCGACGACGAGGCTCGTTCGCGGCTCGAGATCCTCGGCGCGTATCTGGTGAACCGGCACGGGATCAAGGTCACGTGGCTCGACCCGAACCGCGCGCGGTTTTCCGGCAAATACCTTGTCGTGCGCATCGACGGCGAGCTCACGATCAACAGCGGCAAGGGTCAGTTCAAGGGCGAGGACCCGGGCTTCTTGTGGCGTGGTCGCGCGAAGGACTACATCGAGAAGAAACTCGAGAAGTACCTCGATCCCCAGGTCGATCCCACGGCGCTTCCCACCGGCGCCTAGCGATCGAGACGATCAGATCATCTGGCTTGCGCGAGCTGCCGGACCGCCAGCGCAACGGCGCGATCCGCAGCGGATGCCGACATGCCTTGGCGCTCGAGGCGACGCTGGAGCCGCTCGATGATGCTCCACAGCGAGAGTTCGTTCTGTGCCTTCATGGTTTGTTCTCCACGTTCGACGGTCGATCCCATTCCACGCCCCAGAGTCGATGTCGGTCTAACCACACACGCCCCTTCCCCATTCCCGAGACACGCGTCCTGGCACGAAGTTGCGCCGCCGAGCCGACCGGCGAGCAAGTGCCCGAGCCATGACGGGTGGTCCGATGTAGGTTCCCTCTCGTGAAACTCGTGACCTGGAATCTGAACTCGATCCGCGCGCGCAACGACCGCCTGTTCGCGTGGATCGATCGCGAGCGCCCCGAGGTTCTCTGTCTCCAGGAGACCAAGGTCGAGGACTCCGGGTTTCCGGTAGAGGCTCTGCGCAAGGCTGGCTACGAGGTCGCGACGTTTGGCCAGCGCAGCTACAACGGCGTCGCGATCGCGTCGACCGCGCCGCTCGCGGATGTCAGCCGCGAATTCGGCGACGGCCAGGACGACGGGGACGCGCGGGTGATCGCGGCGACCACACATGGCATCCGCGTCATCTGCGTCTACGTGCCGAATGGCCAGGAGCTCACGAGCGAGAAGTATCCCTACAAGCTCGCGTGGCTGCGCCGGCTACGCGCGTACCTCGATCGCACGGTGAAGCCCGACGAGCCGGTCGTGCTGTGCGGCGACATGAACGTCACCCCCGACGACCGCGATGTCTGGTCTCCCGAGAAATGGAAAGACCATATCCATTGCAGCCAACCGGAGCGCGACGCACTCGCCGAGGTGGTGGGCTTTGGCCTCGTCGATCTGTTCCGCGCCAAGCACCCCGACGCCAAGCTGTGGTCGTGGTGGGACTATCGCGGCGTGTCGTTCTTCAAGGACCAGGGCCTTCGCATCGACGTCATCTTCGGGACCAAGCCGGTCGCGGAGCGCTGCACGGACGTCACGATCGACCGCACGGCGCGCAAGGGACAGGACGCCAGCGATCACGCGCCGGTGATCGCAACCATCGTGTGATCGGTTCGGTGGCGTGCCTAGAGCGGAAGCTCGGCGCTCTCGCGAAGTGCCTTGGGCACGGGCGCGAAGATCTCCGCCGGGCGGGTGGGGTTTCGATCGACCGGCGGCTGGGCCTCGATCACCGGGATCGTCTCGGCGTCGCGCTTCGCGAGCTGCTTGTACGCCATGATCCAGCGGTTGACCGCGGTCGCCGACGAAGCGATCGCGCAGAGCAACATCGTGCCACCGAGGATCGGCGCGACTCGATCCACGCCTGAACTGTCGGGGCTCGCGCCATACCAGCCGGCGAGCAGCGTGCCGGCGCTGATCAGGATGATCCGTTCGGCGCGCTGCATGACGCCGCCGGTGAGCTCGATCTTCAGACCCTCGGCGCGGGCGCGCGTGTAGCTCACCATCATCGAGCCGCCCATCGCGCCCAGCACGGCAAACAACCAGATGGTGTCGCGCAGGAACCACGCGTACCCGGTGAAGACGAACAGCTCGCCCCAGCGATCGGAGACCGAGTCGAACAGCGCGCCAGAAGCACGCTGGATCTTGCTGAGGCGCGCGAGCCGGCCGTCGAGGATGTCGAGGATGCCGGCGACCGAAAACAGCCACACCGCGGCGCCGAGGTTGCCCATTCCTGCCGCCACACCACACAGCGCGCACATGAGCAGCGAGATCGAGGTGATCATGTTCGGCGACACGCGGCCCATCAGGAGCCGCTCGAGCGGGCCGATCAGCCAGACGACGTACCGCGCCAGGTACAACCCGAACAACTGGTTGTGCTTGACCCGACCTACGTCGGGAGTCCGCCCCATGGCGCACATGCCGACATAGATGACGAACGTGATGCAGACGGTCGCCAACAACAACAATGCTGGCGCAAGCAGGTAAAGCCTATCCACGTGAACCTTGGGCCTTGGACGGCGGACGAGCCGCGAAATTGAGTTATCACGGCCGCGCCGACCGTCCAAGGTTAAAGGGCGGCATCAAGTACCCCAACGTGTCGAAAATTAAGCAGGACAGAGTATTGTTTTGCTCGTGTGAACGCGCTCGCCAAGTTGATAGCGACCGCGTTGGGCGCCGGCTACTCGCCGATCGCACCCGGCACTTGTGGCACTGCAGTTGCCGTTCCACTCACCTGGGTACTGGCAGACTTTGCCATCTGGCAATTCGCGCTCGTGGCGGTGGCCGTCACGTTGCTCGGTGTCCTGGCGGCGCACTACGCGGATCGCGCGTGGGGCTCGCATGACAACCAGAAGATCGTGATCGACGAGGTTGCCGGCTACCTCATCACGATGCTTCCGGTCGATCGTGACGGCTGGGCCCCGCTCGCGGTCGGGTTCGTCGTGTTCCGATTCTTCGATATCGTGAAGCCGCCGCCGGTGCGCTGGCTCGACGAGAACCTGCCCGGCGGCTGGGGCGTCGTGCTCGACGACGTGGCGGCGGGTGTGATGGGGGCCATCGTCATGGGCTTGCTCGCCTATTTCGGGGCTTTCTCCGCGCTCGCCGGCCTATAGTCGCCGCCATGCGGCGCGGGTTGGCCGGCCTGTCACTTCTCGTGCTGCTGGTGGCCGAGGTGTCGGCGAACGGTCGAGCGCCGCAGACCACCGGCGTGTACTTCCGACCCGGCAATTCGCATACGATCTACATCCGGTCCACGTTCGGTCTGCTCGTCAGCAAGGACGATGGTTGCTCGTTCCGCTGGGTCTGCGAGCGCGCGATCGGCTACGGCGGCGAGTTCGATCCGAAATACGCGATCGCCATGGACGGCACGGTGTTCGCGACCACGTTCACCGGCCTGCGCGTCAGTCGGGACGGCGGCTGCAGCTGGGTCACCGCCACCGCCGAGCGGCCCGCCCGTGATCCCGGCAACATCTCCGACACCTGGATCGACGCGCTCGACATCGCCTCGACCGGCGAGGTCTGGGTTGCCACCGCCGAGAGCGCGCGCCCCAACAACGTCTACTCGTCGAAGGACAACGGCATCACCTTCGAGCCGCGCCACATCTCGTCGCCGACGATCTGGTGGAAGAGCGTCAAGGTCGCGCGCTCGTCCAACGGCCAGCGCGTCTACCTCGCCGGCTACCAGGTCGCCGGCGTGCTCGCCGATGGTGGCCAATCGTCACCCAGCGCACACCTCTTGCGCAGCGACGATGGCGGCACCAACTGGGTCGAGCTCGAGCTGTTCGGCACCCGCCGCGATCCACCGACGATGCGGTTCGGCTCGACGCCGATCGTCCTCATCAGCGCGGTCGATCCGAAGCAGCCCGACACGTTGTTGCTGACCTCGCTCGGGGCGAACGGCAAGGGCGATCGGCTGTACCGCTCGGTCGACGCCGGCTCCTCGTTCGACGAGGTCCTCGCGACCCAGGACACCATCAAGGACGTCCTGTTCACCAGCGACGGCAGCGTCCTGGTCGCCACGCTCCTCGGCTCGTTCCGCTCGGTCGACACCGGCGCGACGTTCCAGCCGCTCGACGGCTCGCCCCAGCTCCAGTGCCTC
>Ga0299915_10002731_pt1 | contig 12840 bp, 11 predicted proteins | sample RVTome_13_FD_200263 | JGI IMG/M metagenome (GOLD analysis project Ga0299915, IMG submission 200263) | Soil microbial communities from uranium-contaminated site in the Upper Colorado River Basin, Wyoming, United States - RVT92D227 (version 2) ...
TGCCGACGTTTCACCGTACGTAGCGAAATTCCGTGGACGAAGAGCCGGATGCCGGAAATCGGCACGTCCGGATCTGTGGGAGCCCCGGGTCACACCCGGGGCAACCCGACTGGTACTAGTCGTCCACGACCCTGCGCAGTCGATCGACCGCCTGGGCGTGGAGGCGACTCGCCCACGACTTCGAGATGCCGAGCTCCGCCCCGGCATCGAGGAGGTTCTTGCCTTCCCAGTAGTGCTTGGTGACGAGGGCGCGCTCCTTCTCGGGGAGCTTCTCGATCGCCTCGCGGAGCCGCGCTGCGAGCCGGCCGGTGTCGATCTGATCGGCGGCGGTGGGCAGGTTGCCGGCGGGCTCGAAGCCCTTGTCCTCGCGCAGCGCGTCGAGCGACGTGACGTACATCGTCCGGATCGCGGACATTGCCTGCTTGATCGCGGCGAGTGCGTCGGCGCCTTGCTGCGGGGATGCACCGCGGCTCGCCGCACCGGCATCGCGCTCGTGCTGATGCTCGAGGTACTCGCTGGCGGCACGCAGCGCGACGAGCTTGGCCCACACGCGGCGCGGCAGGTTCGCGTTGCGGCGCAGCCCGTCGACGATCGAGCCCTGCACGCGGTACCAGGCGAAGGTGGAGAACGAAGCGCCGCGCGCCGGATCGTAGCGGGTCGCGGCCTCGGCGAGCCCGGCGTTGCCGAGCGCGACGAGCTCGTCGAATTCCATGTGCTGGCGCACCCGGGGAAAGATCATCGCGGCGGCGCGGCGCGCGAGATCCATGTGGGACTCCACCAGTCGCACGCGCTCGGCCGCATCCACGAGGCGAACGTACCGCAAGCGCGGTACTTGCTGTACGTTCCCTGCGTGGGCGTGTTCACGCGTCTCGGGGAGACGGAGCTGACCGAGCTGGCCGGCGCGTTCGAGCTCGGCGCCGTGCTGCGCTACGAGCCGATCGCGGCCGGGACGATCAACTCGAACTACTCCGTCGAGACCGAGCGCGGGCGATGGTTCGTGCGGGTCAACGAGGGCAAGGCCGAGGCCGACGTGGCGTGGGAGGCGCGGCTCGTCGAGGCGCTCGCGGCCGGAGGGGTCGTCACGCCGCCGCCGGTCCCCGCGCGAGATGGCCGGCCCTATGCCCCGCTCACCAACATGCACGGCAAGTGGGTGAGCGTGTTTCCGTGGCGGAGCGGCGCCCACCTCGGGCCGACCGAGGTGACGCCCGAGCTCGCGGGCGAGCTGGGCTCGGCGCTCGCGGAGCTTCACGTGGTCGGGCTCGAGCTGCCGACGTCGTGGTGGCGAGGCAGCATCTACGATCAAGATCACCTCGTCGCGAGGTATGCGCGGTTTGCCATGAACTGCGATCCTGCACTCGCGCGCGCGATCGAGGTGCTCGGTGACGAGCTCGTGGTCTCGGCGGCGGAGGCCCGCAAGCGAGCGCGCGCGACGACCGGGATCATCCACGGCGATCTGTTTCGCGACAACGTGCTGTGGAAGGGCGGGCGCCTCGTCGCGATCCTCGACTTCGAGCAGGCGTCGGGCGGCAGCCTCGTGTACGACCTCGCGGTGTGCATCAACGACTGGTGCTGGACCGGCGAGCCGCGGATCGATCTCGCGGCCGCGCTGATCGCGGGCTATCGGCGGCGGCGGCAGCTCACCGCCGCCGACCGCGAGGCACTACCTATAGAAGTGCGAGCCGCCGCGGCGCGGTTCATGATCACGCGCATCACGGATGTCTATTTGGCAAGGGTCGCGAACCCCGAGAAGGACTTCCGTGCCTTTCTGGCGCGTGTTGAAGCTTGGCGAGGTCCCGCGCTTGGCCAACTTAGCTCGGTGTTGTAGCGTCTCGGCGCCTGGCTTACCTCGTGCAGTTCCATTCCTTGCGACCCATGAAACGACCGTTCCTCGGATCACTCGTTCTCGGCCTCGCGGTCACGGCCATCGCGGGTTGTGGCAGCGCCAAGGTCTCGTACGTCCCCGGCACCCGCGTGCCGTTCTCGGCGACCAACAAGGCGGTGCTCGATGCATGCGAGGAGTATCGCCTCGCGGTCGAGCGCAGCGACGCCGACGCGCTGATGCTGATGGCGCACCGCCAGTACTGGGAAGACAGCGGTACTCCGTCGGGCAGCGACGACTACGGCTACGAAGGGCTCCGCAACGTCCTGCTCACGCGCCTGCTCAAGGCGTCCGACATCCGCTACTCGGTCCGCTACCTCGGGGTCAGCCAGCAGTGCCGCGGTGATCTCGCGGCCGGCTGCCGCGCGGCGGTCGACATCCTCATCGACGCGAGCTTCACGGTGACCAACGCCTACGGCAAGGCGGCGCGACCCGACAAGCGCGACCAGAACCAGCTCGTCCTCGAGTGGGATGGCCGGCGCTGGCTGTTCCTCAGCGGGATGTGACGGCGGCTCGCCGGTCGTCGAACGCGACGCGGTCGAGCCAGTCCTTCGCGAACAAGCGGTCCCCGCTCGTCATCGCGGAGCCGGAGAGCACCGTGGTCGCGACGGCGAGCCCCGCTCGATCGTTGCTGCGATAAGAGGCGATCGCGAGGATGCGAGCTGCGTTCTTCACGAACGCGAGGTTCGGTAGCTCGCGGGCGAGCGCGAGCTGGAGCTCCTTCGATGCGGCGGCCCAGTTGCCCTGGTTCTGGCGCTGGAGCCCGAGCAGGTAGTGCGCGAACCCGAGCGCGGGCTCGGCAGCCACTGCCGCGAGCGCCTCGGTCGCGGGCACCGCGCCGCTACCCTTGGGCGGGAAGAAGTAGTTGCGCAGCGAGGGCCCGGCCGGGCCGGGGTGGGCGAACGAGAACGCCATCGCATCGAGCTGGCGGCGGTCGTTGAGCGCGAGCGGCAAGGTCCTCGCGGCCTCGACGAGCGTGCGCGCGCGATCGAGCTCGCCGCGTGCCGCGGCCTCCTGGGCGAGCCGCTCGAACGCCTGCGCGCGCACGGTCGAGGTGACGTTCTGGGCATCGATCGCGACGAGCGTCCACAAGGTCCGCGCCTCCGCGCGATCGGAGTCATCGCCGGCGGCGAGGAAGTTTCCGAGCGCGATGCGGTAGCGCGGCTCCTCGGGGGCATCGCTGCAGACCTCGCGCAGCAACGCGCCCGCGCGTTCGCGATCGCCTTCGGCGAGGGCCACGGCCGCGCGCTCGCGGCGCTTCGCGATCGCGTGCGGGCACGGCTTGGCGAACACGCTGCCGCCGCGGAACTGCTCCTTCGATCCCTCGATCGCCGACTTCGAGACCTCGACCGTCGCGAGCATCTCGCGCCACTCGCGCTCGAGCCGCGCGCGCGGGACGCCATACGCCGCCTCGAAGTCGCCGGCGTTGCGATACACCGCTCGCAGCTTCGCCGGCCCGTAGCGATCGAGCAGGAACCGCAGGAACGACCCGGCGGTCGTGTAGCCCTTCGACGACGACGTCGCGAAGAACGAGAGCCCGAGCAGCGACGAGATCGACGGCTCCTGGCCGAGCGCCTGGATCACCCGCATCGACTCGTGCGGGTTCAGGCGGTCGTAGCTCACCGGCCAGTCGACCGCGACCGCGAGGCCCTCGACGAGACCGGGGCTGACGAGCAGCGGGATCCCGGCGATCGTGCGCGTCGAGACGCCCCACACCGGGTCGCCGAACTCGCTCGCGATCGCGTGGGCGATCTCGTGGCGCAGCGAGTTGTGCGGGAAGCCGCGGTGATCGACGTAGATCTCGCGGCGCCACGGCTTCGCCATCTCGACGTCCCGCGAGCCGTGGAGCCGGCCCTTCTGATCGCGATCCGAGAAGTAGAACGACACGAGCTTGCCGTCGGGCTCGACGCCGAGCTGCGCGACGACCTGCGCGTACCGAAACTCGTGGTCGGCGGCGATCAACGCGAGGTCGGCCTCGATCTCCAGCGAGGGCGTGTAGTGGATGACGAAGTGCTCGGTCTCGATGCGGCCGGTCAGCACGGCCTCCATGTCTTCGGCGTCGACGGCGAACCCGAGCGTGCCGCCGTTCATGCGCAACACGACGGCTGCGGCGGCGCCGGCGACCGCGATCCCGAGCGCGCCGAGCCGGCGATTCGCGGGCCGAGGCGCGCGCAGCCGCACGCGGTAGCTCGCCACATCGAACCGCCACGCGACGAGCGCGATCACCGCGGTCACCCACGCGATCTGCTCGAGCCGCGACCACAACAGCGCGGTCCCGAGCCGGACGTTCTCGTCGTACATGTTGCCGGGGAAGTAGCCGAGGATCGCGTTGTACGTGTAGACCGGCGGCGACGCGTGGAACCGCCAGATCGCGCCCGCCGCGACGGCGATCGCCGGAAGCTGCGCGACCGCGGCCCCGAGGAACCGCCGCGGACCGACGAGCGCGCCCATCGCATGGCCGATCGCGCCGGCGAGCGCCGCGCTCGCGATCGGCATCGCGAGATACGACTCGATGCCGAACACCCAGTCGCAGGTCGGCACGACGATCCCGCGCACGGCGGCGATCATGCCGGGGACGAGCGTGATGCCCACCGCGAGCGCCGCGGCGGCGAGCGAGCCGCGCGCGAGCGACCGGCCCGGATACGCCGCGCGCATCACGCCCTCCGCGGGCATCCGCGCGAGCTCGCGGGCGAGCGCGCTGCCGAGATCGGCACCCATGATCGATGCGAACAGCGCCACCGCGAGCGAGAGCTCGAGCCCGAGCACGCCGAACAGCGGCACCAGACCGAGGCCCGCCCCGAGGCCGACCGCCAGCACCGTCCAGCCCCACAGCCGGCCGAGCAACGTGAACAGCGCGGCCACGCCGAGCAGGCTCCCGGCCGCGAGCGCAAGCCCGGGGAAGCTGTCCTGCAGCACGAGCTGTAACAGCAGCGCGATCCCTGCGAGCGTGCCGAGCCAGATCCAGCGAGCCTTGCGCTCGCGCGGATGCGGGACGCGAAGCATCCGCCGGATCGCCACGCGTACGTCGCCCACTGTCATCACGTGATCCTGCTATGGTGGGCCGTGGCAGAGGCCGATGACGACCCCGAAAATGAGGGAGAGCGTCGCGTCGATACGCGTCGTCCGATCGAGCTCAAGGTCGAGTACAAGCGGCTCAACACGTTCTTCGCTGACTACACCAAGAACATCTCGCGTGGCGGCACCTTCATCAAGACGAGTAGACCGCTACCGGTGGGGACCGAGTTCCTGTTCAAGCTGTTCGTGCCCGGGCGGGACACCCCGCTCACGATCCATGGTGAGGTCCAGCGGATCATCGACACCACGGATGACAACGAGGCTGGCATGGCGATCAAGTTCGTCTACCGCGAAGGCGACGCCCAGTCCGAAATCGCCCGCATCGTCGAGGGCCTCATGACCGAGAGCCTGGGGCCCCGGCTCTACGCCAAGCTCATGGATCACGCGCACAAACGTCGAGGTTAACTTGGCTTCCGTACGGTTCTTTCGCTATCTCGCTCCGAATCTCATCACGCTCTCGTCGATGATCTTCGGCCTCGTGTCGCTGTGGGCGGCGCACACCGGAGACTTCGCGCTCGCGGCATGGATGATCATCTATGCCGTCCTGACCGACCGGCTCGACGGGCTCGTCGCCCGCGCGCTCAAGGGCACGAGCGAGCTCGGTGCGCAGCTCGACTCGTTCGCCGACTTCCTGAACTTCGGCGTCGCCCCGGCGTTCCTCGTGCTCACGTTCCTGTCGCAGCGAACCGATCTTCCGTACATCGAGCGCGGCACCGAGTACACGCTGCTGTTCATCGTGTGCGGCGGCTACATGCTGTGCGCCGTGTTCCGGCTCGCCCGCTACAACATCCTGTCCGACGACCAGATCCCGACGAAGATCTTCTTCGGCGTGCCGACCACGCTCTCCGGTGGCCTGATCGCGATCTGGTTCCTGCTCCTGCTCAAGTACGATCCGAGCCTCGTGCCGTCCGGCGGCGCGAAGCTGTTCGGCGACAGCCTGCGGACCCCGCTGTTCGCGTGGAAGTATTTCCCGATCTTCGTCGGGGTCATGGGCTACCTGATGGCCTCGCGCCTGCCGATGCCCAAGGTCGGCATGACGAAGAACAAGCTCGTCAGCGCGTTCCTGCTCGCGCTCGTCGCGATCGGATACGTCTGCGGCTTCGCGATGCACTACCCGGAGATCTGCTTCGGGATGCCGACGGTGTGGATCGTCATGTTCCTGTTCTGGGGCCAGGCCTCGCCGACCTGGCGCGCGATGTACCCACCGCCGCTGTTCCCGAAGAAGTCCATCCAGCAGCCGGTGATCCGGGCGCAGGCCGACATCGAGGACATCGTCCTGGACGAGAGCGCCCCGGCCGAGGCAACTCCACCGACGACGAAGTCCGAGGGCTCTTGACGTCCGGCGAGCCCCGCGTTACCTGAGGCTTCCTGGTACGGGGGTTTAGCTCAGCGGGAGAGCATCGCCTTTGCACGGCGAGGGTCTGGGGTTCGATCCCCCAAACCTCCACTTACTATCCACGACGTTAGCTGCACTCGAGTCGGTCTTTGGCAACCCGACAGCAGTCCGCCGCGGCTTGCGCGACGGACACGTGAGGCGCATACCTCCGGCGATGGCGAAGGCACACACGACCTGGAAGGTGCTCCCACACGGGCCGTTCGAGAAGCTGTCGGAACGGTTGTGGCGCGTCGAGGGCAACCTCGAGGGCATCGACATGAAGCGAGTGATGACGATCGCCCGCCGTGCCGACGAGAGCCTCGTGATCCACAACGCGATCGCGCTCGACGATGCCGCGATGGCGGAGCTCGACGCGTGGGGCAAGGTCGGCGTGATCGTGGTTCCGAATGGCTTCCACCGTCTCGACGCCCGCGTGTTCCACGAGCGGTACCCCGAGGCGCGGGTCGTCTGTCCTGCAGGTGCGAGGTCCAAGGTCGAGCAGGTCGTCCCGGTCTCGGGCAGCTACGAGGACGTGCCCTCCGACGGGGCGGTCGAGCTGGTGACGCTCGACGGCACCAAGCAGCGCGAGGGCGTGATGATCGTCCGTGCCAAGGACGGCACCAGCCTCGTGATCAACGACGCCGTGTTCAACATGCCGCACGTGGCGGGCTTCACCGGCTTCATGCTCCGCCGCATCACCGGCTCGACCGGCGGACCGCGAGTGTCACGCCTCATCCGGTGGCTGGTGATCGCGGACAAGCCGGCGTTCCGCGCTCACCTCGAGCGGCTCGCGGCGCTGCCCGAGTTGCGCCGGATCATCGTCTCCCACCACCTGACGGTCGATCGCGATCCCTCGGCCGCCCTGCGCGAGGTCGCCGGACGGCTGTGACCGTCAGGTGCGCACGTCAGCGCGCGCTGGTCCGAGCTCCCAGCAGAAAGCCGACGAGCGAGACGATCGGATGGAGGATCAGGACGAGCGCGAAGCTGGCGATCACGACGTCGGCGCGAGGCGAGATCCAGTAGAGCAGCAAGGGCCACGCTCCGATGAGGAGGTCGATCTGGTCCCAGACGTAGAATCCGACTGCCAGCGGACCCTTCGTGGTCTTGCCGGGCGCGATCCCGAGCTGGCGCTTGGTGAACGAGTTCGGTAGCTCGCCGAGGATCGCCCCAGCACCCATCGCCGCTCCAAACGGCACGAAGTCGAGCTCCGCGTAGTGAACGAGCGCGAACGATGCGACGTGATCTCCGACGACAAACTTCTGGATCGCCACGCCGGCGATGCAGCCGATCACGGCGACGACCAGGCCGCGCCAGGTCTTGCTGTCGCCGAACACGCGGCGCCCGCGCCACGACTTGCCTCCATCGATCGGCCGTCGCAGCGCCCGCCACAGATCGCGCTCGAGCACGATCGCCGAGAGCCCCGACGCGACGAGCAGCGGAGCGAACAGATACGCGGCCTGCAGGATGGCGGTCACGAGGGTCATGTCGCCGTCGCGGTGGTTGCCATGACACCGCCAGGAGCAAGCGCTGCGCCAGGTCGCGTTGGAGGCCTCTTGAGCAGACAAGCCGCGTGTCTCGGACTCCCTCCGTGAGAGCGCTCGATCCATCGTGCCGGCGACTCAACGGCACGAAATCAATGCGCGCCCGATGAGCCCACCGCACTGGATTCGCAAGTCGCCGACCAAGACGCGAGGATCCCTGGCGCGCGGCTTGCTCGACCCCGGAGCGAACCCACCAAGGAGGGCACCGTGGCAGACATCGTCAAGAAAGAGAGCGGCCAGATCTCGCGCGATCCATTCCAGATGATGCGCGAGATGATGCGCTGGGACCCGTTTCGCGAGATGGTACCGCTGTCATTTGAGCGCGCATGGAGCCCGAGCTTCGAGGTGCGCGAGACCAAGGACTCGTTCGTCTTCAAGGCGGACCTGCCCGGCGTGAAGAAGGAGGACATCGACGTGTCGCTCACCGGAAACCGCCTTCAGATCGGCGGCAAACGCGACGAGGAGAAGGAGCAGAAGGGCGATACCTACTTCACGTACGAGCGCTCGTTCGGCAGCTTCACTCGGTGCTTCACGCTCCCCGACGGTGCCGATACGGAACACGTCAAGACCGAGCTCAACGAGGGCGTGCTGACTCTGATCGTCCCGAAGAAGGCCGAATCGCACGCGCGCAAGATCCCGATCGCCAGCGGCCCGAAGTCCTGAGTCGTGCCGCACGAGCACGTCATGTAGGGAGCGATCGTGCTCTCATAACGACCGTGTTCGTAGTGCTCAGCGTCTTCCTTGCAAGTTGCGCTGACCGCGATGGCTGCATGTGATCGATCGGGACCGCGAGATCGATCTCGTGTCAGTCTGTCGCGGTGATTCGTGACGTGCTCGTCGCCCTCGTGATGTGCAGCCTCGCGTGTGGAGGCCGCGACGCGGAGGCGCCGCCCGTCGCGCACACCGGATCTGGATCCGGAAGCTCGAGGCTCCCCGCACCGGGCTCTGCCAGCACCACGCCGGCGGCTCCACGCCCGGCATCGAGCCTGCTCGCCGCGATCCCGGCAGACACGGCGTTCTTGTACGTGACGCTCGATCCGATCGCCGGCGAGGTCTGGATGCGGCTGCGCGCCGAGCTCGATGGGCCGGCGCTGCGATCGGCGGCCGGGTTGTCGATCACGCTCGATCCGGTCTCGCGGTTGCGGGACGCGGCGATCGCGGAGCTCGGGTCGGCGCTCGCGTCGAGCACGGGCGTGCGCTCGATCGGACTCGACGCGCGGGCACGGTTCGCGCTGTACGGCGTCGGTGCCGTGCCGGTGTTCCGGATCGAGCTCGGCGATCCCGGCGCGGCGCAGCGCGCGCTCGAGCGGATCGTCGCGACGGCCGGCTCCGCGGCGGCGCGACACGGTACGACACCGGCCTGGCTCGTCGACGGCGAGCACGGGACGCTGCTCGCGGCGATCGCCGGTGGTCAGCTCGTGGTGGCGATCGGGGATCGAGCGCAGCTGACGAGCCAGGTCGCGACGCTGCTCGGTGCCGCGCCGTCGCCGATCGCCGAGGCGACGCTGCGGCAGCTCGCGAAGGATCGCGGGCTCGCCACGTCGGGCATCGGCTGGATCGATCCGCCGCGGCTCGCCGCGCTCGCGAAGCTGCCGGGCGCGATCCCGGCGCTCGACAAGCTCGGCGATGGCTGCAAGGCGGTCGTGATCGCGGCGATCGCGGACCTGCCGCGGGTCTCGCTCGGCGCGACCGAGACGAGCGCGAACACGCTCGCGTTCACGGCGAGCTTCGAGCTCGCGGCGGCGCCGGCCGCGGTGCTCCAGCAAGCGAGCCGGTCGACCCCGTCGTTGCCCGCCAAGCTCGCGGGCTCGCCGCTCGTCGCCGCGTCGCTGTTCGTACCACCATCGCCGCTCGGCTTGCCGTGGATCGCGCATGCCGAGCGGTTCGCGGCGGCGTGCGATGCGGACGGAAAGCAGAAGTCGTCTCGGCCGAGCGCGCCGTGGAACACGATCGAGGCCGGGGCGCTCGCGATCTACGACGGGAGATGGACCGGCTTCCTGCCCGACGAGATCGACGGGTTCGTGGGGGTCGTCGCGCCCGACCCGGGGCCGATCGTCGCGGCGATCGTCGCCGTCGCGCCCTCGCTCGGCAGGAATCCGCCCAGGGACGGCGGTCCGTTCGTGCCGCTGCAGCTCCAGGGGCTGCCCGAGCTCGGGCTCGCGCGGCGAGGCACGCTGGTGCTCGCGACGATGGGACCGAGCAGCAAGGCGCGGGTGGCCGACCTCGCAGTGCGGGACGCCGCACCGCTGTTCCGGCTGTTCGTGGACGTCGCGCGGATCCGCGCCCGCCTGCGGCCCGATCCGAAAGCGAAGCTCGAGGACGACAACGAGATGTTCCGCGCCGATGTGGCGTCCGGGGACGATGCCACGATCGCGTCGGCGGTCGGGCGCATGCTCGGCACGCTGGAGATCGTCGTCGAGGTCGGCGACACCGAGCTTCGGCTTCGCATGACGAGCGAGCTCGCGCCGCCGTCGCCCGCGGCAAGGCCGGCGAGGCCAGCGCAGTCGAACGATCCACGCATCGCGATCCGCGACCACTGCATCGCGATCCTGCGCAGGAGCTTCGCGTCGACGGCGCCGGCGCTCGCGAAGCTGGGCATCAAGACCGACCTCGACGGCATCGCGAAGACGTACACGACGTCGATCCAGGCCGACTCCATGGTGCGCAGCTGCGCGAAGCTCACCGACGCCGTGCGCAGCTGTCTGCTCGCCGCCCCGAATCCGATCGCCGCGGCGCCCACGTGCGCGCCACCGACGACGCGCGCGTTCGCCAGCTCGGCGATCGAGCTACCGCCGGTGTTCTCGTTCTTCGGGCCGAGGCCGCTCGAGGCGCGCGTGCACCCACCGATCGACGGCGCGGCCGTGCGCGCGAAGCTCGTCGGGACCTGGGTTCGCAAGGGCCACTTCGAGGCCGAGACCTGGGTCGTCGATGCGGCCGGCAAGCTCGTGATGACGACCGTCGACAACGCCACGAAGGTGGCCAGGATGAAGACCTACCGGATCGAGGCGAAGCAGGCGGGCAAGCTCGAGCTGCACGAGGGCAACGGTCACTCGACGCACAGCTTCTTCATGCCGGCCCCCGATCGCTTCCACGACCAGGGCGACGCCACGCCGATCGCCGCGGAGGACCGGTTCATCGCCCCGCTCGACGACGGCTACTTGATCCGCGAGCCGAGCGGCTGCTGGGTCGTGACGCGCGAAGGCCTGCTCGTCGACGCGCAGTGCAAGGTCGACGTGCAGAGTGGCGTGCGCACGCTCGCCGTGACGTACGCACCCCCGTGCGTCCCGCGGCCCGGTGGCTCGTGCTCGCGCGACGAGACCTATCGATTCTTCCCGGGCTTCGTCGTCGAGGAGTCGATGCTCGAGCGCGAGCCGTTCGTCAAGCAGTGACCGCGAGCTGCACTCGCGCGGCGCACGCTCGGCCCGATCGTGGCGTGCGCCCACGACGCGCGGCGCCCCGGCACACGCGCGGTCGACACGACGACAACTCCAAGCGTGCCGAGCTCGCAATGGAGTGCGGGCACGTGGCCTGCATTCGGAAGCGACGGTGCAAGGTCACGTGGGTTCACGTTCGAATCCGGCACGGTTCGACATCCTCCTCGTGGGAGGTGGACTGCAGAACGGATTGATCGCGCTCGCGGCGCTGCACGCTCGGCCGAGCCTCCGGATCGCGATGATCGAGCGCACCGCCGCGATCGGCGGCAATCACACGTGGTGCTTCCACGCGGGGGATGTCCCGCCGGAGCTCGTCGAGGTCGTCGACCGGATCACGACGTATCGCTGGGATGGCTATGCCGTACGGTTCCCCGGCTGGGAGCGGATCCTCCTCGAGCCGTACGCCGGGACTTGCTCGCCGGCGCTCGCTGCCGCGGTCGGCGATGCGTTCGTGCATGCCGAGCATGGAGAGCTGCGCTGCGGCGTCGCCGTCCGGACGGTCTCGGCGGAGCGGGTCGAGCTCGAGACCGGCGAGATCCTGAGCGCGGAGCTGATCGTCGACGCGCGGGGGCCGCAGCACCTCGTCGTGGACCGGGCCGCGGGTTATCAGAAGTTCGTCGGGGTCGAGCTCGCGCTTACCAGACCCCACGCCCTCCAGCGCCCCGTGCTCATCGATGCGACGGTCCCGCAGGTCGGCGGCTTTCGATTCTTCTACGTGCTGCCGCTCGCCGCCGATCGCGTGCTGGTCGAGGACACCACGTTCGCCCGCGATCCCGAGCTCGATGTCGAGCGGCTCGAACCCAACTGCCTGCGATTCGCCGCCGCCGCCGGGCTCGCGATCGCGCGCGTGATCCGGACGGAGCAGGGCGTGCTCGCGATGCCGTGGAGCGCATCGTACGAGTCGCCGGGCGCACCGCTCCGCGCTGGCTACCAGGGCGGCTGGTTTCATCCGGCCACCGGCTACTCGTTTCCGATCGCTGCCCGGCTCGCCGCGTTCATCGCGCAACGTGCTCCGCGCGGGGTGGTCGGCGCCGAGCTCGCGTCGCTGTGGCGCGCACAGCTGCAACAGATCAGGTTCTGCCACCGGCTCAACAAGTTGCTGTTCCACTGGTTCGCCGAAGGCGACGAGTGGCACGTGTTCGAGCGGTTCTATCGACTCCCAGCTCCGGTGATCCGACGCTTCTATGCGCTCGAGACCACGGCCACCGATCGCGCGCGCATCCTCCTCGGGCGACCGCCGAGGGGGTTCTCGTTGCGAACCAGGCTCGCCGCGAGGCTCGCTCGATGAAGCCGTCGATGGCAGGCCGGGTCTCGAGCGTGCCACCCGATCTGCTGGCGTTGCTCGACGAGCACCTCGCTCCGGCGGTCACCGATCACGGCACGATCCGGTCCGAGGTGTGGGAGCGCACGCTGGTCGGAATCGCGCGCGAGCTGCTGGGCCGCCCGGGCAAGCAGTTTCGGGCGCGCCTCGTCGAGCTCGCGTTCGAGCTCGCCGGCGGAACGGTCGGCGAGCTCTGCCCCGTGATCCCGCAGCTC
>Ga0299915_10002732_pt1 | contig 12840 bp, 7 predicted proteins | sample RVTome_13_FD_200263 | JGI IMG/M metagenome (GOLD analysis project Ga0299915, IMG submission 200263) | Soil microbial communities from uranium-contaminated site in the Upper Colorado River Basin, Wyoming, United States - RVT92D227 (version 2) ...
ACAGAGCTGCTCACGACCAACGGCGCCTGCGGCGTCACTCGCACAGGCCTGCTCAATTCGATGCGCCCGTCTCGGACTGCAAATCCCACTTGCCTCCTTCCAACGGTGACGCGCGTGACCGTGCGCCGACCAAGGAAGGGGAGCTCAAGGACGCTCACTGTCAACGATCCGTAAAGCACGCGCGCGGTTACCGAACCCGGCCTCATCTCTAACACCCCCCAGCCCGAGCCGAGCGACCAGAAGCATCTGAAACTGCCGTTCCTCATCGCGACCGGGTCGAACCCGATCATCCCGCGCGCCATATCGAAGCGGAAGCCGCTGAAGGCGTTGAGCAGCGAGTAGCTAGCCATCGAGCGGGCGTAGTTGTGGCCGCACTCGAACTCGTCCCAGGGGTTGCGCCTCTCCCCATCGTAGCGATCTCGCACCGCGGCCACGATCTCCATGCCCTGCCTGACCATTCCCTCTTGGATCATGTGGGCGGCGGCCGCGTACTCGACCCCGTTGAAGACCTCCTGCGCGTAGGGCACGGGAACGACTGGCTTCCCCTTGCCCCTCGGCCAGTCGCATATGACCAGCCCGGCCTCGTCATTCAGCACGTAGATGCGGCAGGGGTTCGGGTGATCGCGCATGGAGCGCTTGAAGTTGTGCTTGAACACCGACCGCAGCGCTCTTCGCACGCGTTTTCGGTCGAAGACCTCGCCCAGCCCATACAGATTCGCATGCCACTGCGCCAGCACCTGATCGGTGAGACAGCCCTCCCCGATCTGGTGCTTGATCTCTCGGTGCTCGCCGTCCCAGTATTCGGGAGCACCGAAGCGCTCGACGACTGACCTATCGGTGAGGTCCAGCATCTGCTGGTAGTAGTCGCCGTTGAACAGGTGCTCCTCGAGCCAGCGCTTGCCTCTCTCCAAGATGGCGCGGTACTCGCGCGCGACGTTGGCCTCGGCGAGGTGGTCGGCCATCTCCGCGCCGGCCTTGAGCGCGGCGAGGTAGAAGCCGGTGAGCCACGAGTTGGGCCCGAACAGCTCCATGTCGAGCGTGTGGTGCTGCCTGCCCCACAGCACCCCGGTCTTGTCGGGGTCCCACTGGTCGGGGTTCGACCCGGCCCAGGCGAACTCGATGGATCTCTTCACCGCCGGCCAGAGCGAGCGCAGCCACTCGCTATCTCCGCTGATCTTCCAGTCGCGATAGGTCTTCAGAACGCCGCCCAACTGGCCGTCGGCGCAGGCCCTGAACTGCGATCGGCCCGACCCCAGCGGCAGCAGCATCCGGAACGACATCCCACCATCAGGGGCTTGGTTGTGCCGGAAGTCGGCATCGCGAATGGTGCGCTCGAGGTTGGGGAACAGGAAGGGCAGCGCCTGCGCGTAGTTCCAGACGTGCGTGCAAGTTCCGGGACAGCAGCCCGTCTTCTCGTTGCACCCCTCCCAGCCGTAGAACGTACCATCCTCGAGCCGGAGGACAGTCGGCGACTTCAGGATGGACAGGTTCGCGGAGACGGCATCGACCGCGGCCGGGGGCAGATCGGAGGAGAAGAGCGCGTCCTTGAATGCCAGGGTATCGCGCCAGAGACGGTCCCAATGCTTGAGCGCATAGGTCGCGCTGGCGAGCGAATCCGGGAACACGGTGGCGTAGTAGTTGCGCCACGCCGTCGAGACGCCTGCCTTCTCGGCGCGCTCGCGCGCACCCGCCTCCCAGTAGTTCTCGCAGTTCGGGAAGCTCCAGGCGATCACGAACCGCACGCGCGCCGTCTTGCCGGGCGCGACGCGAACACGCGCGGCGAGCGTTCCGTGCGTCCCGCCGCGCGCCGTCGCCGGTTGGTAAGTCCTGTTCTTCAGCGCGCCGGGCGCGGTGAAGTCCTGCCAGTAGACGTCGAGATCGCCGAACCACAGGGGCTTGCTGACGAACCAGTACTGCTGGCAGTTCACGTCGGCCGCGTTGGTGGCGATGGTCATGTCGCCGTAGGCGAGCTCGTCGCTCTTCAGGCCCGCGCCGCTTAGCCGGAGGGCGGTGAGCTTGCCCGCCCGCCTGATCTCGTTGACACTGTCGGCGGCGACAGGATTGCGGACCGTTCCCGCAATGGTATAGGTGATCGCCCGCTTGCTCGTGTTCCTGATCTCCATCTCAAAGAAGGCGGCGGGGATGCCGGAGTCGAGATCGTTGAGCGGGATGAATGAGTTGAACGCGGTGATGCGGACGCGGCCGGGGAAGGTGCGATCCCTGAATGTCAGCTCTGCTACCGGAAACTCGCCGCGGAACTCGACCTCGCGGAAGTGCGGCAGGCCGGTGAGATACTCCCGGCGCGGGCCGTCGCCGGCGGCGCCGGTGTAGGGTGGGTGCAGATCGCCGTTGAGCACGCGCGCGTCGAGCACTCGGCCACTCGCCTCAGCCTTGATAGCGAAGTGCGAGAACCCGTTCAGTCCACCCTTGTTCGGGCGGTTGAAGATCTCCCAGTCAACGAGCCGCCCGTTGCCGGCCAGCCCGATGCATCCGGTCCCGATCCCGCCGAGCGGGAACGAGATCTCCTTCGTCTTCGCTCCCCTGTAGACGAACCGGCTCACGCGCATGTCGCAACCTTAGGCGAGGCGGTAGCCTCTGCCACCATTACTCGATTGGAGGCAGTTCGCAGGGCATGAGGCTGTCTCCTGCACAGCAAGGCGTTTACAGCCTCCCTCGCGGATGCTACAATCAGCCGGTCGTGGGCGGTTAGCTCAGTTGGTTAGAGCGCTTGCTTGACATGCAAGAGGTCACTGGTTCAAGTCCAGTATCGCCCACCAGAAGCCGGGCAATAGAGAACGCCGACGATGGTTCTTTGTGCGGGCGTGACGATAACTGACACTACCTAACCCCTTACCGGGAGTGCCCGCGCTCGTCTCCAGACACCGCCTCCCGAAGCACAGCCTCGGGAGGCGTTCGCACATCATGGGAGAGACAGAAACATGGCACACGCGTTCGACCTGACGCCGGAGGACCGGCAGGCAAAGAGCATCTTCGACTGGCTGAAGCTCGCGCATCCAGAGTTGGCCGAAGCGGCCTTGGCCGCCCGCGCGGACGGCCGGCTGCTGGACCTCAGCGCGCCCCTACCGGCGGTCGAGCGAATCGAGACCCTCACTTTCGAGGACGAGGCCGGCCGCGAAGTGCTGCGCCACACTACCTCCCACGTGATGGCCCAGGCGGTGAAGGACCTCTATCCCGGGACGAAGCTCGCCATCGGCCCCGCCATTGCGGACGGCTTCTACTATGACTTCGACACCTCCACTGCGTTCGCGCCGGACGATCTCCAGCGGATCGAGGCGCGGATGGCCGAGATCGTGGCCGCCGACCTGCCGCTGAGGCGACAAGAGATGTCGCGACAGGAGGCGATCCGCTATTTCGAGGGACGTGGCGAGAACTACAAGGTCGAGCTGCTGCGAGAGATCCCCGAGGAGTCCGTCAGCATCTACGCGCAGGACGACTTCGCCGATCTCTGCCGCGGGCCGCACCTGCCTTCCACCGGGCGGGTGCGCACTTTCAAGCTGCTCAGCGTAGCCGGGGCCTACTGGCGGGGCGATGAGCGCAACCCGATGCTCCAGCGGATCTACGGCACCGCTTTCATGAGCCAGGCCGACCTCGACCAATACCTGCACATGCGGGAGGAGGCCGCCCGACGGGATCACCGGGTGCTCGGCCGTGACCTGGACCTCTACTCGGTGCCGGAGGCGCTCGGCGGCGGTCTGGTGCTCTGGCACCCGAAGGGCGCGATGATCCGCCATCTCATCGAGGAGTTCTGGAAGCAAGAGCATCTCAAGCGGGGCTACCAGTTCGTCTACAGCCCCCACATCGCGCGCGCCCACCTGTGGGAAACCAGCGGGCACCTGAGCTTCTTCCGGGAGGGCATGTACGGCCCGATCATGATCGAGGAGGAAGAGTATCGCCTCAAGCCGATGAACTGCCCCTTCCACGTGCTCATCTACAAAAGCCAGGTCCGCAGCTACCGGGAGCTGCCCATCCGCTACTGCGAGCTCGGCACGGTCTACCGCTACGAGCGATCCGGTGTGCTGCACGGACTGCTGCGCGTGCGGGGCTTCACGCAGGATGACGCCCATCTGATCTGCACGCCGGATCAGATCGAGGACGAGGTCAAGGGCGTGCTCGATTTCACGCTCTTCATGATGAATGCATTCGGCTATCACGAGTTCGCGGCCGCGCTCAGCGTCCGGGACGAGGGCGACACCTCGAAGTACATGGGCAGCGATGAGCAGTGGGAGCTGGCCGAGCGGTCGCTGCGGAATGCTCTGGAAAGCCGAAGGGTGACGTACAAGCGAGAGCCTGGGGAGGCGGTCTTCTACGGGCCGAAGATAGACATAAAGCTGAAAGACGCGATCGGCCGGCTGCACCAGGGGCCGACCATTCAGTTCGACTTCAACCTGCCGCAGCGGTTCGGGATGGAGTACATGGCCGCCGACGGCCAGCGTCACACCCCGCTGATGATCCACCGGACGGTGCTCGGCTCAATGGAGCGCTTTGTCGGCGGCCTGGTGGAGCACTACGCGGGGGCGTTCCCGGTGTGGCTGGCGCCGGTGCAGGTGCGGGTGCTGCCGATTGCGGACCGGCACGGCGAGTACGCCGGGCAGGTCGCGGCCCAGCTCCGAGGGGCTGGAGTTCGCGTGGAGGTGGATGATCGCAAGGCCACCACCAACGCCAAGATTCGCGATGGCGAGACCCAGAAGATCCCGTATCTGCTCGTTGTTGGGGACCGGGAGCAGGCAGGCGGAACGATTTCGGTCCGCAAGCACGGCGAGGGGAACAAGGGCGCGGAGGCGCTTGGCGATTTCATGGCAGCGCTCGCGACGGAGCTGGCGCCGCCCGCATCGTAGGGGCGCACCGCGGTGCGCCCCTACCATCGTTGTTCCTCTCCGCGACAAGGTTCTCATCGTCCCGCGGGAATCCTCACCGCACGAAAGTGCGACTCAACGGAGGAAGCGTGGTGAAGATCCTCGTCCTTTACTACAGCATGACCGGGAACGTCTATCGGATGGCGAAGCTGGTGGCGGAGGGTGTGAAAGAGGCGGGAGCCGAGCCAGTGATCAAGACTGTGCCGGAACTGATGCCCCAGGAGATCATCGAGGGCAACGAGCTGATCAAGCAGGCGAAGGCGGAGCAGGCGGGCGTTCCCATCGCCACTGTGGAGGAACTGCGCGAGTACGGCGGCATCATCGTGGGCGCACCGACCCGCTACGGCAACATGGCCGCCCAGATGCGCAACTTCTGGGATCAGACTGGATCGCTCTGGGTGCAAGGCAGCCTGATCGGCAAGCCAGTGGGACTGTTCACCTCAACAGGCACCATGCACGGCGGCCAGGAAACCACTCTGGTCGCCAGCATGTTCCCGCTCATCCACCATGGGATGGTGATCGTCGGCGTGCCCTACAGCGTTCAGGCATTGCTGACCACCAATGCCGGTGGCACGCCTTACGGCCCATCCCACGTCGCCGGCAACCCACCGACGAACCCGATCACGGATGACGAAGCGACGGTCTGCCGCGCCCTCGGCAAGCGCGTCGCCGAGATCGCGAAGAAGCTGGCGGAGTGAGCGGAGCAGGGCGCATAGCCATGCGCCCCTACCGCATCACCGCAACTGTCACTTCGCCGAAGACGCCGTAGGGGACGAGGTTTCGCTCCTCCACCCAGTGGTCGAGCGCGACGAATTGGCTGGGACCGGTCCAGGCCGGGCGCTTCTCATCGTAGTGGTTGGGGCCCAGCAGATTCCGCGGGCTGCCGCAGACTTCGATCTCGATCCGGTTGCGGCCGGGCCTCAGCTCGGAAGTGACGTCCACGTCGTAAGGCGCCCAGCCGCGCACACCGGCCAGCTTGCCATTCACGTGGACCGCGACGCAGGCGCCAAAGTGCGGGCCGACCTTCACCACCGCGCGCTCGCTTGACCGCAGCCGCAGGTTCACATCCTGCCCGTAGATCAGGTTGCCGGCGTAGTAGGGGTAGCCCTGCTCGCACCAGTCACCTGACTTGATGCTCACGGGCTCGCGCCCAATGGCATCGGTCGTTCGGTCCACGCCGAAGTCGCCGATCAGATAGCACTCCTCCAGCTCATACTCCGGCGCGTCGCGGTACTCGCACCGGAGGATCAACTCGTTCTCGCCGCGCTTCACGCCGCGCAAAGGCACGCGGTCCATGCTCTTCTCGAGCCACCAGCCCTTCGCACGATTCGGAACCACCGCGCCGTTCACTCGGATCTCGAACAGCTCCGCCGATTCGACCACCAGGTCTATGCCGTTCGCCGGGAGGTCCTTCACCAAGAAGGTGAACCGCAGTTCGACGGCGCGGGCCGCGACGCGCCGGGGGTTCGCGAAGCGGACCCACGGCTGCTCGACCCAGTCGGTCTCTATGCTCCGAAGCCCCATCTCTGCCCGCAGTTCCCGCTGCGCGACGAACACGGGCATCGGCTTCGACCACCTGCCGCCAGCTAAGCGCCACTGGCAGCGGTCGAGCGGCAGACTGTTCTCACGGGAGCGGCGCACCGCCCATTCATCCCCGAGCGTGATCTCCTTCACAATCTCCCCTCGCCGCGGCCGCCGGCTGGAGGGGCGCTTCTTTGGGTCGAGCACCAGCGCGGCCGAGCCGGTCGGTGGCAGGTCGAGCTCGACGATGGTCTTGCCGGCCGCCGCGCGGGCCTGCATCGGCTCAGTCTTCCCGGTCTCCGGATCCCAGCGCTCGACTCCGCCTTCCCCTGTCAGTTCGACCGTCAGGCGGTGACCTGACTCGCGATCCCGGTTGGCCAGGAAGACGTAGCTACAGCCGCGGTGCTGCCGTTCCATGTAGATGACAGGCGCGACCTCGCGTCCGCCTTCGCCCCGGATCGAAACGCGCCGCGGCAGCAGCGCGCGCAGCGCGTCCTCCAACTCGGGGCGGGTGGGAGCGATGAGAGTCACGTTCTCGTGCGAGAAGAGCGTGTCGAGCGCGGGCGCCTTCCGGCCTTCGATGCTGGTCGGGAGGCGGCGCATGGCGATGACCTTGCCCCCGGCGGCGAGGAAGCGGCGAAGGAGGTCGGCGGTGGAGGCGAGCAGTGTCTCGGACTCCGGCAGAACGACGAGCTTGTAGGATGCCTTGCCGACCACGAGCCGCCGGCCCTTCACCGACCCGTGCTGGGCCATGACAACCTCGTCGCCGAGGTCGAAGTCGTAATGCAGGGCCAGCAGGTCTTCCCCCGCGCGATTCAGGCGATCCCCCCACTGCTTCCGGTCCTCCGGGGCGGCGGCCCAGCCCGATGAGATGTTGTGCAGAAGCAAGACTTCACGCACCGGCGCGCCAATCGTGGTGAAGAAGCAGGCCCGCGCGAAGTAGTCCTCGGCCGCGGGGAAGTACTTCCACCACGGCTGATGGTAGAAGAAGGTCGGCGGGTAGTCGCGCTTGCGCATGCCTCGCATCGAGTAGGGCGTCAGGTGCTGGCAGCGGGTGTTGATGCCGAGCGCGGCCTGCCAGTCGCCCGACCACTTCTGCGCCTCGAAGGTGAAGTGCCAGCCGGAGGTGCCGTAGGTTTCGCTCAGCGTGCGCGTGCGGCCGAACTGATGGGCGACGCTGGAGGCCTGCTTGCAGGTAAGGGTCTCGCGCGTCTGCTCGGTCAGAATGTCAATGCCGGGGCGCTGCATGTGGGCGAGGCTCGGCATCGCCGCGCCGCCCACCGGTATCTCCGCCTCGAACTCCTGCTCGCAGAGCATGTGCCCGGTGAGCTCGAGCCCGTGTTTCTCGCACCACGCTCCAAGCTGCCCGGTGTACGCCTCCGCGAACAACTCCGTTACCGTCCGCCAGAAATCGTGGCGCGTCTTTGCGAAGCGCGCGTCTCCCGAGAACAACTCCGGCAGCCGCGCCATCAGATCGTAGCCCCGGCGTCGCTTGAACTCGGCCGCCATGCGCGGCGTCCAGGGGACATGGACCGCCGGCCGCCCCGCGTGGGCGCTGTCAATGTTGGGCTCATCGGTGAAGATGCCGGGTATGGTTTTGCCGAACTCCCGGGCGAAGCGCTTGCGATAGGGTTCGTAGCATGCCGCGATGAACGCCCGCACCGATTTCGGGTTCATGTTGTCGGCGTATGGCAGGCCGTTGAACCAGCCCGATGGGGAGGCCGAGCAGACGCGGAACTGCTGTGACTCCTCTCCTCGCCGGGGCCGTTGACTGCGCGAGAGCCTGCGGTGGGAGACGACCTGTCCGTTCTCCCGCCTCACTGCGAAGCGGTACTCCCCCCGCTCCCGACCCGTGACCAGCTCCAAGTACCTCCCCGCGAACTCGGGATCGCGCTTGAGCACCAACCCGCCGCCGAAGCCACTCGGCCACCGATCCTCGTCATAGAGCCAGGCCTGCATCCGCTGGCTGCGGGCCTCGTCCACCGCGGCGGCGATGCACTCCATCCACTTGTCGCCCATGTACGGTGTGATCAGCCCGCTGCGGCTGTGCATGAAGAACCCGCCGAGGCCGCCGCGTTTCATCTCGCGAATCTGCCAGCGGATCTCCCGCGGGTCGAGGTCATCGTTCCAGGACCAGAACGGCGCGCCGCGCCACTCGCTTCCCGGCCGTCGGAACGTCTGCTTCAGCGTGTGAGGCATCATTGCACTCCCGCAATAGCGTTGCTCGCAGCGCCCTATTCGCCCGCGCCGTGCGCCTCCCTCTCAGACGCGAAAGCGGGGCGAGCATCGCTCGCCCCGCGGCATGAGAGACACTGGTTTGGCGTTCGGCTAGGTGATCGTGAAGATCGGCGTCAGCGGCATCGCCATTTCGTGCAGCCGCTCTTCCTCCGCCGCCGTGACCGGGCGGAAGCTGTCGGCGATGTCCATCATCATCGGCCACAGGTCATGCTGCCCGGGCGACACCGCCGCGGTGATGTCGTGGGACAACGTCCATCGGAAGGCGAGCGAGGCAAGCTCCGGGTCATCGTAAGGCTCGTACCAGCACTTTGCGTGCTTGCGCTCCTCGCCGGGCCAGTTGGTGCGGGCGACTGCCTTCAAGGCAAGACGCGCCGCGCCCTTGCTCTTCGCAGCCTCGAACACCTGCGGCCCGAAGCCGCCGAACCAGCAGACGAAGTTGAACGGAAACAGCACCGAATCGAAGGGATAGCGGTCCAGCGCGGTCAGCGCCGCCTCAACGGAGTGGGCGCTGAACCCCAGAAACCGCGCCCTGCCATCGCGCTTCGCCGCCTCGAAGACCTTCATCGCCCCATCGGCAGAAAAAACCTGGTCAACGTCCTCGAGCGAACTCAGCCCATGGAGTTGGTAGACGTCAACGTGATCGGTTCGCAGTCGCTGGAGAGAGCGCTCCAGTTCCTGCGCCGCGCCCTCCTTCGTACGCTCGGCCGTCTTGCACGCAAGGAACACATCCTTGCGATATGGCTCCAGCGCAGGCCCTAGCCGTTCCTCGGCGTCGTGATAGGTCGGCGCGACATCGAAGTAGTTCACACCGCGCTCGACCGCCTGCGCGACTATTCGGTTCGCTTCGGCTTGCTCGAGCTTGGCGACAACGATCCCGCCAAGCCCCACTATGGACAACTCGATTCCAGTCTTCCCGTACGGTCGTCTCTGCATCGGTACAGCCTCCGTGGTCAATCCCCCGCCGGCTTCTCAGCGACGCTCCCTGTGGGCGGTGCCTGAGCCGCGGTCGCCTTCGCGCGGATAACGGTCAGCTTCACTTCCCTGGGCTTGTCGGTCCGGCTGAGGAACGGGACGAACGCCCGCGGGCACGTCACCGCCTCGCCCTCGACCTTGATGATGCTGTCGCCCGGCTTGAGGCCGGCCTTCGCGCCCAGCCCGTCGGGTAGCACCTTGCCGATCACCACGCCGTGCGGGCTGGTTATCGCCACCCCGAGCAATCCCGAGACCGCGGTCTGCGGGCAACTCGCACTGTGCCCTGACAGCGCCTCGGTGGCGAGCTTCTCGCCCTTCGGCGGGAGCGTGAGAGTCAGCACGACCTCTTCCTGGCCGGCCGACGGCTTGACCGGTGCTGGCGCCGCTGGTCGGGCAGCCGGCACCGCTGGCTGCGACGTCGCGGCCGGCGCGTTCGCTTGCGTGGTAGCGCCCGGTTGAGGACCCTCGCGGCAGCCTAAGACCACCGTAGCAACCGCCAACACGACGGACAATCGAACCGCTCTCTTCAACATGGGTTCTCCTTCACTCGGCTCACACAGCGTCGGGAAACACTATACCCCAGCTTCCCCGCCACGCCCCCGTCACCTTGGCGGCTGTGTCTCACACCCCGACACGAGCTGTGGGAGCCTCCTCCTCGAGGTGATCCTGCTCGTCAGTCCAGCATCTCCGCCGCTCGGATGCGGAACTCCATGGGCGGACAGGCATAGAGCGCGTTGAGCTTGCCGCGCAGGAGCAACCGATCGCGCAACGGCTTGACGCTCGCCGACGCGAGCGCGCAGTCCCCCAAGATCGCTACCGGGCAGCCGATGTCGTCTGGCACTTCGGGGTCTTTTCCCACGACGATCGCGAACGGGTGCTGCGCGTCGAGCAGCCCCTCGTCCTTCAGCCGGTCGAGCCCGCGCCGGATGTAGTAGGAACAGGAGCGGCAGTAGTCGCCCGCATAGATCCGCAGCCCCGGGAACTTCGCCTCCGATAGCTCGATATCCGGGCGCGCGAATGGGCGGCGCACAGACTCGATGGATTCGCCGACCACTTCGATCTTGCTCAGGTCGGCCTCGCCGAGGCCGGCCTCGCCTGCGATTCTCGTCGTGTCCACTTCGTCCGGGTCGAGGCCCATCACCGCGCCGGCCACAGCGTCGAGCGCGACCGCGTCGGTGCTCGCGAGGATTAGGCCCATCTCGACCGGCCGGCCCTCGGTCGCGTGGTCGGCCTCCTGTGCGACGAGCGCGTCCATCACATTGAGGTCAATGCGGCGAATGCGCAGGAGGTCGGTGAGCTTGCGAGCAAGCGCCAGCTCGCGGTAGCAGTGCTGGTAGAGCTTGTCGTAGTCCGAGACGATGCCGTGCAGGTTCTTGATCGCCAATGTGACGGTGGTCAGGCTGTGGATCTTCATCACCGGCAGGTTGATGAAGACGTCGGCGTCCATGATGGTGCGCGGTACGTGCGCGGTCTTCAATATCTGCGCGCCGGGCAGCGGCACCTCGACGAACTCGTCATCCTCGAGGTAGATGGCCTCAATGCCGGCCGCTTCGAGCGCCTGGGTCATGCCGACGGCATCGAAGCAGGCGCGGGTCGAGTTCGCGCCCTTGCGGTACTTCGCGGTCGATATGCTGCGCCCCTCGGCGACGATCACCCGTCCCGCTCCCGCCTCCCGGCATAGCTCCCCGACCGCCACCACTACCCGCGGATCCGTAGTCGTTGGCGCGCGATTCGGCGCGAAGACGTTGGGTTTGAGCACAACGCTCTTGCCCGCGACCATCTTGCCCAGGTCGCAGATGGAGGAGATGGCGCGGGAGACGGAGGCGCGGAGGGAGGAGGGGGCGCGCGGCGGTTCTGTCGTCATGACCGAGACAGGAGTTCGCTTCAAGAGTCTGCCTTTGACACCGCAGCATTGCGAAGCCAACACGTGGGACACTTATCCGGATCGAGCTGTCCGGTAGCCGCCGCGCTTTGTGCCTGCATCCCTGTGAGAAACTGGGCGTAGTGACAACAGCATTCATCCACAGACTTGCGGTCGCCGACCGTGGTGCTTCTGTCGTCTAGAGGCAAGAGGCTGACCATGTACTGGACTACTGGCGCTAGACAGCCTGACCAGAGGTGGAAATACCGCAGGTGGAACTCGAATCCTCGCGAGTGCTTCTCGAAGGTCTTCATGATAGCAGATGGAGCAGCATGAACAAATGCCGACAGCTCATCATATTCCAACCCCCTGATGTGGGGCCCAAGCCCAGTGTTCTCGAATACCGCGTCGCGAAGCGGCCCGAACCCCCTGCTGAGATCAATATCACGGTCGGTCCAGTATGCCTGGCACTTGGAGCACAGAGCTGCCATGAAGGGGCATCGCTTGATCTCTCCCTTCAGGCGACGAATACGTCTTGTTCGCTCTCCCTGGTATGTCCGAACATCCTGTACCTGCCTCCTATGCTCTTCGGGCGTGGTCTCCATCCTTCCGGATCGCTCCATCTCGCCGAGTCCGTCGGCATACGATGCGGCATCCCGGTGCTCATCATAGGCGGCATGCAGACTCGCGACGATGAACCGGAAGCCCGCCTCATCCTCGGATTCCGGCTGAATGGCCAAGAAGCGGAACCACGCGAACGCCTCAAGGAGCTGCCTGGTGAGGGATGCCAGCGGAGGCAGCCTCGGAAGGCCGGCAGCACTGGATGGTGACACCGCGTCATTGTCAGACATTACACGCGCGATGGCGTCTGCTACCGAGAAGATGAAAAGGGAATAGGCAGCGCCTACGCGGAGTCGTCCGCGCGGAAGCGTGGAGCGCCTGAGCACGGGAGCGACCTGGCGAACAACTCGCATTAGTGCCGTGAAGTCGTTCAGGGCGTAACTGCAGTCTTCCGGGCCTGCGGAGGGCCGACCACTCATGCCACGACTCCGTGTCAGTTCGTTCGCTCGGCAGGAGCGCGCTCCTGCCAAACACCAAACAGCCCCGGCGGGCGAAGCGCAGGTTGCAGACCTGCGCTACTGACGGCCGGCGGGCATGCAAGCGGCGACATGCCCGCCCTACAGAACGGCAACGGCCGGCGGGGATGGGAATCCCCGCCCTACCCGCCTTCGCTGAAGCTACGGCGGACAAGCCGCTCAGGGTGAACTCCGGTGTGCCCGCCCTACCTGTGAGTGGAAAGCGAGAGGTGGTGAGCGACTCGGAAGGGGAGGGACACCCTCCCCTTTCCGAAGCCTACCCCTCCCGTGGCGGCGA
>Ga0299915_10002733_pt1 | contig 12837 bp, 8 predicted proteins | sample RVTome_13_FD_200263 | JGI IMG/M metagenome (GOLD analysis project Ga0299915, IMG submission 200263) | Soil microbial communities from uranium-contaminated site in the Upper Colorado River Basin, Wyoming, United States - RVT92D227 (version 2) ...
GGCCTGGGAGGAATTAGCGCCAGAGGCAAGACTGGGCCAAAACCTCTCCCCTTTCGAATCTCCCCGGGATAGGCCCGACCCAATGAAAGAATAACCGCCTTAGGATGATGATCCGAATTCCTTCAGCCTGAACCCCATGGGCTAACCCCTCTCGCTTCCGGCTTCTTCTCGGGCTGGGTTCTTTCCTCAAAAACTGGAGGTGGGCAAGGTCTCAGACTCCCCCCGATCGGAAATGGCCCTGGTATTCCGGATTCGGTATTCGCCTCCGCCCTTGACTCCCCCCCTTTTAATGCTTACTGTTCTTATATATTTGGGGTCGGGATCGGGAGGAGACCATGCCGCCGAAGGACTTTGACCAGTTCAGCGATCAGGTTTATCGAATGATGAGCGATATGTTCAAGGACGCTAAACCCCTGGGGTATCAGCCTGAGCGGTCCTTTTCCCCGCCGATGGATATCTATGAAACCGAGGACCACCTGGTCGTGGTCCTGGAGATCGCCGGAATGAAGGCGGAAGACATTCACGTGACCTTCGACAAAGATACCCTTTCCGTCAGCGGGTTCCGGAAAGAGCCGTCTTCTCCGACCAAAATCCGTCTCCATCAGATGGAGATCGATTACGGCAAATTTCAGCGCACGCTCCGGATTCCTTTCCCGCTGAGGTCCGATGATTTCAAGGCTTCCTACCGCCAGGGATTCCTCGTGATCACCGTGCCCAAAATCAAAGAGCCGGTCTCCCTCAATGTGGAGGTAAAGATCCGATGAAAGAGGATCCCATCGAAACGATCCTGGAAAACCTGTCCGCCCGGGATGTGGCGGAGAAGGCCGAGGAGGCCAAGGGAATAGAGACTCCCGAAGAGCTCCCCATCCTTCCCATCCGCGAGTCCGTTCTTTATCCCAAGATGCTCCTGCCGTTCATGGTCAGCCAGGACCGGCTGGTCAAGCTGATCGATGCGGCCCTGCTGGCCAACAAAATGATCGGGATCGTGCCCATCAAGAACAAGGAAGTCACGGAGGTCAAACCGGAAGACCTGTTTGAAGTGGGGACTGCGGCCTACATCCTGAAGATGCTCAAGATGCCCAACAACAGCATCCGCCTGCTGATCCAGGGAATTTCCCGGATCCGGGTGACGGAGTTTACCCAGCAGGAGCCCTTCCTGCGGGCCAAAGTGAGGACCCTGGACGATCAAGGAGAGAAGACCACCGAAACGCAGGCGTTGATGTCGGGGGTCAAGGGGATCTTCCAGAAGTTCGTCGAGATGGCCCCCAACCTTCCCGCCGACCTGGCCATCATGGCCATGAACGTGGAAGACCCCGGGGTTCTGGCCGACCTGATCGCCTCCACCCTGAACCTCGCCCTGGAAGACAAGCAGGCCATTCTGGAGACTCTGGAGGTGAAGGCCCGGCTGGAAAAGGTGAATCTCCTCCTGAACAAGGAATTCAGCGTCCTGGAACTGGGATCCAAGATCCAGAGCCAGGTCCGCGAAGGAATCGATAAGTCCCAGAGGGAATATCTCCTGCGCGAACAGCTCAAGGCGATTCAGAAGGAACTGGGGGATAAGGACGAGCGGACCGTGGAGGTCGAGGAGCTTCGCCAGCGGATCGCCAAGGCCAAGCTTCCTCCGGAGGCCATGAAGGAAGCGGAGCGGGAACTGGACCGTCTGGCCAAGATGCCCCCTTCGGCCGCCGAGTATACCGTGGCTCGGACCTACCTGGACTGGCTCATCGAGATCCCCTGGGCGGCGGCCACGGAAGATAATTTGGACATCAAACAAGCGCAAAAAGTACTGGATGAAGATCATTATGACCTGGAAAAGGTGAAGAAACGCATCCTGGAATATCTCTCCGTGCGCAAGCTCAAGGCCGACATGAAAGGCCCGATCCTCTGCTTCGTGGGGCCCCCCGGAACGGGGAAAACTTCGGTAGGAAAATCGATTGCCAAGGCTTTGGGGAGGAAATTCATCCGCATGTCCCTGGGCGGGGTGCGGGATGAGGCCGAGATCCGCGGACACCGGCGCACCTATGTGGGAGCCTTGCCCGGCCGGATCATCCAGGGAATCCGCAAGGCCGGATCGAATAACCCCGTCTTCATGCTGGACGAAATCGATAAGCTGGGCATGGATTTCCGGGGAGATCCCTCTTCCGCCCTGCTGGAAGTCCTGGACCCGGAGCAGAATTACACCTTCTCCGACCATTACCTGGAGGTGCCCTTCGACCTCAGCAGGGTGATGTTTATTACCACGGCGAATATTCTGGACCCCATCCCCCCGCCTCTGCGGGACCGCATGGAGGTCCTGGACCTTCCCGGGTACACGGAAGAGGAGAAACTGAGAATCGCCAAGGGATTCCTGGTTCCCAAGCAGATTCAAGCCCACGGTCTCACCGGACAAAACATCCAGTTCCAAGACGAAGCCCTGCGACGGCTGGCCCTGGAATACACCCGGGAAGCGGGAGTGCGCAACCTGGAGCGGGAGATTGCCAATATCTGCCGCGGAGTGGCCCGCAAGGTGGCCGAGGGGGCCGGAGGCCTCACGGTCGTGGATGCGGAAAGCGTTCCCTCCTACCTGGGGCCGATCAAATTCTTCTCGGAGGTGGCGGAGCGAACCTCTGAACCCGGAGTGGCCACGGGCCTGGCCTGGACCCCGACCGGAGGAGACATTCTCTTTATCGAAGCCACGCGCATGAAGGGACGCAAGGGTTTCAACCTGACCGGCCAGCTGGGAGAGGTCATGAAGGAGTCCGCCCAGGCCGCGTTGAGTTATGTGCGCGCCAGAGCCAAGGCTCTCAAGATTCCCGAGAATTTCTTTGAAGGGAGCGACATCCACATCCATGTCCCCGCCGGGGCCATTCCGAAAGACGGCCCGTCCGCCGGGGTCACCATGTTCACCGCCATCACTTCGCTCCTGACCGGAAGACCGGTGCGAAGCGATGTGGCCATGACCGGGGAGATCACCCTGCGGGGCTTGGTCCTTCCGGTGGGAGGGATCAAAGAAAAGGTCCTGGCCGCCAGGAGGTCGGGCATCACCACCGTCATCTTGCCGAAAAAAAATGAGAAAGACCTGGAGGAGGTTCCGGACCAGGTGAAGAAGGACATGAAATTTCACTTCGTCCAGAAAATGGACGAAGTCATCCAGATCGCCCTGAAGCCGCAAACAACGAAACGGGTTCAAAGGGCCAAGGGATCAAAGGGCCGAGTGAAAAAGCAAAAAAAAATACGTACCACTTTAGCGCTTTGAAAATAGGGAACTGTTCACCCTTCTGAAAAGATTTCCCAGAAATCCCCCTCCCCCCCTTTGCAAAGGGGGGGAGGGGGGGATTTCAGCGATTAGTTTCCTCTGCGGAAATTCCTAAGACTTTAACCCCTCCTGCCGATCCGCATTTCCGCATTCCGAATTCCGCCCTGCACTACGTAGAGTGCAGGGCAGCCCTGAACCCAACGTGGTTCAGGGCGCACTCCGCATTGAAAAAAAAGCCTTCTTTCTTTGGCAAGAAAGAAGGCTTCAGGCTGGGTGATAACCGATTTTTGTTTACGCAAAAGGAGCCATCGCGAGAAAGGCGGGCTTAGATGTGTGTGGGGTCATATTGGCTCTTGGCGATGAACGACTCCTCTTGCCTGTCCTCAGTCTAAGGGTGACCACCTCCTTTCCTTTATCAGGAGTCCACGGCCCCGGGCTCCTGATACTCAAAGACCTTCCCTTGATAGTTCCGCAGGACCATCTTTCCTTTGTCCTGGGAAATCAGGTAGGTCGGTCCTACCGGGATCTTGCCCCCGCCGCCGGGGGCGTCGATCACAAAACTGGGAACGGCATACCCAGTGGTGTGGCCGCGCAGTTTCTCGATGATGTTGATTCCTACGGCAATGGGAGTCCGGAAATGCTCGGTTCCCATGGCCAGGTCGCACTGATAGATGTAGTAGGGGCGAACCCGGATCTTCAGGAGCTCGTGCATCAGGCGCTTCATGATGGAAGGCTTGTCGTTGATTCCCCGCAGGAGAACGGTCTGGCTTCCCAGGGGAATCCCGGCATCCGCCAGAAGACCGCAGGAGCGGCGCACTTCTTTGGTGACTTCCTTGGGATGGCTGAAATGGATGCTCATCCAGAGAGGATGGTACTTCCGCAGCATGTTGACCAGGGCCGGGGTGATGCGCTGGGGAAGAGTCGCCGGCACCCGGGTTCCGATACGGACCATCTCCACGTGAGGAACCTTCCTCACTTTGGCGAGGATGCTTTCCAGGTGGTCATCTTCCAGAAGGAGGGGATCGCCCCCGGAAATCAGGACGTCGCGGATTTTTTTGGTCGCCTGAATGTAGCCGATGGCCTCATCCAGTTCTTCGTCTTTGATGCAGTTTTCACTCGAGCCCACCATTCTTCTGCGGGTGCAGTAGCGGCAGTACACGGCGCACTTGTCCGTGACCAGGAGAAGAACGCGGTCCGGATAGCGGTGAACCAGGCCATGGACGGGTGAATTTTCATCCTCCGCGCAGGGGTCGAGAAGATCGTGGGGAGAAAAATGAAATTCCTCGAGAGTCGGGAGAGCCTGCCGACGAATGGGACAATTGGGGTCCGTCCGGCTCATCAGGGTGGCAAAGTAGGGGGTGATGGCCGTGGCCATCCGGCCCTTGGAAACGTCTATGGCGGCGACTTCTTCGTCATTCAGGTTCAAGAGGAGTTTGAGCTGCTCGGCCTTGGTGATCCGGTTCCTTAATTGCCACCGCCAGTCTTCCCACTCTTCATCCGTGGCGTCCTTCCAGGGATTCAGCTGATATTCTTCCTCGGCAGGGGATTTGGCCTCGGCGATGCGGGTGGTTCGGATTGGCTCCCGAGGGAGCATGGTACTGCCAGGAACGCTCATGTTCACCTCTCAGGTTTTGGACTCCGGGGGTCCAGATTTTTGAGCTTGCGCATCGAATTTGAGCCCTGGGCTCCGCAATTCCTCCATGGCTTTTTCGTAGGCGATCTTATGCTTGAAGCCGCTCTGCAGGTATTTCCAGATCAGTTCAAGCTTTCGGAATTCTTCTTCGCTGTATTCCCTGTACTCCAGCTCTCCCATGGGGATCCGCTTCGGCTTGATATACCCCTTCTGTTCCAAGTAATAAAGTTTGTGCCTTGGAATATTTAGCTTTTTTAGAATATCTGAGGTCCTCATGGTAAAACTCCAAGAGGAACTTATAAGTTCAGTAGCCAAGAAGTATAAATCCAGATTTACAAATAGATTTAAATCTATTTTTCTACAGTGTAAGAAAATAAAAAACATCTGTCAAGAAAAAAATGACGCATTGTAAAAAAAAATTTCCCTTGGCCAATATGGATGAACTCGCAAAAAGTCGTCACTCCGGTGAAAACCGGAGTCCAGAGACTTGATACACTTTGGAAAAACTGGATTCCGGCCTTCGCCGGAATGACGAATTCTATTGAATTTCGAATTTTTACGAGTTCGTCAATATGGATGGGCAACGGGGAATTTTGAGGTGTCATCGCAGGTAGCCGCGTAGGGGCGATTCATGAATCGCCCCTACAGCTTTGCGGTGGGTGGGAAATATCGCTAAAACCGATCCTTGAACACCGCCCCCGTTCCCGCCGAAGTGACCATCTGGGCATACCGGGCGGCGTACCCCGAGGTAATCTTCGGCTTGCGCGGCTTCCAGGCCTTCTTTCTCCTTTGCAGCTCTTCTTCGCTGACCAGAAGGGTCAGCTTCTTCCTGGGAATATCAATTCGGATTCGGTCGCCGTTCCTGACCAGGGCGATCGGTCCCCCCTCGGCGGCTTCCGGCGAGACGTGACCGATGGCCGCTCCCCGGGAGCCTCCGCTGAACCGGCCGTCGGTGATCAGGGCCACGTCTTTGTCCAATCCCATTCCCGCAATGGCGGAAGTGGGAGACAGCATCTCCTGCATCCCCGGTCCGCCTTTCGGTCCTTCGTACCGCACGATCACGATATGGCCCGGCTTGACCTTTCCCCCCAGAATAGCGGCCATCGCTTCAGGTTCGGATTCAAAAACGATCGCCCTTCCCTCGTTGACCATCATCTCCGGGGCTACGGCGGACTGCTTGACCACCGCTCCGCCCGGAGCCAGGTTTCCCCGCAGGATGGCCAGCCCTCCTTCTTTATGGTAAGGACTGGCGATGGAGCGGATCACGTTGTAATCCCTGACCTTGACTCCCTTCAGATTGACTCCCAGGGTTTTGCCCGTGGCAGTCATGACTTTCTTATCGATCACTCCCAGTTTTGATAATTCGGCTATGACTGCCTGAACTCCCCCGGCGGCTTCCAGGTCGTGCAGGTGATGGGGGCCGGCGGGGCTCAGGAAACAGAGGTGAGGAGTCTGGTTACTGACTTTGTTGAAAAGATCCAGGTTCAGATTGATCCCCGCTTCGTGGGCGATCGCCGGAAGATGCAAGACGGTATTGGTAGAACATCCCAGGGCCATATCCGCGGCCATGGCGTTTTTGAAGGCGGCCGGGGTGGCAATGTCTCGGGGCTTGATGTTCCTCTTCCAAAGCTCCATGACCTTCATCCCCGCGGTTTTGGCCAAACGGATCCGGGCCGCATTCACCGCCGGGATCGTCCCGTTTCCCGGCAGAGCGAGGCCGACCGCTTCGGACATGCAATTCATGGAATTGGCGGTAAACATCCCGGCGCAGGAGCCGCACCCGGGGCAGGCGCAGTCTTCCAGTTCATTCAGCTGAGCGTGGGTCCACTCGCCGCGCGCCACCCTTCCGACCCCCTCGAAGACGCTGATGAGATCCACTTCCTTTTCGGCGAATTTTCCGGTCATCATGGGGCCGCCGCTGATTACGATGGAGGGAATATTTACCCGCAGAGCGGCCATGAGCATCCCGGGAACGATCTTGTCGCAGTTGGGAACCAGGACCATGGCGTCGAAGGGATGGGCCATGGCCATGACCTCGATGGAATCGGCGATCAGCTCCCGGCTGGAGAGGGAATACTTCATCCCCTCGTGGTTCATGGCGATCCCGTCGCAAACGCCGATGGTGCTGAACTCCAGAGGGGTCCCCCCGGCGATGCGGACCCCGGCCTTCACCGCCTCGACGATCCGGTCGAGGTGGATATGTCCGGGAATGAGCTCATTAGCCGAGTTGGCTATGCCCACCATGGGCCGGCGGATCTCCTCGTCGGTCAACCCCATGGCCTTGAAGAGCGACCGGTGGGGCGCCTTCTCCAAACCCTTCTTCATCAAGTCACTGCGCATATCCGACCTCCTTAAAAAGAAATAAAAAACCTAATGGGACACAGATGAACACAGATGAACACAGATTTTATTGGCAAAAGAATCAAAGAAAAAAGACCGAATGGGACGCGGATGAACACGGATAAACACGGATAAAGATTCAACGCTATAGTAGTACAGATAAAAAACAAGAAGCAGAAAACGGTAATGTCTTTTCCCCCCTCCCCCCTCACTCCTCACCTTTCACCGCTTTTATCGGGACGCGGATGAACACGGATAAACACGGATGAAGCGTCAACAAAAAAAATAACGATTCACCGCAGAGAGCACAGAGGGCACAGAGAATTAAAAAGAAAGGAATAATGGAATATTGGAATAATGGGCCAAAAAAATAGAATGCTTAAACCCATTATTCCATCATTCCAGTATTCCAATTTTCCAATGGTTTTCAGATTCCAGCATTCCAATTTGTTTGCTCTGCGGTCTCTGCGTGCTCTGCGGTGATAGTCTTTGAAAAATCATATCTTCGTGCCGAGCGGAGTGTCAACCGCAATTTTCCGCTGGCCCGAGTTTTTTGAATTTGACCGCCAGATCCGGTCCAATTATAATAAGCCTCGTACCGGAAAACTCTCACCCCTGGGTCATGGAGAATCCTTGGATCCGCATAGACAGATTTCCCTATGATTGTTTTGCACGCCGGCATCTTTGAAAAAGGCTTTTATCTCTGGGGGGAAAAACCCCTGGACCCCAATCATCGTCCCGGCCGCAGGGGGGGCGGCAGGGAGGGGCTGAAGACTGCCGGCCGGTCAACGGAAGTTTATCCCTTTGATGCCGGAGCAACGGGTTTATCTTTTTCTCTTAAAGAATCCGGGGTTAGTTTCAAAATCAATAAAAGATCGATTGAATCCATGATCCTCCGGCTGCCCGCCGTGGGCACCCTGCCGGTTCCCTCCAGCTCTCTGATTGCCGATCCGCCGGATCTGGAGGGCGAAGCAACCGTGCTCACCTGGAAGGTATCCGCCCTCCGCCTCTCGACGGGGCAAACAGTAGAATTCCTCTGCGCCTGCATGGGAAAACAGATTCTGGCCCCCGGAATCATCGTGGGAAAAGATCTCGCCTTTTGGGCCCAGGCCCTTCGCTTGGCCGCATCCCTGGTGACTCGGCAGCAGTTTCTGCCCGGGCTCGCAGAGGAGAGTGGAAAAGTTTCGGCGAGATGGAAGCCCGTCCTTCACGGCCCCGACGCCGACCGCCTCGCCGGCCTGGCCCGGGCCATGCCGCCCGTTTCGCGGGCGGTCATGGGGATGGGAAAATCCCAAGGAACAGCTCCGGATGCCCCTGCCGCTCCATCTTCAACTTCCGTGCTTACATCTTTTATCGAGGGGATCGTCGATCACCTCGTCCGATCCGCTGACCGATCGATGGACATCAGCGGACCCAGGGTTTTCCCGGAAGATTTTGAAAGCTCCCACGACCGGTGGCTGCATTCCCTGCGGATGGACGACGGAGCAATGGACGGCACCCCTGCGGAATTGGGGGAGCTGGCCGCGCAGATACAAGAGTGGCAACGTCCTCTGGTCACTTCCGCGGCCGGTCCTTTCCGGCTCTGTTTCCGCCTGGAGGAACCCGACGGCAACGGAGGCCAAAAGGAAAAGACCGGACCCGGGACGTCCTCCTGGTATGTCCGCTATCTGCTTCAAGCCGCTCAGGACCCGAGCCTGCTGATTCCCGCGGAGGAAGCCTGGAAGGCGAAAGGTGGAGCGGGGAAAAAAGGAAGATCCTCTTCTCCGCTGCTTCAGGATGGTTTCGACCCGCGGGAGTATCTTCTCCTGTCGCTCGGCCAGGCCTCGGGGATCTGCCCGCGGATCGAGGCCAGCCTGGCAAGGCCGGCGCCGGCAGGTTATGAACTGGATGCCGCAGGAGCCCATGACTTTCTCACCCAAAAAGCCCTGGCTTTAAGACAGGCCGGCTACGGGGTCATGCTCCCCGCCTGGTGGACGGGCCTGGGAACCAAGGGGCGCCTCACTGCCCGGGCCAGCGTCCAGGCGTCCCGGATGCAGGGAACAGGGGGGCTCTCCCTCGACGAAATCGTGAAATTCGATTGGGAAGTGGCCCTGGGGGGCGAGAGGCTTTCTTTCGAAGAGCTTCAAGCCCTGGCCAGGCTCAAAGTCCCTCTCGTCAAGCTCCGCGGCCAGTGGGTGCAGGTGAACGCCGAGGAGATCGAGGCCGCCCTGGCCCTCTGGAAGAAGAAAGGCCAGGGCCAGGCGACCGCCCGGGAGATTGTCCAAATGGCCTTGGGGGGAAGCAGGATCTCCGGCCAGATCCCGATTGACGGCCTCCGGGCGACGGGCTGGATCTCCGACCTCCTGGCGGAGTTGGGGGGAAAGACTCCTTTCGAGGAATTACCCGCTCCGGCTGAATTCCAGGGGACCCTGCGGCCCTACCAGGTTCGGGGTTATTCGTGGCTCGCCTTCCTGCGGAAATGGGGGCTGGGCGCTTGCCTGGCCGATGATATGGGCCTGGGCAAAACCATCCAGGCCCTGGCCCTCATTCAAAAAGATTGGCACGCGGGTGTCAAGCGGCCGGTGCTTCTGGTCTGCCCCACCTCGGTGGTCAACAACTGGCAGAAAGAGTCGGCCCGCTTCACCCCCGACCTGCCGGTCATGGTCCATCACGGCATCGCCAGGATGAGAGGGGAGGACTTCAGGCAGGAAGCCCTGAAGCACGCCATCGTCATCTCCAGCTATGCCCTGCTCCACCGGGATTATGAAACCCTGAAAGACATCCCCTGGTCCGGGATCGTCCTCGATGAAGCCCAGAACATCAAAAACCCGGAGACCAAGCAGGCCAGGGCCGCCCGGGGGTTCCGGGCCGATTACCGCCTCGTCCTGACCGGCACGCCGGTGGAGAACAACGTGGGCGACCTCTGGTCGATCATGGAGTTTCTGAACCCCGGGTTTCTGGGCACGCAGGCCGCGTTCAAGAGGGGTTTTTTCATCCCCATTCAGGCGGCCCGCGACCCGGAAGCCATGGAGAGGTTGAAGCGGCTGACCGGTCCCTTCATCCTGCGCCGGCTGAAGACCGACAAAACGGTCATCGCCGACCTGCCCGAAAAAATGGAGATGAAGGTCTTCTGCCCCCTGACCAAAGAACAGGCCTCCCTTTACGAAGCGGTGGTCAAAGAGACGATGAAAACGCTGGATGAGACGGGGGGCATCCAGCGCAAGGGAGCCGTTCTGGCCACTCTCTCCAAGCTCAAGCAGGTCTGCAACCACCCGGCCCAGTTTCTGGGAGACAACTCTCCCCTTCCCGGCCGGTCGGGGAAACTGGCCCGCCTGGCCGAGATGGTGGAAGAAATGATCGCCGTGGGGGACCGGGCGCTGGTCTTTTCCCAGTTCGCGGAGATGGGGGAGATCCTGCGCCGCTATTTGCAGGAAACTTTCGGCCGGGAGGTGCTCTTTCTCCACGGCGCCGTTCCCAAGGCCCAGCGGGACCGCATGGTGGAGCGCTTCCAAAAAGACGAGACCGGCCCTCCCATCTTCATCCTATCCTTGAAGGCCGGGGGCACGGGCCTGAACCTGACCGGGGCCAGCCATGTCTTTCATTTCGACCGGTGGTGGAACCCGGCGGTGGAGAATCAGGCCACCGACCGGGCCTTTCGCATCGGCCAGAAGAAAAACGTTCAGGTGTACAAGTTTCTCTGCGCGGGAACGCTGGAGGAGAAGATCGACGAGATGATCGAGCGGAAAAAGGGGATCGCCGAGCAGGTCATCGGAACGGGCGAAGGCTGGCTCACCGAGCTTTCCACAGCGGAGCTGAGGGATCTTTTCTCCCTGAGGAAAGAGGCCATGGGAACGGGGGAATAAAATGCGTCGATGGGATCGTTTCGGTTTTTTTGAACCCTCCGTTCCCCGCCGGGCGAAAGGGGGGATCCGGGCCCAGTCCAAAAGGGGCACCTTCGGGGAAAGCTGGTGGGCGAAGCGCTGGATTTCCGTCCTGGAGAGCTTCGACATCGGGGCGAGGATGGGCCGGGGCCGGAACTACGCGCGAAGCGGCCAGGTCCTCTCCATCGAGGTGGAAAAAGGAACCGTGAAGGCCAAGGTCCAGGGGTCCAGGCCCACCCCTTACCGGGTGGCCATCGAGATCAAGTCGATCACCCCCGCACACTGGGAGAAGCTGGTCAAAGTCCTGTCACATCAGGCCATTTTCGTGGCCAAGCTCTTGGCCGGAGAGATGCCGCAGGATATTGAAAGGATCTTCCAATCGGCGGGGTTGTCGTTATTCCCCGGGAAATCCAAGGACCTGAAAACGGATTGCTCCTGCCCGGACTGGTCGAACCCCTGCAAGCATATTGCCGCGGTGTATTACCTCTTGGGCGAAGAGTTCGACCGGGATCCTTTCCTGATCTTCAAGCTACGGGGACTGCAGAGGGAAGAGCTGATCAAAATGCTGGGGGGCGGGGAGAAAAAACCGGATAAGAGAAAAGGAAAACCCCAACCGCCTCCCGCCCACGCTGAAGAAAAAAAGATTCCCGTCTCGGAGCCGCTGCCAGCGGATGGGTCCCTCTTCTGGAACGGCGGCACTCTGCCCGAGGATTTTTGCGGAGAGGTTCAGATCCCTCCGGTTTCGGCGGCCCTCCTGAAGAGGCTGGGGAATTTTCCCTTCTGGCGGGGAAAGGAGCGTTTCTTCGATGCCCTGGAACCGGTCTATGCCCGGGCATCGACGCGCGGCCTGGCTGTATTCCTGGGGGAGAAAAACGGCCCTTAAGTTTACCCTTCCACCTCTTTCCAGAAATCTTGGTGCGGAATTCCGCCCCTATCCTGGATCTGTTTTCTGGATTTTTCCAGGAGGCCCTGAAACCTGGGGGAGTAGGCCAAAATGATCCGTTCAAGTTCCTCAAACCCGCTAACAGAACTCCGCCGCTCAGTTTTGACTTTTCCGCTTTTGCCATTTTTTAAGTAAAGGTTATTTGCTCCCAAAAAATTTCAGTTTCGGGGGTCAAACCTTCAAAATTCAATTTATTTAAGAAAAAAAGCTCTGGGCTTTCTTGACTCTCTCTTTGGCCTCGGCAAGTTGCTCGGCGTCGGCATGGCGCAGGGCTTCCTCCGCCAGGTCGCCGGCTATTCTAAGTTTTAAGATGTATTGAGAAATTCGGTTCAGTTTCTTTTGTTGAACGGGGTCAGAAGGGTAGGGGTGATTGTCCAGGCGAACGGCCACCGCCTCCAATTCCTCCATTTTCATCAATAGATAACGCCACTGCTTGGGTCTCTCGCTGGTAAAGGAAATGATCTTTATGGTGACGGCGAGTTCTCCTCCTTTGACCAGGGCGAGCTGCTCAAAATCCCAGCCGGAGAGAGAGGGCGGGGTGCTTTCATAGGCAGACCAGAAGGCCTTCAGAGCCTCCCAGACCGAGTTCGGGTTCCGCTCGAACCTTCCGTCTCCATGATAATAATTATCAAATATTACCCTTTTTTCATTGGTTGTCGCGCACCCGGTGATTGACTGAAAGAAAAGGAAGGATAAAAGAAGGAGCAGGAGCCATGACTTCTGCCGGGAAGGGCCCTGGCCATTTTTCTTCCATTTCATGCCCATCTCTTCCGTGCCTCCGTTACTCCTAAAATAAATATCGGCATTTTTGGGTCTTTTCTGTGGT
>Ga0299915_10002734_pt1 | contig 12837 bp, 15 predicted proteins | sample RVTome_13_FD_200263 | JGI IMG/M metagenome (GOLD analysis project Ga0299915, IMG submission 200263) | Soil microbial communities from uranium-contaminated site in the Upper Colorado River Basin, Wyoming, United States - RVT92D227 (version 2) ...
ATGAGGTACCATAAGGTTCCAGGTGAAACGATCCGGCGGCTGCCGTCTTATCTGAGGGGCCTGGTGCTCCTTCTGGACCAGGGTAACAAGAGCATATCGAGCCAGGGATTGGCCGATTTCATCGGTCTTAATGCGTGGCAGATTAGAAAGGATTTTTCGTATTTTGGGGGCTTTGGGACGCGAGGGGTGGGTTATGACATCGAGAAACTTGTCAGGCAGATCAAGAAGATTCTGAGGCTGGATGTAGTTCACAAGGCGGCTTTGGTTGGGGTAGGCAATTTGGGCTTGGCTGTTCTGGCATATCCGGGTTTCGGAGTGTATGGTTTTGAGGTGGCGGCGGCGTTTGATGTAAGTCCGCAGAAAGTTGGCAGGAAAGCACATAACGTAGTAATTGAAGATGTGTCAGAATTGGGGACCTTGAAGAAACGAGGCATCGATATAGCGATTATCGCCGTGCCTCGTGAGGCTGCTCAGCAGACGGCTGATGAGCTGGTGAAAGCGGGTGTGAGAGGCATATTGAATTTCTCGCCGTGCTACATAACAGTGCCCAAGAAGCTCAAAGTGATAACAATTGATATAGCGATGGATTTCGCCCGCCTTCCTTACTATATGCCGAGGCAGGCAGAGGCGTGAATTATCGGACGGCAAGTGCGCATTGTTGAATGTAGCGGGAAGACGAGCCGGCGCCGCACGGGATTTTTTTGCAGGGTTATGAAATAGTGACGGCCCCTGAATAAGGGCAGATTCGGGTAATAGAAATGGAAAGAGTCTTTTTAAGTAAATTAAAGCCGTTTCTGGATGCTCTGGCCGGGCAGATGGATGTTTATGTCCCCAAGAAGACCGGGGCGCACTATGTATTCACCAGATACGATCCATCCGGCGAAGGCGAGGTGGAATTGAATAACATACGCGCCTGCACCCCGGTCAAAGAGTTTCTGTTTCCTCTGCGGGAGCTTGCAGCGGTGTACCCGGAGGCTCTTGAGCCGAGCGAAGTGAAGCCGTTTGCGGTCTTCGGGCTGAAGGACTGCGATTTGCGGTCACTTGAGGTGCTGGACAAGGTTTTTACGGAGGCGGAGTTCGAAGACCCGTTCTATGTGAAGCGTCGGGAGAAGATGTTCATAGTTTCGTCGGATTGTTTCAAGCCGGGCGCGAGCTGCTTCTGCAACATAATGGACGGGGGGTCTTTTGCCCGAAGCGGCTTTGATTTGAACGTCTCGCAGGTTAAGAATGGTTTCGTTGTCGAAGCCGGGTCGCAAAAAGGCGAGGACTTCGTCAAGAGACATTCGGGTCTTTTCAGCAAAGTCCCCGACGGTGCGATGGCGCAGCGCGACAAAATCAGGGCACAGACGCAGCAGCAGCTTGAAGAGCAAAATGCCGAGCTGAAGTTTGACAGGCCGATTCGAGAGATTATGGACAACACTCACGATTCGGGCGTTTATGACGATGAGGCGACGACGTGCGTGGAATGTCAGGCTTGCACTCGCGTGTGTCCGACGTGCCACTGCTTTTATCTGTACGACACCAAGCAGAAGGATTACTTCGGGAAGATGAAGATGTGGGATAGCTGCATGCGGATGGCATACGCCGGGGTGGCGGGGGGCGGGAATCCTCGCAAGGTGCTCGGGGACAGGCTGAGGCACCGTCTGATGCACAAATTGTCGTATTTCCTCGACAGGTACGGGATCAACATGTGTGTCGGATGCGGGCGGTGTGTTGATGCGGAGTCGGGGAAAGTCGATATCCGGGTCGTGCTGAAGCGACTGTATGAGGAGCTCAGAGACAAGAAGAAAGTGAAAGTTGGAAAATGACGGCAAATCTCTACCAACCTATAAATGGTGAAATTGTTGAGATTATCGACGAATCGCCGACGATCAAGAGCTTTGTAGTGGTCCCGGAGAAGGAATTCAGGTTCGCGACGGGGCAGTTTGTCGAGCTGACGCTGCCGGGCGAGGGTGAAGCCCCGTTCACTCCTTCTTCGTCGCCGGCCATTACGGAGAAGATGGAGATAACGATTATGAAGGCCGGGCGAATTACGGGCTTGCTGCATGAGTGCAAGAAGGGGCAGCAGGTCGGTATTCGCGGGCCTTACGGCAAGGGGTATCCGGTTGATGACTATGCGGGCAAAGAGGTGTATATCGTAGGGGGCGGCGTCGGGCTGGCGCCGATCAGGTCTCTATTCTTGACGCTGGTTGACAGGATCAAGGATTTCAAGTCGGTGGTCTGCCGATTCGGCGCGAGAACGCCGGAAGACTTTATCTACAAGAAGGCGCTTTTCGGCCCCTGGCAGAGGATTGATGGCGTGAATATCAAGCTGACTGTCGATAAGGCGAACGGGGATTGGAGCGGGAACGTCGGCGTTGTAACCACAATACTCAATCGCGACGACGTGCACCTCGACAATGCCGTGGCGGTGGTCTGCGGTCCGCCGATTATGATGAAGTTTGCGACGCTGAAACTGTTAGAGTTCGGGTTCAGCCCGGAGAAGATATATCTTTCGATGGAAAAGAATATGAGCTGCGGGGTGGGCAAGTGCGGCCACTGTATGCTCGGCAAGTATTACGTTTGCAAGGACGGGCCGGTCTTCACATACGATCAGATAAAGAAATATCCGAACATCTGGGACTAACAGAATATCAAATATCAAAATGCAAATATCAAAAATAAATGATGTGAGACTATGGGTGCGAAGCTGATAATTGACCTGGCGAAGAGCAAGACTCAGGGCGAGTCCGGCGTGCGGTGCTCGTACAAGCATCACCCCGAGAACAAGGGATTTGACGCGCTGCTGGAGATGGTGCGTTTTGCGTTGGTCTGTCGCCGCTGCGCGTTGGCGCCTTGCGTTACGGGCTGCCCGCAGGGAGCTCTTGAGAAAGTGCCGAGCCAAACCAATGACGCCGGCATCCTCAAGCGGGCAAATATGCTGTGCACCGGCTGCGGCAGTTGTGCGATAGCGTGCCCGTTCGGGACGATATACACGGACTTAATACCTTTTCCGAGCAGCGTTTGCGACGTATGCAGGGGCAGGCTGGGGCCCGGCGAAAAACCGTTGTGCGTCAATACGTGCGGGGATGGGAGCATAGAGTATAAGGAAGTCGCGGTAGAGGGAGATTTGACAGAGGTCTTTGAGGATATTGTTGTCAGGGTGTCCGGCGGGAGCACGTGGGAGCCGTTTTTGAGGGAAAAGGAGAAGGCAAAGAGATGAGTGCCTTATCAAACGTAATTTTCTGGATAGTAGTGATACCCGGCACCATTATCGCGGGCCTTGTCGCCTCATGGATAGTGCGTAAAGTCAGCGCATTGGTGCAGTGGCGCGTTGGCCCGCCGTTTTGTCAGCCGTTGTATGACGTTATGAAACTGATGGGCAAGGAGATACTCGTTCCTCGGGATGGCCAAAGGACGGTCTTTATCGCTGCGCCGCTTGTCGGCCTGGCGGGGGTGCTTGTGCTGTCGATGATGCTGTTGCGGATTACCGCGGCTCAGACGGCGTTTGTCGGCGATATTATCGTGGCGATTTATCTGATGGTGCTGCCTTCCCTTGCGTTGATTTTAGGCAGCAGCGCCAGCGCGAGTCCTCACGCGGCCATCGGCACGGGCAGGGAAATGAAGCTCGTTATGGGATATGAGCTGCCGTTGGTGCTGGCGTTTGTCGTGGTGATAATAAAGACGGGGGGGCAGCTCAACCTGGCGACGATAGCGCAGAATGCGCCGGTGCTGAGCGTATCGGGGATGTTAGCATTTCTGGTCTCGCTGTTGTGCGTTCAGGCGAAGTTAGGATTTGTTCCGTTTGACATAGCAGAGTCGGAGACGGAAGTCGCAAGCGGGGTGATTATGGAGTATTCGGGTGCGCTGCTTGCGGTTTGGAAGGTTATGCAGACAACGATGTTAGTGGCGCTGCCGCTGTTTTTGGTTATGGTTTTCCTCGGCGGTTTTGGGGTGAGCACGGTCGGGGCCGTGGCTGCGGGAATCGGCAAGTATGTCTTGGTGCTGGTGCTGTTGATTCTGATAAAGAACACGAACCCGCGCTTGCGGATCGACCAGGCGATGAGGTTTTTCTGGGTTTATTGCGGCATCGCACTGGTCGCGGCCGTGGCGCTTGCAATGATAGGCGACTGCTATGGCATCCACTGGCTGTAAGGTGAGTCTATGAGCTGGCAAATGAAGGCATTGAAGAAGTCGGTTTGGGTGTTCCACGTCAACACCGGCGCGTGCAACAATTGCGACATTGAGATTGTGAATCTGCTGACGCCCAAGTTTGATGTGGAGAGGTTTGGCATCAGGCTGGTCGGCTCTCCGAGACACGCGGACGCCTTGCTGGTGACGGGCGTGGGCACGCGGCAGGCGGCGAAGCGGCTGCAGGAGGTCTATCGCCAGACTGCCAAGCCTTGCGTGGTGTTCTGTATGGGCGCCTGCGCGGGCGGCACAGGCATCTTTGAGGGGGCATATCACGTTGCCGGGCCGGTCGATAAGATAATTAAGGAAGTGGATCCCAATGCAATAATTGCATACGTGCCGGGCTGTCCGCCCAAGCCGGAGGCTATGATATCCGGGGTGGTGAAGGCGCTGGCGGCGATATAATGGGCCTGGCCATCTCCCGCAAGGGATGGCCAAGCCCACCTTGCGGGACAGGATGAGAATATGAAGCAGCAAGAGTTGGACAACAGGCTGGCGGAAATAAGAGATAAGCTCATAGATATTGAGCAGAAGGCGAACAGGAGAATATTTTTGCTATGCGAGCGTGAGAACAGCTACGCCGTCAACAAGTTCCTATTTGAAGGTCTGGGTTTGAGATTCGTTATCGTAACCGGGATTGATTCGGAAGACTGCTTTGAGATTCTTTATCATTACGCGAATGACGAGACCGGCTGCTTTGTCACTATTAAAGCCTTTATCCGCGACCGCGAGCACCCGGAGATAGAGTCAATTACGCCGATGCTGCCGGCGGCCGAGTGGATAGAAAGAGAGATACACGACATACTGGGAATCGGATTCAGGAATCATCCCAATATGAGGCGGCTGATTCTGAGCGACGACTGGCCGGAGGGCGTATATCCGTTGAGGAAAGGCTTGTCCTGAGCGAAGCGAAGGAACTGAAAAAATGAAAGAGACACTGAGAAAACCTGTTCTTGCCGTCGGCCCCTTTCACCCTCTGCAGGAAGAGATGGAGTTTTTCCAACTGACCGTCGATGGCGAGATAGTTACCGATATTGACGTGAGGATTTCGTACAATCATCGCGGCATAGAAAAACTCAGCGAGACACTGCAATTTGACCAGGTTCCTTTCCTGGTCAGCCGGGTCTGCGGGATTTGCTCGGCCTCACATCCGCTGGCTTACATTCAGGCGGTGGAGGAAATTGCGGGGGTGAAGCCGCCTGAGCGGGCCAGGTACGTTCGGGTGATTATCAATGAGCTGGAGCGTATCCACAGCCATTTGTTATGGGTGGGGCTGGGCGGTCATTTCATCGGTTACGATACGGTCTTTATGTGGGCGTGGAAGTACCGCGAGCCGGTGCTTGACCTGCTTGAAGCAATAACTGGGAACAGGAATAACTACGGAAACGTGAGGGTCGGCGGGTGCAGGGAAGATGTACCGAACGAGATTATTCCGAAGATACTGAAGGAGCTCGACCAAATCGAGAGGAAGACGGAAATGCTGACAAAGGCGGTGCTGGATGACCCGGTCTTGCACGCTCGGCTCAAAGGCGTTGGTGTCTTGAGCAAGGCAGACGCCGTTGGATATGCGGTGGTCGGCCCGACGGCGCGGGGTAGCGGGATTGGCATTGACGTTAGGCGCGACGACCCGTACGCGGCATACGGGGATTTGGACTGGAATGTAATCAGTCAGACGGAAGGCGATGTCTTTGCCAAGGCGGTTGTCCGGCTTCTTGAGACATTTGAATCGATCAAGATGGTGAGGCAGGCTCTCAGGAGGCTTCCCGACGGCCCTGTTGCCGTGGAGGTCAAGGAGATACCGCCCGGCGAAGGGTGCGGTCACGCTGAAGCCCCGAGGGGCGAGACCTTCCACTACGTTCGCAGCGACGGGGGCAACAGGCCGGTTCGCCATAAGATCAGGGCGCCGAGCTATGTCAATGTGCCTTCGTTCAAGGCATCGTGCATCGGGCAGCATATCGCGGACGTTACAATTACTCTGGCGGCAGTGGATCCGTGCTATAGCTGCACGGAGCGGCTGGCCGTTGTCGATGGGCACAGCAACATCATCCACGACTACGAATCGCTGCTGCAATTGAGCCGAGAGAAAACGGCGAGGATAAAGAGGGAAATCGGCGCGCCTGAACTCAAGCTGGAGGATTTATAAATTGGAAACGAATGTTCTTGGCATCTCTGTCTTTTTGCCGCTGATTGCGGGCTTTGTGCTGCTTTTCCTGCCGAAGAAGGCAAAGGCGTTCTCCGGCATAGCGACTTTGGCGATTTCGGCTGCTACGCTTGTGCTGGCGGTCGTGATATTTGCCGGGGGCGATTCGAGTTATGCGCGGCCTCTTGTCCAGATAGGCGATCTGAGGCTGGACCTGCTGCTCAATGCAACAAGACTCGGCTCGTTCATATTGATGTTCGCAATGGGCTTCGGCCTTTTGATAACAGTGTATTCGCTCAAATCAATGGCGGGGTCGGAACGGCTGACCGAATATTACGGCGCGATTCTGCTGACGATAGGCGGCTCAGCGGGGATACTTCTGTCGGACAACCTGCTGTTTCTGCTGATATTCTGGGAGATTGTCACCGTTTCGCTATATCTTCTGATTACTACCGGCGGGAGGAATTCCAATTTTGCGGCGACGAAGAGCTTCGCAATGATAGGTGCGTCGGATGCGGCTTTTCTGCTTGGCGTGCTGATGGTATGGAGGCTGTCGGGCACACTTGTGATCTCGCAGATCAGCCTGGCGACGAGCGGGAGCCTCAGTATCATCGCATTTCTGCTGCTATTGACGGCGGCTATCACAAAGGCAGGTTCGATGCCTTTGCATACCTGGCTGCCCACGAGCGGGGAGTACGCCCCAAGCTCAGTTATGGCTCTTTTGCCGGCGGCGATTGATAAACTTTTGGGGATTTACCTGCTGGTGCTGATTGTCAGAGAGCTTTTCATTCTGAAATCGACGGGTTTGAGCATTCTGCTGGCCGTTATCGGCACAGGAACAATTGTAATTGCCGTTATGATTGCGATGGTACAGCACAATGTGAAACGGCTGCTGGCCTTCCACGCAGTGAGCCAGGTCGGGTACATGATACTTGGTATTGCGACAATGACGCCGGTTGGGGTAGCCGGGGGCATCTTCCACATGCTCAACAACGCGATATATAAATGCTGCCTGTTTCTTTGCGGCGGGGCGGTTGAGCAACAGACGGGCACGGCCGAGCTTGAGGAACTGGGCGGACTGGGCGAGAAGATGCCGTTGACCTTTACGGCGGCGCTCATTGCCGCCCTGAGCATTTCCGGGATACCGCCCCTGAACGGATTCGTGTCGAAGTGGATGGTATATCAGGGCTTGATAGAGGCTGGGACCGGGCCTGAAGCCGGCGGGGCGGCCAGATTATGGCCCATCTGGCTGGTTGCCGCTATGTTTGGAAGCGCGCTGACTCTCGCATCGTTTGTCAAGATCATACACTCGATATTCCTGTCTCGCCTGCCGGACAAACTGAAAGGCGTAAGAGAAGTCTCGGCGCTGATGTTTGTTCCGGCGCTCGTGCTTGCGTTTCTGTGCGTGTTTTTTGGGATATTCTATTACGTGCCGTTGAAGGCATTCATTTATCCGGCTTTGGGAATTGAGGCTGACGCGGAGATTCTGAGCACGTGGGGTTCGGGGGTGGCCACAATCCTGATATTGGTTGGTATCGGCGTTGGCGTGCTGATAGTGCTTATCGGCGGGCTGTTCGCCAAGAAGGTCAGAATTGTTCCGACGTGGACGTGCGGCGAAAAGCAGGCAAATGATGATATGATTATTCCGGGGACGCATTTCTATAAGACGGTTTCTTCTATGGGAGGGTTGCGGCAGCTTTATTCCGGGCAGGAGAAGGGGTACTTTGATCCGTACGACCAGGGCGGGAAGGTCGGGCTGGCCCTGACGAATTTTCTCAAGTGGCTGCACTGCGGGATTCTGCCGGTATATCTGACCTGGGTGACTCTTGGATTGTTGATAGTCCTGTTTGCAGTTTGCAGAATCTGGTGAGGCTTGTTATGGCTGTCTTCTATGTCTTAATGCTGTTTATGGTCATCGCGGCGATTATTGCGGTGGAGACCAAAGACCTGCTGAGCTCGATAATATGCGTTGGCGCCATCGGCGCGGGCGGTTCACTGATGTTCTTGCTCCTGCTGGCGCCAGACATAGCCATTACCCAGATCGTGGTGGAGGTCTTGGGGCTGATTGTTATGATACGCGCGACAATTTCGCGCGACCTGACATTTATTACCGGCGACAGGGAGTTTTTCGGGACGGTTGTCTCGGTGGTCATTATCTTCGTAATCCTTCTGGCGGGCGTCGAGATTCTTCAGGGTCTGCCTGAATTTGGGACACCTGTCTATGCAAAGATAGACGGCTCGCCTTCCCAGAGGTACGTGCAGAAAGGGCTGGCGGAAACCGGAGCGGCAAATATCGTGGCGGCGGTGATTCTGGATTATCGCGCCTATGATACGCTCGGTGAGGCAACGGTCCTTTTCACGTCGATTGTGGGGGCAACGGTTATACTTCGGGCAAAGAGCAGAAAGCTTGTAGAGGAACCAGACAAATGAGCAGCCCCGCTGGAGATATTGCGGCAAAGTGATAATGCATTGGTGAGAGATGATAATATGCAACAAAAAGAGCTGAATTCCAGTATGAGGCCGAAGGGGGAAATCTCCCACGGGGTGAAAGGGATGACGGTAATAGTGAAGACGGTCGCCAGTTGGGTGAAGGTGCTGATTTTTCTATTCGGGATTAACATTGTTCTGTTCGGTCATCTTACCCCGGGCGGCGGTTTTGCCGGCGGTGTGATTCTGGCTTCTTCCTACGTGTTGCTTATGCTGGCATTTGGCAGAGAGTTTGCGGAGGAGAATTTGCCTTTGCCTCTTGCCTCAAAGCTTGATTGCCTGGGGGCGTTTATGTTTGCTTTGATAGCGGTTTTGGGAGTGGTCTTTGGCGGGTCGTTCTTCCTCAATTTCCTCTTTCAGAAGTATCTGCCCGGCCATGCGTTGCATCTTGTAAGCGCCGGCATCATACCGCTATGTAATATCGCTATCGGGTTGAAGGTTGGCGCATCGCTGTTTCTGGTGATTTTGATGCTTTCGGTAAGTTGTAAAGGCACAGAGTGATGGTTTGAGTAGCTAAACGATAGGAGCGAGAAAACGATGCTTTATGCGTTATGCTTTTTGCTGTTTATGGTCGGGCTGTACTGTGCGGTTGTGAAAAAGAACATGGTCAAGATTGTGATCGGCCTGGCGATTATGGAATATGCCGTCAACCTCTTCCTGATTATGCTTGGCTATCGCGCAGGCGGCGCGGCGCCGATTATCGACAGGACTTACCTGGAAGTGGGGACAGACAAGGTTGCTGCCAACTTCATCAATACCTCGGTTGACCCCCTGCCGCAGGCACTTGTCCTTACTGCAATCGTTATCAGCTTAGGTTCGCTGGCCCTCATAATCTCGATATGTATCAGAATCTATGGAAAATATGGCACCTTTGACATTACCGAGATAAGGAGGTTGAAAGGATGACCAAAGTCCTGCCTGCCTTTGTTGTGATTCCACTGGCAACAGCATTTATCCTGCCTGTCTTGGGCAAGAAAGGCAAAAATGTTGCAACTGTTTTAGCTAATCTGGTAACAATTACACTGCTTGTGTTGGCGATTGCCTGTATCGGCAAATCAGGCGTTTATCAGGTGGGTAATTGGTCTATTCGCGTCGGTATTATCCTTGTTCTCGATGGGTTAAGCTCCCTTATGCTTTTAGCGATCAACCTTGTTAGCGCTGCCGCGATGCTATTTAGCGCAAGATATATGGAGCAATACACAGCCAAGTCAAAATACCTCAGTTTGTTTGTGCTTATGGTTGCAGGTATGAACGGCGTGGTGCTTTCCGGCGACCTCTTTAACCTGTTTGTTTTCCTGGAAATTGCTTCGCTGGCATCTTATGCTCTGGTTGGCTTCGGCTGTGGGGAAGAAGAACTTGAAGCATCGTTCAAATATATGGTCCTCGGCAGCGTTGCTTCTTCGTTTATACTTTTTGCGATTGCCCTTGTTTATGGCAACACCGCCTACCTTAATATGGCCTGCATTGCAAAAGCTATTCAAAGCTCAGGCCTGAATGCCGGCCTTACCTTTGCTCTCGCCTTATTTATTGTCGGGTTTGGTCTGAAGGCAGCGTTAGTGCCATTCCACGCTTGGCTGCCCGATGCACACCCATCAGCTCCTGCTCCAATTTCTGCTATGCTTTCCGGAATTATCATAAAGACTCTCGGGGTTTACGCCCTCACCCGCATCGTCTTTAACATCTTTGGTGTGTCGGTTTCAGTCGGCTGGCTTTTAGTTACGCTTGGGCTTTTGAGTATGATTGCCGGGGCATTTTTAGCAATAGGCCAGTGGGATTTCAAACGGCTCTTAGCTTATTCGAGCATCAGCCAGGTTGGCTATGTTGTTCTTGGTATCGGTCTTGGCGCAACCTTACTTGCCAAAAAAGCTAATCCGGCCTGGGCTTCTCTTGCTCTGTTGGGCGGACTGTTTCATCTTGTCAACCACGCGGTGTATAAATCCTTGTTGTTCTTGACCAGCGGCTCGGTAGAAATGTCAACCGGCACAAGGCAGCTAAAGGAAATGGGCGGCCTTGCCCAGAGATTGCCTGTAACCCGAACAACCTGCACGGTAGCCTCCGCATCTATTGCCGGCATCCCGCCTTTTAGCGGATTCTGGAGTAAACTGATTCTGGTAATCGCAGCAGTCCAGGCCGGTCTTTACTGGATTGCAGCAATCTTAGTTTTTGTAAGTTTGTGCACATTGATTATGTATCTGAAGGTTCAAAGATTTGCTTTTCTTGGTGAGCTGCCCGAAAACCTCCGGGAGATAAAAGAAAATAAAGGGACTATGCTGGTTGCAATGGTAGTTTTGGCTCTTCTTTGTGTGGTTATGGGATTGTTGGTAATAATCCCATCTTTAAGAGATAGCATCCTTAAGCCCGCTGTCGATGTGCTAACTGTGGGGCCGAAACATTGGGAAATAGCCGGCATATTAAAGATGTAAGTAATACAGGGTAAAAGGTTATGAGGCGATTGATCTATTTCGTTTTGGCGTTTATCGTTTGGGTCGCAGTGGCCTGGCCGTTCGTCGATGGCCGCGTCGATGTCCAGGTGGTGGTGGCGGGTCTGATAGCGTCCTTTCTTGCGGCAATCCTGTTTCACGAGATGTTGCCCAAGGAGCACCACGTGTTTATTTCGCCTGTGCGGGTGTTCTGGTTTCTGGCCTACGTGCCTGTGTTTGTCTATTTTCTCATAAGGGCCAACTTCGATGTTGTCTATCGCGCACTGCATCCGAAGATGCCGATAAGGCCGGGGATAGTGAAGATAAGAACGAATCTCAAGACGGACTCCGCAATTACCGCCCTGGCCAATTCCATCACTCTGACGCCTGGGACTATGACGGTGGACGTGACGGACGACGGTTTTCTGTACATTCATTGGATAAATGTCAAGTCGGATGACATCGAGCAGGCAACGAAGTCTATCTCACAGACGTTTGAGTGGTTCATCGCAAGGATTTTTGAATAGAAAGAGGTTGCCGTGATAACGCTATTCTACATAGGTTTGTGCGTGTGTTGTTTCCTGTGCCTTTACCGAATAGGTCGTGGTCCGACGGCGCCGGACCGGACGGTAGCTATTGACATATTGGGCATTGTGATAGTTGGGTTCACCGGCCTGCTGGGGGTGGTTACCGGGAAGGACTTCTATCTCAACGTAGCTCTTGCGTGGGCATTGCTTAGCTTCATAGGCACTATTGCATTGGCGAAGTTTTTGGAGGGCAGAAGTTTCGATGAGTGATATTATTGGATACATACTGATAGGAATTGGAATTCTGTTCGACATATTCGGGTGCATCGGGCTGGTTCGGTTCCCTGATGTCTATAACCGTCTGCAGGCTGCGACGAAGTGCGTGACTCTGGGGACGATTTTGCTTTTGGTGGGTGTTGCGGTTATCGCCGGGTGGGGAGCGATGGCCGCCAAGGCGGCTATCTGCGCGGTGTTTATCTTGATAACTTCTCCTACGGCTGCCCACGCTATCGCGAAGGGGGCTTACGCGGCCGGGGTGCAACTGTGGGAAGGCAGCGTTGTCGATAAGTACGCAGACGCCGGCAAGAAGAACCCGTAGTCTGTAGAAGAAACCGACCTGGCCGGGTTCGATACAGCCGGGCGGGAGCTGAAGTGTAGGAGTCTGAAATTGCGTTGGCCAAAACTAAGAGAGTTGAAGGAAGCCGTTATAGCAGTATCTTCGACGCTGTCGGGACGTCGATTCACGACTAAGTTTCCGGCGGTCCCTTGCGAAGTGCCGGAAAGATACAGGGGCAAGCCCGAGTTCAATCTGGATACGTGCATTGGCTGCGGCGCGTGCGTGAACGTGTGCCCGTCGCCGGGGTGCCTGACTATGGTTGATGACCTCGAAGCCGATCCGCCGGTCAGAAGGATCAGCCACCGATATGACACCTGCATCTTCTGCGGCAACTGCCAGGACAACTGCACCACCGAGACAGGGATAAAGCTGTCCAATAAGTGGGACCTGGCCACTCTGAACAGGGAAGAGACGCTCGAGACTCATGAATTCGAGCTTCAAATGTGCGAAAAGTGCGGGGCGATGATAGGGACGAAG
>Ga0299915_10002736_pt1 | contig 12835 bp, 6 predicted proteins | sample RVTome_13_FD_200263 | JGI IMG/M metagenome (GOLD analysis project Ga0299915, IMG submission 200263) | Soil microbial communities from uranium-contaminated site in the Upper Colorado River Basin, Wyoming, United States - RVT92D227 (version 2) ...
GGGGTGGAGAGGACCTTATGGATCCAAATTCCAGACGGGCCAAGAAAGACAAAGTCGGTGAAGGTTCCGCCCGTATCGATGCCGACTCGGATCATCGCTGCGTCTTCGAAGACAAATACCTATCATGTTTCCACCTTTTTTTCCAGCGGAGAAGCATCCCCAATTCCATGATGGCTGAAGATGAGGATGGGCGGCGTGGCGCTAGCTCCTGAAGCCTGAGCCTTGACGAGGAGATTTCTGCTCTATTTTTTTTGACAGGAAATCCTTTCTCGTGATACCCTTCATGTGGTAGGGGAGAAATCAATGAACAGAGAAAGAGCGCCAGCCATCGTTTTCGTGTTGGCTTGTCTTTCCATGATCATCCCGGCGTTGGCAGCGGGTCAAGAAAGGCCGCAAGAAGAAGTGACAGTCACCGTAGTAGAGGTCCCCGTCCGTGTGCTGCTGAAGGGCGAGGCCGTTAAGGATTTGACCAAAGGAGACTTCGAAATCTATGAGAACGGAGTCAAACAGGAGATCACCCAGTTCGAGGTCATCTCCCGGAAAATCACCGCGCCGGCCCTTCCGACGCCTCCGGTCCTGGGCCAGAAACCAAAGACTCAGAAAAGGCTCTTCCTCCTCATCTTCAACATCTTCGACTACGACGACTCTGTCGGAGAGGCCGTCGATTACTTTTTCCGGGATATTTTCCAGCCTGGGGATCAAGTCGTCGTCCTGACCCAAGGCCGTGTCCTGGACATCCAAAGGGGAAAAGGGGTCGAGGAGCTTATCGCCGGAGTCAAGGATTCGTTGCGCAAGTTCAAGGCCATCTCCACGGCCGCGGCCATCAAGAACTTCCGGGACATCAGTTACGAAGCCGACGTGCTGCTCAGCCAGCTTCGAGGTCTTAGCGGAGGACTCGAATCCATTGCCCCGACCATGATCCGTTTTTTTGAAAAATATCAGCGGACCTGGGAAGATTACCGCCGCCAGTTCCTCGAACTGGATGTGGATTTTTACCAGAGGCTGATCAAGAGACTCAAATCCGTCGAAGGAGACAAATGGGCCATCAGTTTTCAGCAGCGGGAAATGTTTCCCAAAATCAAGAACGCCTCCCGCCTGGATAATGAAATCAGAGGCTGGATCGATACTCAGCTTGACCCGCAGAAGCAGGTCGAGGCCAGGCTGGTCCAGGCCCGCCAGCAGGAACTTCAGAGAACCTTTGATTTTTCCGGGCGGGTCAACGCGGCCGCCCTGAGCGATCTTTTCCTCGCCGCCGACTTCACTTATCATCTCATTCTGATGAGATCGTCCAGAACCGTCTTTTCCCAGGACCTCGAGCTCAGTGAGGTCGGACAGGATTATGAGGAGGCGCTGACCAGGATCAGCTGTTCGACGGGCGGCTATTCAGCCTTCTCCAACCAGGCGGCAGCGGCGCTGCGAGAGGCGTCAGAGCTCGAAGACTTCCATTATCTCCTTGTTTATTCTCCTCGGGAGAGTTCGGGCGGGAAAAAGAGGAATATTGAAGTTAAAGTGAATCGGGGCGGGGTCGATATGGTCTATCTCAAAAATTACCTTGAGGCCGGCCCGCCCCAGGTCGCCGTAGCGGATTTCAAGGTCGACGGCAAGGCCGTCAGCTTTTCCCTCCGCCACTGCCAGATGACGCGGACCAATGACCAACGACGGGGAGTGGCCGATGTCAAGATCACGATTTTCGACGAGGGCTCAAACAAGGTCTTCGACGAAGGGAAAACCCTGGACCTCATCAAGGATGAAACCCACATATCCCTAAATTTCGACTGGCTGAAGCCGGGGACCTACTTCATCGTCATCCAGGCGGTCGACCGCGTGGCCAACCAGTCGGATGTCTATTCGGGGCTGATCAAGCTGTAGATTATTTCAGCTCTTTTTCGACCCGGGCGGCCAGCTCTCTGATGTCTTTCTGCTCGGGATTCAGGCGGAGCGAAGCATTGAGCGCGGCCATAGCTTCCTTCTTCTGCCCGGTCTTGTAATAACAGAAACCCAGGGAATTCAAGAGGCGGGTGTCGCTATTATAAATCCTGTTGCCATCGAGCAGGCTCTCGATGGCCGCGCCGTATTCGCCTTTGCCCTCGAGCGCCCGGCCCTTGACCAGAAAATAGTCGAATTTCTGCGACTCGTCCCCGCTCAGCCGCTCGATCATCTCCAGGGCGGAGTCAAATTTTCCCGCCTTCACCTGGAAATTGGCGTAGACGACGATCCCCGGCTTGAAGCTCGGGGCCAGGGCAAGGGCTTTCTCGAAGCAGGCCTCGGCCTTCCCCGTCTCGCTGACCCGGTCATACTGGTCGGCCAGGATGTGGTAATAGAGGAAGAGGTTGGCCAGGGAAAAGCTTTTGGACAGGGTAACCGGCCGGGAAAGCGCCGCCTGCGGCGAAACGATGAATTTGGAGGACGCCTCGGCGATCGTATCTGCCCGGCTCCCCTTCAAAACCAGCTTGAGCTCATAGTAATCCGGGGCGAGCTCCCGGACCGAAATCACCTGGGAGATTCCGATCACCCGGTTGAACGGGAATTCTTTGGTTTTGATGGAGATGGACTTTCTCACCGGGTCCTTTTCCCTGAGCCCGCTGATGAGGATCTCCACCAGGCCTTCGCGCCAGACTTCCTCGGTCAGGTCCGTCAGGGTGAAAAACATAGCCGGGTTGTCCGTCAGGGTGAAGGTGTTGGCGGGATCCACAAAAAGCTGTTTGTCCATGAACTTGAACGGCGTCTGCGACTCGCTCGGCAAATTCTGGACATTGTAGCCCAGGACGGGCCCCAGGATTCGGGGTGAGCCGGATGGGGCCGGCACGTCGATCGCTTTCTCGTATACAGTAAACTCTTTGCCCACCGAATTCTGGAGGAGCACCGTCAGTTCATACCGGCCCTCGACGACCGGAAAAACATCCTGCAGAGCGACGCCGTTGGCCTCGACATTGGCCAGCCTGTCCGGGTCGAAATAAAACGGAAAGTCCTTAGGATACTGGTAAATGATTTTCTCTCCCTGGCGCAGGCTGACGTCCAGCTTGAAATTGCAGTAATACTGGTCCTTGGGCTCGTAGTAAGCAACGGAAATCTTTTTCGGCGCTACAGAGAAATGGCAGAACGAGATCCCCAGGATCGGCTCGTTGACGACGGCCGCTACGGCCGCGCTCTCGATGTAATTCGTCAGGTACTCCGTGCTGACGATGCCCTTGTAATCCAGGAAATGGGTAGCATAGGACGGGCTGATGTTCTTTCTAGGCGACTCGAAGATGTCGGCCAGGATTATATTGCTCTGCGGCGAGGGCTGGAAATTGTAAGGATACTGCCCAGGAATCATGGAGATGGCAACGTTGGCCAGAGTCGGAGCCAGTTCCTTGATTTTCTCGTATTGGGCCTGGTAGTCGGTGATGTCGATTCCCTTGGGGTCGACGAGCAGGCTCAGGGGCCCGTCCGAGGTCGGGTTGTAGAGCTTGAACTCGCCCGAGCCGCCGCGCTGGAAAAAGACGAGGGCAAAATAGGTCGGAAGTCCCTTGGCGCGGTCGCCGTAATAATACCAGACCCGGCAGGGATGGATGCCGGCCGTGCCCTCGAACCGTTCGTCGCTGGACGGCGGCCCGAGGATGATATGGAACCGGCCCATGTCGGTCATCCAGCCCTCCCGGGTCGTTCCCCTCCGGTAATATGTGTTGGCGTAATTGAACCGCTTGACGTGCTCGTCCCTGAACTCGTTCTGCGGTGTCCCCGGAGTCGGGTCGCGCTGCTTCCAGAAGGACTCCATAAAGACGTCCCTATCGCGATCGGTGGCGAGCTGCAGGAAGACATCTTTTTCCTTTTGAAGGATGATGTAGCTCACCAGTTTCAGCCACTCCTGGTACTGAGGAGGAAGGTCTCTTTCCTTGATCGTCTGGCCGGCCGAACCGATGGAAAAGAGCATCGTCACGGCGAGGAGCAGCGCGATGAGGCAATCCCGATGAGATGGCTTCGCTGCCGCTCGCGAGGACACGGTGGCTTTCAGGATGAATGACATCGGCATTTTCATTGTCAGCAACATTATTTGCATTTGGCGATCAGGTCATCGAGCCTTTTTTTCTCCTGCTCCGGCAGGGCCGCGTAGAATTGCTCTTTATACCGGCCAAGATAAACCAGCGCCTGTGCTTTATCGCCCTTGACGAGATTGGCCAGGCCCAGGTTGTAGAGGGCGAAGGCATGGTCCGGTTTGATCTCGACCGCTTTTTGCCAATTGGCGATCGCCCCGTCCAGGTCGCCCGCCTGGCGCAGGGCCACACCGAGACCGTTGTAGGCGGATGGATAGTTCGGGTCGAGCTCGATCGCCCGCTTGAAGTTGGCAATAGTCTTGTCGTAAGAGGGCCTCTCCTTGGACTTGAGAAAGATCGAAAAATGAAGCGCACCCAGGTTGTTGAAGATAACAGGGTAGTTGTCGTCAAGAGCCAGCGCCCGTTCGTAGGCCTTGAGGGCTTCCTCGTAAGAGCCTTTGTGATAATAAGCGACACCCAGGTAGTTCCAGACCTCGGGATCGTAATCGATCAGGGACAGCGTTTTCTTCAGCATCTCGATGGCGGCATCGTAGGCCCTGACTTCCACCAGGAAGATGCCGTAGGTCGACAGGATCTTGATGCTCTTCGGGTTGTTCTCGACGCCCTCCCTGAGGACGGCGACGGCCTCTTTCAATTTCGTCTGGTCTTTGTAAATGGTGGCCAGATAAGAATACGCCAGGTCAAAATCCTTCCTCTCGGCGATGATTCCGCGCAGGAGCGTCGCGCCCTCTTCGAGTTCGCCGCGGTGATAAGCGGCCATGGCTTTCTGGAGCATGTTCTGATAGGACAGCAGGATTTTCAGGTCATCCTGAGGGGCGAAATTCTTCTCGACCAGCGCTTGAGGGCTCGAGACATAGCCGAGGCTCTGCAGGCGCTCCCGTGCTTCGCGGTCGATGTTCCGGCTTTTTGCCGACTGCGAGGCAGACAAATCGGCGATGATGCGGCTGAGTTTCGCCCTGTATCTATCCAAGTTCCTCTTTTCCGCCAGGTTCACCGTCTCATCGAAATCGGCGGCAAGGTCATAGACCTCGGGAATCGGCGTTTCGATGAATTTCTCCTCTCCTTCGATAAAGCCCTGAAGCGGCGCCCAGCCGCGGCTGTAATAAGGATAGAGCGATTCAAAATAGATCGGCCGCCCGGGCAACTTCTTTCCCTGGATGGCTGGGAAAAGCGAGACCCCTTGGAGAAGTGGAGATTTCTCAACTCCCAAGACGTCGCAGACGGTCGGAAAGATATCGATGTGGGCGGCGTTCTGATCCACTCGAGCCCGCTTGCTTCCGGGAAAAGTGATGATCAAAGGGATCTGAATGGTCGCGTTATAGGCAAAGTAGCCGTGTGTCGATTCGCCATGCTGGTTGAGGGATTCCCCGTGGTCGCCGGTGAATGCGACCAGCGTGTTCTGGGCGAGGTTCCTGTCCTCGAGGAAAGCCAGCAGCCTGCCCAGAGCGAAATCGACATAGGCCACCTCGCCGTCGTACGGCCGCTCCTTAAACTGGGAGAGAAAGGGCTCGGGCGGCAGATATCTCTGGTGAGGATCGAAGCAATGAACCCAGAGGAACCATTTCTGGCCCCGGCTTCGGCCGGCGAGCCAGGCGAGCGCCTGCTCCACGACCGCTTCGGCCTTCCGCTCGACATAAGTGAATTCCTGGTTGGCCGGCGTGCCGTAGTTGTCATCATAAACATCGAATCCCCGGGTCAGGCCGAACCGGGAGTCTAGGGGAAAGGCGCCGACGAATGCGGCCGTGGCATAACCGTAAGTCTTGAGATGAGAGGCCAGCGTCTCGAATTTCTTGTCGACGACGAAATTCGCGTTGTCATGAACGCCGTGGCCGAGCGGCGTCATTCCCAGCAGGATGTTGGTGTGGGAGGGCAGGGTGGTCGGAGTGTGAGCAAAGGCCCTGGCGAAAAGCGGTCCCTTCGCGGCCAGGCTGTCGATGTTCGGCGTCTGCACCCGGTCACTGCCATAGCAGCTCAGCCGGTCGGCCCGCAGCGTATCGACGGTGATCAGAAGGACGTTCCAAGGGTTTTTGGGCGGATCCTTTTTGGCCGGCTGGGGGCCGGAAAAAGAGGAAAGAAGGAGCCAGACTACGAACGCGCTGCTGAAAACGCGAAAGAGCTTCATCACTTCATCATTTCTTCTTGAGGAACTCGATAAAATCCTTCACCTGGTCGGCGCGGCCTGAAGATGAGTCGTGCTTCAGGTAATCTTCAAAGCTGGCGATGGCGTCGGGATAGTTGTTCATGGCCAGATAGGTCAGCCCGAGATAGTAGATGGCATCCAGGAAATCGGGCTGGATCTCGGCCGCCTTTCTGTAATATTTCAGGGCCTGGTCGAACTTCGACTGCTTGTAAAAATTCGACCCGAGGTTGAACAGCACCATTTGGTCGGCGATCTTCTCGAAATCGATCCTGTTGTACCACTCCATGGCCTTTTCGTCCTGGCCGCGGTTGGCGTAGCTGTTGCCGATCAGCAGCAAGGCGTCCGCGTTCTCCGGGTCTTTATCCAGGACCTTCCGATAATATTCCTCGGCCTGGTCGTATTTCTGGAGTTGAAAATAACAGTTTCCGATATTCTTATAGATTACATAGGCCTCGGGATTGGCTTCGATAATAACCTGGTAGGCGGCGATAGCGTCTTCGTATCTCTGCCCCTCATACAGGGCATTTCCCTCATTCAAAGCCGCCTTGAGTTCCTCCGTGATGAGCAACCCCTCCATTTTTTCCATCCGGATTTCGATCGGCTTGTTCCGATCGAACTCCTTGATCTCGGCGCTCAGTTTTTTCGGCATGTAGCCGGGCTTCTCGAAATCGAGGTTCCATGTTCCGCCCCTGATATAATTCGCCTTCCACTCGCCGTCCTTGTCCGTTTCCGTTTCGAACCCCGACTGGCCTTTGAGCGAGAAGAGCTTGACCTTGACGCCGGGGAGAGGCTTGCCGTCCTGGTCGGTCACCCGGCCGGTGATGCGTCCCTGGCCTTTATAGCCCTGGCCAAAACTTGCGGCTGTCATTATCATCAAGATCGCGCCAAAAAATAAAATTCGCGCCTTCATCGGCCACCTCCGTTTTTATTTTATCATCTTTAGGGCATGTAAAGAAGCCCCTCATCGGACCTCCTCACCCCGACCCTCTCCCGCCAGGGGAAAGGGTTTATTTTTCCCTATCGCGTTTTTGAAAAATTTCTCACAAAAATAAAAAAGGGGACGGTCCTCATAAAGGACCGTCCCCTTGAATGTCTGCTTGAACTCGAGCTTAGAACGAGAACCGGGCTCCGAAGCGGAAGACTCTGGGGTTGAGGATGCGCAGGTCCCGGCCGAAATTGGCTGAAGTGATCCGCGTTTCCTGCTTCAAAGCGTGCGCGGAGTTGGTGATGTTGAAGGCGTCAACGCCCAGGGCCACAGTCGCTGTGTCGGCGATCTGGAATAGCTTCTCCAGCCTGAAGTTGAGAACCCAGAAGGCCGGCAGCCGCTCGTCTCCGAACTTTCCGCCGCCGCCCGGGCTTCCGTAGATGCTGGAGACTCCGATTCCCGGCCTGTTCACGCGGACATCCGTGAGCTTGACATAGCCTTCGCGCACCACGATAACGGTGCTGAAATTGACGCCGTAAGGAAGCTGCACGAGACCGGAGAGCTTGCCCATCCACCTCGAGTTGACATAGATGCCGCTCAACCCGGAGCCGCCGCTGCCAGGCGCCACGACACCGCCGTCATAGTACTCGGTGTTGGTCGGGTCGACAATATCGCCCTCGTAGTGCTGTTTCCAATCCGAATAGGTGAAGGATGCGTCCATCATCCACTTGTTGGACAGTCGTTTGGTGAAGACGATCTGACCGGCGACATACTGGGTGTATCGGTTGGGATAGTTCAATCTGTACTGGTTGGGATAGAACCTGTAGCGACCATAATATTCATAATTCACTTCCGGAGCAGTTCCAGCGGGGTAATAGTTCGAAGAATCTTCGATTGTTCCATCGGCCAGCATTCTCCTGCTCCATTCCTCATGGTGCTGTCTCTTGTAGAAGAACTCCAGACGGGCGGCAAAATCGGTCAGGACTTCCTTTTCGTAGGAGACGTTGAATTCGTCGAGAAGGGGGGATTTGAAGCCGGGATCATACTTGTTCCGAAGCGACAGGCTGGTTGGATTGTCCGGGTCGAACCCGCCGTACCACAACCAGTAATTGGGATCATTCACATCCTTCAGCTCGCCCGTATCCCAATCGTAACCGAAGAGCTCGCTGCTGGTGACGCGGCCGTCGCCGTTGAAATCCTGCCAGATGACGTCGACCTCGGTCCAGCCCACCGGATTGATAAAATCGGCCAGGCCAAAACCGGACTGCGAGCCGTACCTGGCGACGGAGAGCTTGAGGATGTCTTTACCGGTCCCAAAGATGTCCCAGACCAGGCTCAACCTCGGCGATAACGTCTTCCATTTCACTCCCGGGTCGATTTCGCTCACGCTCAACGTCTGCATGTATTGGGACAGCCAGGGAGACCCAGGAATTTCGTACGCGTTGACGACGGACGATTCGACATCGTACCTGACACCGAGGTTCAGGGCCAGCCGGCCGAAAGTGGCTGTGTCCTGGAGGAAGAACGAATAGCGCTTGAACCCGTAATTGATATTGTAATCTCTATACAGCCACGCTTCCCACCATTCTCCCAGCGGAAGGCTGCTGTCGGGACCGTAGTAGCGCAGCGTCAGGTTGCCCTCATACAGGTCGAAAGTGGTCACGGTGGAAGTGACATAGTCGACTCCAAACTTCCACTCATGGTCGGCGCCGAGCACATCTTCCAGGAACAGGTTGCCGCTCAGGTTCAAATTGAGCTGATTCCGATCCGTCCCGTAGTCATCGATATTTCCCGAGACGTAGAATTCGGGATAGTTCACGACTGTCATATATTGACCGGACCCGTCGGCCGTTCTCTTCCCTTTAGTCGGCTGCAGGTTGAACCCACCGTTGGTGTAGATGCCCTTGAGGTTGAGGTAGAGATTCCCAAAAGTCTGGTCGATCTCGCCTTTCCAGAGATAGCCGGGACCGGTCTGGTTCCAGACGGTTTCCGGCCCCTGCTGAGTGGCGTCCCAGGCTGTTCGGCCCCACTTCTCCTTATTGTCGTACTCGACGAACCCTTCCATCCGGGTCGAAGAAGTGAGCTGGAAGTTCAGCTTGGCATAGCCGGAGGCGAGCCAGGTCTTGTCCGTCGTGGCGGCTAAAGTCGTCGCATTGATGTCCTGGATACCCCAGGCCACGTAGAACCAGGCCCTGTCCTTGATCAGCGGTCCGCCGAAGTTGACGCCGTAGAGATAGACGCGGTCGACGCCGGCTGCGGTGTAGCCGAGGTCCTTCAGCGTGCCCTTAACATTGTCCGACTGCCATCTTTTGTCTTCAGCATCCAGATAGAATACGCCGGAATAGGCGTTGCCGCCGCGCTTGCTGACCAGGTTCACCTGGACGCCGCCGGTCTGAGATCTGACGTCGTTGTTGCCGTAGTTGACCTGCAACTCATCGTAGCTGGCGATGTTGAGATAGGCGGGCGCAGCTCCCAGGGCCGAGTTGTCGGTGATGTTGGCGCCGTCGACGTTCCAGGTCTGGTCGCCCCGGCCACCACCGTGGCCGTAATAGGCGGACTGCTGACCACCTTCGTTTCCGCCGACGTCTTCCCGGTCAACGAGCATGCCCGGAATCAAGCTCATAATGACCCAGGGGTTTCGGGCGGTCGGAAGGCTCATGATCATCTGCTCGGTGATGTTGACGCCGACCTGGGTTCTCTTGGTGTCGATGACCGGGGTCTGGCCGACGACCGTGACGCTCTCTTCGAGCGCGGCCTGCTCCATCTGAATGTCGTAAATGACGTCGCGGCCGTAGGAGATGACCTGCTTCTCACGGATGACGGTCTTAAACCCCTGGAGCTCGAACTTGACGGTGTAGTCGAAGCCCACAGGGAGGCTGACGAACCGGAAGTTTCCCTTCTCCGAGGTCGTGACCGTCATCGGGGAGATCTTGCCGCCGGTTAGGGTGACCGAAACACCCGGCAGGGGATTCCCTTCCTGGTCCGTGACGGTTCCCTTCACGGCGCCGAATTCCTGAGCGTAGGAAAAGACGCCGAGAAGGGCAATTAAGGAGATTAAGACAAAGGTTTTCTTCAATTCACTCTCCTTTTGCCCGCGCCGTTGGGCGGGGCATACCAGAAAATCCATTCCCTTGAGTGAGCTGCCTCACTCAGCCTTGAGATTGATCGAAAAAACGTGACTTCCCCTTCATCACCTCCTTCCGAAAATTTTCCATTAACCGCCTACCAAAAACATTGCAATATTTATGCCAAAACCAAGGCCAGAATCAGAACATGGAAATATATTATTTTCAACCATTTATATCATGAAGGGTGAAGGGCGAGGAAGCCCGGCATCCAACTTATTGGATAGTATCCAATTATTTGGATATTTCTTAATTTCGGCAGTTCTCGATGAGGCGGTCGAGTTTGGCCTTCTCCCCCGGGGGAGGGTATCCGAACTCCGGCTTCAAAAAAGCCGCGCGCTTAGCCCAAGAATTTTCGTTTCTTAATCCAGCGTTCGCGCAGACGGATCGAGTCCAGGCCGACGTTATATCCCTTCGAAAAGAGGTTCTTCCCGCGGCCCTCCAGTTTTAGGGTGTGTTTGCCCGGCGCCAGCTTGAAGCTTCCCAAGTAGCTGTCCTTAACCTGGAGGTTCTTGGAATAGAAATCGTAGTCCTGGATCTTCTGTCCGGCCATGTAATCCGCCGGCTGGCGGACGTTCTTTCCGTCGAGGTAGATCCGGTAGACCCCGAAGTCTTCAGCATAGGTGAAACGCAGGATCAGGCCGCGATACTCTTCTTTCTCCACCTGAAATTCCACTTCGAGCATTGGATCCTCGCTCGCGGGCTGGAACAGCAACTGGCCCTCGCCGGTCCAGTCATAGCCTTTCTGGACTTCGACGAGACCCGGAGAATGCTTGGCCGCGGGCGCCAGCGTCTGGCCCTCGATGATGACATCGAGATTGGGGAAGATGCGTTGGGCAAGAGGCGGGATCTGAGTGTATCTCTTGGGCTGGCCGACTTGGTACCAAAAGGCGACGGTGGCCATATCATCCTCGCGCTCGACATGGCCCTCGACCTTGCCGCTTTCGGTCTCGTCCTCGCTCATCCAGCCTGTGTGCTCAATCTCGAACCGGAGGGACTTGGAGAACTTCACCGGGTCGGCGATGTGCCAGCGATAAAGACAGTACTCCACCCCCAGGTCCTCGAAGTCCTCGCTCATGTAGGTGCAGCCGAAATAGGGAAATTGGCTTTGATTCAGGCCCCAGGCCATCAGGAAATAGTCTTCGGTCCCCGTGCCCTGGATGCTCGGTTTTTGATCGCCGTCAATGGTAAACCGCGCGTCCCCTTCGCCGAACCAGAACGGGCTCCGCGACCGGGCCGACATGACGGTCCCGACGTAGTGGCCTTCCCCCTCGGCATCGAATATCAGGTAATCCCCGCCCGTTTTCTCGGGGAATTCGTTCCGGTACTGGGCGCAGAAATAGGCCGCCCTTTCGGGGAGGGGTTCCTCGGTATAGTCGATATGATAATAAAAGCTGCGGACGTTCTTGGTTGGATTTTCATTGGTGGCTGTGATGACGGCCCGCTTGTGGAAGGGCATCGGCCAATAACAATTGTAGCCGTCGCCGCCCTCCACCTGGACGGGCACCGACTTGAGCTCCCTTCGGATGCCGAACCCGGCCCCGAAGAAATCGCCGAGCGGAGCCTCGACGGCCGGCTCCTTGGCGTCATCCCAGTACATCCGGATCACGATCTCGTCCGGCCGGGCCGAGCCGCCGGACTCGAGCCAGTTGGGCCGGGCTTCGTTGAATGTCAGCCAGATATGACGGATGACTCCCGGACCCTTGATGTCAGCCAGACCCTTGGTCTCTCCGGACGTGATGTACTTGATCCGGTCTTGGTTGCTGTTCGGGTTCGGGTCGGATGAGGTCACGGCCCGGGCCCGGCCGGGAGAGATCTTCATCAAGTCACCCAGATCCTGCGCCGCGGCCAGATGGATGAATCCAGAAACGACAAGAAGGATGACGAGCGAAAGGCCAAGAAACTTATCGGGCTTTAACATAGCTCCTCCTTTTCGTTGCTTTGAGCTAAGCTCTCGTTGTCTCGATGAGCAGGCCCATGCGTATCGAACTCGCTGCTTCACTCTATCATTCAAGAAACGGGCCGAGCAAGCTCAAACAAGTGTTCGCCTTAGTCCGGAGGTCTAGGCCTGAGAGCCGTTTTCAGGATAGCGGAGTTTTTTAGAGAGGCTTCAGAATTTGGACCTGGGGTCGCGGTCGGCCCGTCTCTGCCGTTCAAGAAGGCTCAGGACGACGGGAACCGACTGGGGCGAGTTGGCCGCTCCCGGACAGCGGACAATGATCCGGGCCATATGTTGGCCGGGTTCGAGACCGGCCGTATGAGCGAGGACGGCGACATCTTTGTTTCCAGAACCGGTGGAAGGCACGCAGCTGAGCCAGGGGGCGTCCGTTTCTATCCTCCAGGTCAACGGGCTGGCCCCGGAAACGGAGATGCCCAGGGGCTTTTTCAACGTCCTGGCCTCGAGAGCGGACGCTATGAAGTGCAGCCCCGACCGGGAGACGCTCAGCCGGACATTATTCAAGAAATCACCGGCATTGCAGGTTCGGGCCCGCATTTCCGCCTCTGTTCTGGTAACCCGACCGACGAGGACCCCCTTCTCCGGGTCGAGCAGGCCGCCGCGGTCGTTGATGGTGTCCCGGGCCTGGACCAGCCAGCGGTCGACGCCCGCGAA
>Ga0299915_10002737_pt1 | contig 12834 bp, 12 predicted proteins | sample RVTome_13_FD_200263 | JGI IMG/M metagenome (GOLD analysis project Ga0299915, IMG submission 200263) | Soil microbial communities from uranium-contaminated site in the Upper Colorado River Basin, Wyoming, United States - RVT92D227 (version 2) ...
CGTGGAGCGGGTGATGGGACTCGAACCCACGAATGGTAGCTTGGGAAGCTACTGCCTTACCACTTGGCGACACCCGCTGGACGGGCAGGATTATAAAGATCCGCCGGAGTGGTGTCAAGCAAGCTCGCGACGGAGCAGATCGAGTGCCATGTTGGCAGCCCACAGCGCGCCATTCGCCGGCGGACCGCCATAGCTAAGCGACGTACTCTGCTCCCCTGCGGGTGTCCTCAAGATCAGCCGTGCCCGCAGGCGATCGGTGGCAGGACGCAGCTGCAACCCGAGTCCGGCCTCGACATGCTGGGCAGATTGGTCCCGGCGAAGTGCATTGTCGAATTCCGCCTCGTCGAAGGTGGAGGGCAGAAGTTGCCCGGAATGGAACGCGGGGTTGCCATCCCCCAGTTGGGCGAGCAGCCGTCCTTCGGTGCCGCTCTCCAACGTCAACAAGCGCCAGCCACGGCGGGCAACGGCGGCCAGCGCTGCCTGGGCCAGCGTCGTCTCGTCGGTGCCGAAGACCGCCTCGCCCAGACGAGACCGCACCTCGGCTTCCACCTGGTCGAGCACCGAACCGGCCGCCTTCTCGTCCTGCGCCTTGACGGTCAGACGGATGTCGACCTGACCTGGATGGGCTGAGAGACCAACCGTCGGATTGGCTCGTTCCTCCAGGTCGTGGACGCGCTCATCGATCCAGGATTCGCCCGCCCCGGAGGTGTGTACCAGGCGCGAGGCGATAATGCCCTGCAGATGCAGGCGCTGGCGCAGATACGGCAGGACGCGCTGCTCCATGAGGGTCGTCATCTCCAGGGGGACACCCGGAAGGGCGACCAGGCATGCGGCCGGCGTCTCGAGATAGAACGCCGGCGCGGTGCCGACCGGATTGGCCAAAGCGACCGCGCCGCGCGGCAAGTAAGCCTGCCTGCGATTGTTCTCCGTTGGTGTCCGTCCGTAGCGCTCGAAGCGCTCCTGGATCTGTTGCCACAACTCGGGGTGGAACTCGAGGGGGACGTCGAAAGCCAGCGCGATCGCCTGGCGCGTGGGATCGTCCACCGTGGGGCCGAGTCCGCCGGTGGTCAAGACGGCCTGCGAGCGGGCCAGCGCCTCGCGCGCCGCCTGGGCAATGCGTTCCGGGTTGTCGCCGACCGTCGAAGTGCGGAACAGATTCAGGCCGATGCTGCGCAAGTAGCGTGCTATGGCGGCCGTATTGGTATCGACGATTTCACCCAGCAGAAGCTCGGTCCCGATCGTCAGGACTTCGGCTTGAGGAGACGGCTCATGCATGTCAGGCTCCGCTGGAATGCTACCACGCGCCCGGGCGGATGGCGCTCGAGATGAGAACCGCGCGGCCGGGCGGCTCAAGCCGGATTGAGGGGACGTGCCGCGGGCGGCCTGTCGGCCGTCGCAGGCAAGGATCGAACGGCCGCCTCTCTCGGGCGGCCGGGTGTGCGATGGGGGCGGTGCGGGTCAGTCTTCGCCGAGGTAGGCTTGCCGGACCATGACGTTGGCCCGCAGATTGGCGGCGGTATCTTCCAACACAATGGCACCGGTTTGCAGCACGTAACCGCGGTGGGCGATTCGGAGGGCCATGTGGGCATTCTGCTCGACGAGCAGAATGGTGGTGCCTTCCTTGTGGTTCAGATCGCGGATGACTTCGAAGATGGTTTCCACCAGGACAGGCGCCAACCCCATCGAAGGTTCGTCCATCAGCAGGATGCGCGGCTTGAGCATCAGACCACGCGCGGTGGCCAGCATCTGCTGCTCGCCGCCGGAAAGGGTCCCGCCCTTCTGCTGCAGGCGCTCGCGCAGACGGGGGAAGAGGCTGAACACCAGATCCATGCGCCGGTCGACCTCCGCCGGATTGGTGACGGTGAAGGCGCCCATCTCCAGGTTTTCGCGGACGGTCAGGCGGGGGAAGATCCCGCGGCCTTCGGGGACATGGCCGACGCCGGCCGCCACGATGACATGCGGCGGGAGTCCGGTGATATCCCGGTCGGCGAGACGGATTCGGCCGGTGCGCGGATGCACCAGGCCCGAGATATTGCGCAGCGTGGTGCTCTTGCCGGCGCCGTTGGCGCCGATCAGGGTGACGATCTCGCCCTGCTCGACGTACAGCGAGATGCCGCGCAGGGCGTGGATGCGGCCGTAGTAGGAGTGAACGTTCTCCAGATCGAGCAGACGCACGACGTTCTCCTATGCGGCGGCTTGCCCTGCGGCGCCGCGTCCCAGGTAGGCCTCGATCACGCGTGGGTTGCTGCGGATCTCGGCCGGCAGGCCCTCGGCGATGACTTCGCCGTAGTCCATCACCGTGATCCGCTCCGAGATCCCCATCACGACGCGCATGTCGTGCTCGATCAGCAGGAGTGTGATTCCCAGCTCATCGCGCACCCGGCGGAACAGCTCGACGGCGGCATCGGTTTCCGCCGGGTTCATCCCGGCTGTCGGCTCATCGAGCAAGAGCAGGCGAGGCGTGGCCGCCAGCGCCCGGGCGACCTCGACGCGGCGCTGCAGGCCATAAGGCAGGTTGCGCGCCAGTTCGTCTCCCACACCGGACAGTCCGACGAACGCCATCAACTCACGCGCTTTGGCCTGCGCCTCTTCCTCCTCTCGGCGAAAGCCGCGGCTGCGGGTCAGGGCGCCGAGCATCGACTGTCGCAGGCGGGCGTGCATGCCCACCAGGGCATTCTCGGTCACCGTCATGTTTCCAAAGAGACGGATATTCTGGAAGGTGCGGGCGATGCCCAGGGCGGCGATCTGGTCCGGCCGCAGGCCGACGAGCGAGCGGCCGGCAAAGTCGATTTCGCCCTCGTTCGGACGATAGATCCCGGTCAGGCTGTTGAAGAAGGTGGTCTTGCCTGCGCCGTTCGGGCCGATGATGCTGACGATCTGGCCTTCCGCCAGGCTGAAGTCCATATGGTTGACGGCCGTCAGGCCGCCGAACCGGTTGGTGACGCCGCGTGTCTCAAGCAGCGTCATGGCGCACCTGCCCATCCCCCGGCTCGACCTCGTCGGCTTCCTCCTTGGCCAACTCCCTCTTGCGGCGCGCCGCAGGAATCAGGCCGGCCGGCCGATAGATCATCATGACGACCAGGATGATGCCGAAAAGCATGCGCTGGTACCTCGCCGGATCGAGCTGGTTGGAGAGGTCCTTCCAAGCGAAGTTGATGATCGGGATGACGGCATCGCTCTGTCGAAGCTGGCTGAGGTAAAGCGACAGACCTTGCAGCACCTGCAGGTTGAGGATGATCACCACCGCCGCTCCGACGATCACGCCGGGGATGCTGCCGATGCCTCCCAGGATGACCATCGAGAGGACGCCGATCGATTGCATAAACGAGAACGACTCGGGGCTGACAAACGTGCGGCTGGCGGCGAAGAGGACGCCCATGCCCCCGGCGAAGGAAGCGCCGGCTGCGAAGGCCGCCAGCTTCATGCGCACCAGCGGGACGCCCATGGCGATGGCCGCGACTTCGTCTTCGCGGATGGCGGTCCAGGCACGCCCGATCTTGGAGTCGTCCAGGCGGCGGGCGACGGTGATCACCACGACGATCACCGCCAGCGCCGCAAAGTAGAAGAACAGGTTGTAGAACTCGGCGTCCGTCACCCGCCGGCCGACGATTGGATCCAGGACGACGCGGATGGCGTCCAACAGCGCCGCAGGCAGCACGGGGCGCTGGATGGGCGTGATCCCCTGGGGACCGTTTGTCAGGTTGAGCGGCTTGTCGAGGTTGTTGGCTAGGACGCGGATGACTTCGCCGAAGCCGAGGGTGACGATGGCCAGGTAGTCCCCGCGCAATCGGAGCACGGGCAGGCCGAGCAGGATGCCGGTCAGCGCGCCCAGCCCGAGCCCCAGGAAGACGAATAGGTAGAACATGTTGCCGGGCAGCAGGAAATGCGCGCCGGGCGGCGCCGTGCCGGGGATAGCGTGCAGCAGCGAAGCCTGCTGTGAACCGAAGAAGGCCCACAGGTATGCGCCGACGGCGTAGAAGGCGACGTAGCCCAGGTCGAGCAGGCCGGCAAAGCCGACCACGATGTTCAGTCCGAGGGCCAGCGCGGCAAAGACGCTGATCTGAAAAGCGACCTCAAGGTAGAAGATGTTGCGCACGCCCACGATGGGCATGAGCACGAGGGTCATCAGGATCGCCAGCGAAAGCTTGGCCAGGTTGCTGAGCTTCAGGTAGTAGATCAGCAACGCCGAAGAAATGAAGATCAGAAAGGCAATCAGCGATCGAGGGCTGAGATAGACCAGCGTCACGCCGACGGCGAGCCAGGCAATCGCCAGCGCATAGGCCGCCGGACCCTGGGAAAACCGCGCCTGGACACTCTGTAAGGAGCGGGAGAGGCGAGCCGGCATCTTCATGCTAGGCCTTTTGCCCGACCTGCTCGCCCAGCAGTCCGGTGGGGCGGAAGATCAGCACCATGATCAGGATGCCGAATGCCAGGATGTCCTTGTACTCTGCCCCGGCGGCGCCCATGGTGAAGGCCGAAAGATATGCCCCGGCGAAGTTCTCCAACATGCCGAGGACAATCCCTCCCAGCAGCGCGCCGGTCAGGTTGCCGATGCCTCCCAGCACGGCTGCGGTGAAGGCTTTCAGGCCGGGGAAGAACCCGACGAACGGATCGATGCGGGTGAACTTCAGCGCGTACAAGACCCCGGCCGCGCCGCCCAGCGCTCCGCCGACGAGGAAAGTCAGGGCAATCATGCGGTTGACGTCGATGCCCATCAGGCTGGCCGTCGGGCGGTCTTGAGCCACGGCGCGGATCGCCTTGCCGATCTTGGTGGCGTTGACCAGGAAATTGAGCGCCATGAGCATCAGCATGGCGCCGACGATCACGATCACCGACTTTACCTGGATGCCGATTTCCAGGTTGCCGTTCGGCAGCGTGATGGACCCGATCATCAGCCTCTGGTCGAAATTGCCGAAGGTGGGAAAGATGCGGTGGAACTGCCCGGTGGTGACGCTTTCAATCAGGCGGATGGCGTCTTGCAGGAAGAAGGAGACGCCGATGGCGGAGATGAGCGGTACCAGGCGTGGGGCGCCGCGCAGCGGCCGATAGGCAATCCGTTCGACGGCCATTGCCAGGACGCCCGCTCCGACCATCCCCGCGGTAATCGCGACTGCCAGCCAGCCGTAGGCCGCCAGATTGCTGAGTCCGCTCAGCCGGCCGGAGGCCTCCAGGGCGATGAGGAGTTCCGTCCCCAGGAAGGCGCCCGTGGCGAAGATCTCACTGTGGGCGAAGTTGATGAACTCGAGGACGCCGTAAACCATCGAGTAGCCCAGGGCAATCGTGGCGTAGACAAAGCCGAGAGTAACGCTGTCAATCAGGACCTGCGGCAGATTGGAGACCGTGAAGGTCAACAAGCTGGTGCCGTTGCGGGCGATCAGCGCCTTGTCGGCGGCCGAGCCCCGCATGACGAGAGACAGCAGCACCATGATCGTGGAGAGAACCAGGCCGCTCCCCAGCACGAAGACGAACATCTGCACCAGCGGCCGGAAGAGCTCACGCAAGTAGACGGACGAGAAGCGTCGCATCACCCACCCGAAATGTCTTCCGGCCCCCTCCACCGGAGGGGGCCGGAAGGGCATGCGTATGGTTACTGTGGAGGTGCGATGTCCAGGGTCTCGGAGACCGGGTTGTCGTTCCACTTCGCGGGATCGGGTGACGCCACCTGGATGACAAAGTACTTGGCGGTTGTCAGGTCACCGATCGAGTTGAAGTTGATCGTCCCGGTGATTCCGGCGAAGTCCTTCAGGGCACGAATGGCGTTGGCGACGGCCGGCCGATCGGGCATCTTCCCGCCGTTGGCCTTGGCGGCATCTTCGATGGCCCTCAGGCAGATGGCCATCGAGTCGTAACCCTGAGCGGCGAACGGCTTGGGGTCAGCGCCATACTTGGCTGCGAAGTCGGTCTGGAACTTGGCCGTGCCGGGGTAGAGCTTGGCCGGGCCGGCGACCGTCGAGTAGTAGGTTCCGCCGCCGGCTACGATTGCATCGCCGGCGATGTTGACCGCCTCGGGTGAGTCGAAGCCGTCATCGGTGACGAACACACCCATGTAGCCCTTCTCGCGCGCCTGCTTGATGAAAACGGCGATCTGGTCGTAGATTCCGCCGAAGAACACGGCGTCCGGATTGGAGGCCAGCATGGGCGTGAGCAAGGCGTCGAAGTTGGCTTTCTCCTCGGTGCCTTCGAAGCCCAGCACCTGCATGCCCTTGGCTTCCGCCTCCTGCTTGAAGAACTCGGCGATACCCTGGCCGTAGGCTGTCTTGTCGTGCAGGACGTAGACGCTCTTGACGCCCTGCGAAGCGGCGAAGTCAGCTGCCACCACGCCCTGGACGTCATCGCGGCCGACGATGCGGTTGACCTCGAGATAGCCGCGCGTCGTCACCTTGGGGTTGGTATTGGCGGGCGAGACATTCGCCAATCCGGCGTTGTGGTATTCCTCGGACGAGGGGATCTGGACGCCGGAGTTGTAGTGCCCGACGATGCACATGACGGCCGGGTCCGAAACGATCTGCTTGGCGTTGGCCACGCCGTTGTCCGGGTTGGCCTGGTCGTCGTAGGGGGCCAGCTGGACATCGAAGCCCATGTCCTTCAGCGGCCCGCTCAACTGCTCCAGAGCCAGTTCGGCGCCGTTCTTGATGTCGACGCCGATGGCCGACTGCCCGCCGGACAGCGGGCTTTGCGTGGCGATCTTAATGGTGCCGCCGCCGGCGGCGCCCCCGCCACAGGCCGCCAAGAGCAGTGTGGCGACCACAACCAGACCCACGATCGTAAAGCTGCGTTTCATGTCTTCTGCCTCCTCCTGAGAGACGTCTGACGACTGTTCATCAATCCAGGTTTGAGACTGCGCACCGCACGCTTATTTGCTCCCCCACGTCCTCCTTCCAACAGCAGGGCTTCTGCGCCCCGGCGCCGTCTGGCAAAGGCGGACCGTCTTTGGGCAGTGCCCGGCGGTCCGCGAGGTAAGCTATTGTACCCCGCTTCGTGCTGGGTCAACTGCCCTGGCTGCCTGGTCTGGCGCGGGTCGTCTAGCCGCCGCCTTCGTGCGACCCCCGACCGCCCCGCTGTGCGTACAGCAGCTCCTCCCGGATGCGCAGGTCCGTGCTGCGGATCTTGACCGTCAGCTCCGCTGCCAAGTTGCGCATCAGCCGAAAGCCGAGCAGGGGTTCACTCTCGCACAGGGAGATGAGGCGGCTGCGCGAGATGACAATCAAGTGGGTGTCGTGAGCGGCGCTGCGCGCCGTGGCGGAGCGCAGCCCCTGGTCGACCAGGGCGATCTCGCCGAAGGACTGGCCCCGCCGCATGACGGCGATCGTCGTCGGGCGCGAGGGTGTTTGAGAGCGGTCGCCGACCAGGGAGGGATCGACCAGGATCTCGACCTCGCCGCGGGCGATGATATACAGTTCATCGCTGGCTGAGTTCTCTTCGAAGACGATCTCGCCGAAGCCGAAACGCTTCTCGAGGCAGATACCGGCCACCGCGTCCAACTGTGCGGGTGTCAGGTCGTAGAAAATGTCGCTTTGTTGCAGCAGTGCTCTGGCAATCATGACCCGCCCTGTCGGCACAGCCCAGTCTAGCAGAAATCAATCGTCTGTCAACGCGTCGAGCAAAAGCCGGCGGGCGCCGGCAAGGTCCCTGCATGCCAGGGGAGTGGACGTCCGAGCGGTGCGCCGCCGACCCCGCATCTCCCGGCCGGGCGAACCCGGCGCAGGCGGATGGCGCGTTCCGCCGGCTTGACGGCCCGTGTCCCCAAGGCTAGCATTGTCGAGACGGCACGACACAGCAGGAGCAGGGCATGCGCATCGGCATGATGGCCGACATCTACCGGCCGCACATCAGCGGGGTCACGAACTACATCAGCCTGAACAAGCGCGTGCTGGAGGAATCCGGGCACGAGGTCTATGTCTTCACCTTTGGCGATGTCGGCTACCCTGACGAGGAGACCCGCATCATCCGCTCGCCCGGGATGCCCGTCGCCGAAACGGGGTTTCACCTCAGTTTTCGGCACACGCGCGCTGCCCGGCGTCTGCTGCAGAGTATGGACATCGTTCACGTCCATCATCCCTTCCTCAGCGGCCGCCTGGCGCTTCGCTACTGCCGGCCCAAGGGCATTCCGATCGTCTTTACCAACCACACTCGCTACGACCTGTACATGGATGCCTACCTGCCCATGCTGCCGGACCAGCTGGGCACCACCTTCCTGCAGACTTACCTCCAGTCCTTCTGCCGGGAAGTCGACCTGACGATCGCGCCTTCGGCCGGCCTGCGCGATGTCCTGCACAGCCTCGGCATCATCCACGCCGTGGAGGTCATCCCCAACGGAGTCGATCTCCAGCCGTTTCAGAAGCATGTGATCCCTGTGGAGCGAAGTGCCATGGGGATCGAAGACGAAGATGTGCTGCTGATATTCGTCGGCCGGCTCGGTCCGGAAAAGAATCTGACCTTCCTGCTGCGGGCCTTTGCTGGCGCGCAGGCGGCCTATCCGAACACCAGCCTGCTGCTGGTGGGTGATGGGCCGGAGGGTGACAACCTGCAAGATCTCTCTCGCCGAAGCGGAGTGGACTCGAAAGTCGTCTTCACGGGCATGGTCGAATACGCCGAGCTGCCGCGCTACCTGGCGGCCGCCGACGTCTTCGTCACCGCCTCGATCACCGAGGTTCACCCGCTGACCCTGATTGAGGCCTTGGCCTCCGGATTGCCGGTGCTGGGTGTCCGTTCCCCCGGCGTCAGCGACACCATTGAAGACGGCGTCAACGGGCTGTTGAGCCCTAATGACTTGGCAAGCTTCTCGGCGCTGCTTTCCCGTATGATCGGCGACAGCCAGTTGCGGCGGAGGCTCCAGGAGAATGCCCGCTCGTCCGCGCAGCCGTATGCCATCGACAAGACCGCCGGCCGCGTCCTGGAGATGTACACACGCCTTGTGGCCGACCGCGACCAGCCACTCGGCTCCCCGCTGCGCATGCTCTGGAACAGCCTACAGGAGCGCTGGAGCTGACCCGCCTCTCGCTGGCCAGGTGGGGAGAGAGCGTCGCCTGGCAGGAGCTGGAGCGTCAGGGCTATGGACTTCTTGCCCGCAACTGGCGCTCGCCGGAAGGGGAACTCGATCTGGTGACGCAGCTGGGAGAGACGATCGTCTTCGTCGAAGTCAAGACGCGTCAGTCGAGGCGCTTCGGCGCCCCGGAGGATGCAGTGACCCCGGCCAAGCTGCGCCGCCTGCGCAGCGTGGCGGAAGCTTTCCTCCAGGCGGAGGGACTGCACGACTCGAATTGGCGGGTCGATGTCGTGGCTGTCGAATGCGATGCCGACCGCAGGCTGGCGCGGCTGGAACACTTCCCCGATGTCCTCCAGGATGGGTGAGCCCGATCACCGACCGCCCTTCGTGGTCCTGATCGGGCCGACGGGGGTCGGCAAGACCCGCGTGGCGCTGGAAGCAGCCGAGGCGATGAGGGGCGAGATCGTCTCGGCTGATTCGCGCCTGTTGTACCGCGGCATGGATATCGGAACAGCCAAGCCCAGCCCCGACGAGCGACGCCGCGTGCCGCACCATCTGATCGACGTGGCGGACCCGCGCGAGACGTGGAGCCTGGCTCTCTTTGGCACTGCGGCGCGGACGGCCCTGGCTGAGATCCATGCGCGCGGCCGCTTGCCGCTGGTGGTGGGCGGGACCGGGCAGTATGTCACGGCCCTGGTCGAAGGCTGGCAGCCGCCACCGGCCCCCTCCGATCCGGCGGTCCGTCGCCGCTTGGAGGCCGAAGCGCAAGAGCAGGGCGGGGAGGCGCTGCATACGCGGCTCGCCGCGTTGGATCCCGCCCGGGCCCAGAAGCTGGATGCGCGCAATCTCCGACGCGTCATCCGTGCCCTCGAGATCATCGAGACAACCCGACGCCCGGCCAGCCTGCAGGGGGGCCGACGGCCGCCGCCATATCGAATACTGCGCCTCGGCTTGTGGCTCCCGCGGCACGAGCTCTATCGGCGAATCGATGCGCGGCTGGATGCGATGCTGGCCTCTGGTTTGGTCGAGGAGGTGCGCCGTCTGCTGGAGGCTGGCGTGCCGGTCGATGCCCCGGCTCTCTCGGCCATTGGCTATCGACAGATCGTTGCCCACCTGGAGGGCCGATCGACTTTGGATGGGGCCGTGGGGGACATCCGGCGTGCCACGCGCCAGCTGGTGCGCCGGCAGGCGAATTGGTTCAAACGCGACGACCCTGCCATCCTGTGGATCGAGGCGCAAGAGACTGCAGCCGATGAGTGTGTGGAGGCGATCCGTCAGTGGTTGGGCGGCGGGTAGGTCTGCGGGAGGCCGGAGGCCGCGGCCTCCGGGCGAGACGACTACGGCATCCGAGAGCGATGGACGGCTCATCACGACGCCGGACGATCAGGTCCGGCGTCGTGTCACCAAATCCGTGAAGCCACAATTCGGTTCGGGGGGCGGTCAGTAGCCGAGTCGGCTCAGGACGAAGAACAGCGCGGCGGAAAGGGCGGCGGTCGACGGAATGGTGAGGACCCAGGCGACGAGCAGTTCCTGAAGGATGGACCAGCGAACCATGTTGATGCGCTGGGCTGCTCCGACGCCGATAATGGCCGTGCTCATCACCTGCGTGGTGCTGACCGGCCCCCCGACAAGCGCCGCCGATAGGATCACGGCCGCCCCCGCAATCTGCGAAGCGAATCCGTGGACGGGTCGAATGCGGTAGATCTTGCCCCCCAGCGTGCGGATCAGGCGCCAGCCGCCGAAAGAGGTGCCGAAGGCAATCGCCAGGGCACTGATCAGAATCACCCAGGTTGGGACAAAGAAACTCGTGATGTATCCGCCGGCCAGCAGCCCCATGGCGATGACGCCCATCGTCTTCTGCGCATCGTTGGTGCCGTGACTGAGTGCCAGGCCGCCGAGGGTCAGGATCTGGAGCCTGCGGAAGAGCGTGTTGACGGCCGGCGTTGCCTCGCGGGAAGCGAACATGGTCATCTTCATGAGCAGGAATCCGCCGATCAGTCCGAGGATCGGCGAGATGAGCAGGGCCAGCAGGATCTTGACCAGGCCGGTCAGCTGAACGACGTCGACGCCGGCGTACAGGATGGCGGAGCCAAGCAGGCCTCCGACCAGCGCGTGCGACGAGGAGGAGGGTAGGCCGATATACCAGGTGATGATGTTCCAGGCAACAGCCGATGCCAGCGCAGCCACGACCACCGTGATCGTGATGGCCATGTCATTCAGCAGACCCTCACCGATGGTCGTCGCCACCGCCACGCCGAAGAGGAACGGCCCGGCGAAATGGGCGGCGGCCGCCAGATAGAGGGCGACGCGCGGCGGCAGCGCGCCGGAGGCGATCGGCGTGGCGACGATGTTCGAACTGTCGTGAAAGCCGTTGGTAAAGTCGAAGATGAGGGCAAGAAAAATGAGAACGAAGATCATGACGGGTGACGGCCTCCGCGAGGAATACCGGAGCATATCCCAGACCCGAGGGATGTGTCAACCACCGTCCGCCCGCAACCTCCACTGACTGAGGTCCTGCACGGCCAGGATCGTCAGAGCGATGGCGGCGCCCGGGGCAAGCGACACGATGGGCGCGAGGAAGAGCACTTGTCGGCCGGCATTCATCATGGAGCCCCATTCGGGCAGGCTTGGATCTCCGGTCAGCCCGAGGAACGACAGCGTGGTGAGGGCCAGGATCGACCAGGCGAAGTGGGTTGTCACCAGGGCTGTCAGGGAGAGGCGGGCGTTGGGCAGAATGTGCTGGCGGGCGCTCCACGCCATCCCGGCCCCCAGGGCGCCGGCCGCCACGACGTAGCCGCGCTCACGCAGCTGAAGGAACAGCGTGCGGGCGACGCGGGCGAATCCAGGAGCGCCTCCCAGGCCGATCGCCAGGACAACGGTGGGCACACCTGGGCCGAGGCCGGCGACGAAGAGCATCGCCAGCAGCAGGCCCGGGATGGCCAATGCCGCATTTGTACCCAGCACGATCAACCGCTCGGGCCAGCCGCGCCACACGGCTGCCGCCAGGCCGAGAAGGGTGCCGAGCAGGGCCGTCAATGCCAGCGCGGCGCAGGAAGCCAGCAGCGTCATGCGTCCGCCAAAGGCGAGGCGGGCCCACAGGTCGCGCCCGAGTGCGTCCGCCCCGAACGGCAGCCCCGGGCCGGGAGAGGCCAGCGGGGGTGCTACGGGGTCGAGCGGCGCATGCGCGGTGAGCGACGGGGCGAAGATTGCCACGACGAGGACCAGGAGCAACCAGCAGAACGGCGGGAGGAACCTCCAGCGCGGACTCAGGCCGAGGCGCATCATGCCGCGGGGAATCATGTGGAGCTCCGCAATCGGGGGTCGACGGCTGTGGCTAGCGCATCCGTCGCGACCTGACTCCCGGTGTACAGCACCGCCGCCATCACAATCAGCCCCTGTGCGACGGGATAGTCACCCTGCAGGATGGACGTCACCAGCAGGCGTCCCAGCCCTGGACGCGCGAAAACCGTCTCGGTGACCACCGTCCCGGTGAAGAAGATGGTGGCTTCCAGTGTCGCCAGGGAGATGATGGCGGGCAGGGCCGGCCGAAGGACATGCCAAACCAATCGTGGCCAGCCTGGCACTCCGCGGGCGCGGGCGGCCAGAACGAAGGGAGCCGTGAGATTCTCGCGCACCCCGGCTTCGACGACTCGCCCGAGCGCCCCCGCCGCGCCAACGGCCAAGACGCCTGCGGGAAGCAAGAGACGCAGGACCTGCGCCAACAGTGGTCCCGGCTGTGCCTGACTGACCCCCGCTGCGAATGCCGCCAGGAAGACCAGTCCGGTGAAGGCGACGGGCAGCGAGGTCAGCGTCCCTGCCAGGAAGGATGCCATGCGGCTCGCAAGACG